>ERZ1066117.271-NODE-271-length-48618-cov-13.436958_pt1 | contig 48618 bp, 38 predicted proteins | sample MGYA00382764_ERZ1066117 | MGnify/ENA primary metagenome ERZ1066117 (study PRJEB33369, sample SAMEA5778347) | biofilm metagenome | biome: Industrial cooling water; feature: Water cooling tower basin; material: Biofilm | place: United Arab Emirates | collected...
CGGTTGCCGATGCGCGCACGTGGTTGCTGACCGAAGGCTGGCTGCGGCACGGGCGTCTGAGCGTGCACGAGGTGCCCTGCACGGCCTGAGCTGCCGAGAAGACTCACGCACGGCTGTCAGGCGCCTGCCTGGCGGCTGCCTTCACCGTCGCGCGAGGCTTTGAGAGGTTCTCTCTCAGCCTCTGCGCGGCGGGCCAGTTGACAGCCATAACTTTGCCATGCAAAGTCGATGGCATGACCGACCCGGCCAGCCCTCCTGTCGCCCCACCGCCGCCGACCTCGCCGCAACCCGCCGCGACGCCACCCATCGCGGGGCCGGCATCGGTCGCCGCGGTAGTCGCCGCCGTCCCGATCGCCGACGACGAACTGCGCACCCTGCTGCGGGAGCCAGGCCGCGCGTTCGACCTGCTGCTCGGCAGCCGCGATCGCCTCGCCGCGACGATCCGCGACGACCAGCCGCCGCGCACGCTGTGCGTCGCCCTGCTGGTCGCCACGGTCCTCGCCTCGTTGCCGTTCGGCTTCGTGCACGGTGGTGCGGCCGCCTGGAAGATCGCCGCGCTGTTCGGCGGTTCGGTGCTGCTCTGCTGGCCTTCGCTGCAGGTGTTCGCGTCGTACCTCGGCACGCCGCTGCGCCCGGCCCAGAGCCTGGCCCTGGCGCTGACGATCGCGGCGGTCGCGGCGCTGTTCACGCTCGGCTTCGCGCCGATCCTGTGGTTCCTGCGCGTCACCATGAGCGCCGGCGACCACATCGACGCCACCGACGCGGCGTGCGGCATGCTGGCCCTCGCCCTGCTCGCCGGCCTGTGGCAACTGGCCCGCTGCAGCGGCGCCGACGCGCGGCTGCGCAACCACCGATCGTTCGTCCTGCTGCTCGTCTGGCAGCTGCTCGTCGTGTTCGTGGCGGTGCGCATGGCGCGCGCGCTGGCGCTGTTCGCATGAACGTCGCCGGCCGGCTGCGGGCGCTGGGTCCCGCTGTGTTGGCCCTCGCCGGTGCCGGCAGCTACGGCTTCGCGATCGGTGCGTCCAAAAACCTGACCTACGCCGTGCGCAGCCTGGTGAAGTTCCCGCTGCTGCTGGTCGGCACCGCGCTCTTGTGCGGGCTCGCCTGCTTCGTGTTCGCGCGCTTCTGCGGCGCCGCGCTGCCGTTCGTCGAGGTGCAGCGCACGAGCTTCGCGCTGCATCGCAGGACCGCGGTGCTGCTCGGCAGCTTGAGCCCGGTCGTGCTGTTCCTCGGCCGCACGATGGCGGCACCGGACGTCCGCAGCCTCGGCGGCTACCCGCTGTTCGTCGGCCTCAACATGCTGTTCGTCGCCGTCGCCGGCAGCGTGGCCTTGGCGGTGCAGACGCGGAGCCTGTGCCGCGACCATGGCCTGCCGCCGCGGCGGGCTGGGCTCGTCACCGGCAGCTGGCTCGCGCTGTCGCTGCTGGTCGGCGGCCAGCTCGCGTTCTGGCTGCGCCCGTTCTTCGGCATCGCGTCGCTGCGCGGCGAGCCACCGTTCCTGCTCGGCGACGAGCCGACGGTGACCGGCGCGCGCAACTTCTACGAGGTGGTGTGGCAGTTCGTCCGCGGCGCCGATCCCGGCGACTACACACGCGGACGGTGAGGATGCCAGGGCGCGAGGCACGCATCCGTGCTCGGTGGGCCGAGCCATCCGACGCGCAGGCTAGTGCAACGCACCTAGTTGATCAGGTGCCCCACGCCGATCGCCTCGCAGGTCTCGCAAACCCAGTAGAGCATCACCACGGCCGGGTCCCCGAACATGTCCCGCCCATCGATCCAAGGGCTGTAGACCACCACCATGACGTGCATGCGCCCCGCACAGACAGGGCAGCAGCGAACTTCCAACAGATTGTTGGGGCCACTCCGCTGCACCAAGAACGACTTCCGATACTCCAGGCTGTCGTCGCAGACCTCGCCGAGTTCGACCGCGACCCGTCGAAACTCCATTGGGTAGCCTGGCCCCGGGAACTCGTCTCCGTAGACCCGCCCCCGCTCCGCCTGCACCAGACGATCCGCGTTGTAGACCATCCACTCGGTGTGGAGAACGCATCGCCAGCAGGCCAAGAACTCGAGCGACGAAGCCTGCCGATGCCATCCAGCGATCGCCGCGTGGCCAGGCGGAATGGCGAGCACGCAGTCCATCCGCACAGCGCAGTTGGGACACTCGAGGCGGCCTTTGCCACCCGAGGCAAGATCGTCGGCACCAGGGTCCCTGTCGGTCCAAGTCAGGATCACACTGTTCATTGCGTGTTGCGCACCCCGAAGATCACTTCGCGCGCGGCAGCAGAAGCCAGCCGTGCAGGCCGCGCTGGCGCACTTCCTCGACCGCGTAGGCGCGTTCGACGTGGCCCGCCCACAGCGTCTGGATGTCGGCGTTCGGATAGCGCTGCAGCCGCTCGCGCGCCGACGCGCAGACGAACAGCGGCCCGCTGCCGGCGGTCAGTGCAGAGGCCATCGCGTCGAACCACTGCGGCAACGGCACCCCACCGCCGTAGTCGACCCACGCCTTGATCTTGTCCGAGTCGACGTAGAGCTGGTCCTCGGCGCCGATCGTCAGCGCCTCCATGTCGCTGCTGAAGCTGCCGACCAGCAGCGTCACCGGCCCACGCTGCGCGCGCAGTTCCTGCAGGCCGACGACGAACTCCGGGTCGTAGGCGCACACGAGGCGCGGCGCCTGCAGCCACAGCGCGAGTGCGGTGCTGACGACGAGGGCGGCGACGAACGCACGGCGCGGGAATGCGTGCAGCGCGGCCAACACCGCCGGCACCGCGAACGCCATCGCGTAGGCACCGTGTTCGTGCAGGTGGCCTTCGTGCGACAGGATCGACACCGGCAGCGGTGCGTGCAGCAGCAAGGCACCGAGTGCCACCAGCGCCCACGGCTGCGCCGCGGGCTGGCGCAGTGCCAGCACGAGCAGCAAGGACCACGGCACGTACGGCGCGAGCAGTTCCTCCCAGACGACGGCCGGCACTTCGCTCAGGGCGAAGACCTTGGTCCACGAACCGGCGAACGACGTCGCCGCAGTGAACTGCACGATCGGCGACAGGCCGAGTGCGAGCGCCAGGCCAGCGACCGCGGCGGCGTGACCACACGCCATCGCGGTGCCGTGGCCGAGCAGCGCGCGCCACGTGCGCGGTGCTTCGGCCAACGCCGCGAGCCACAGCGTCGGCAGCAGGAAGTGGCCGGTGAAGTGCAGTGCGGCGGCGGTGCCGCTGCAGAGACCGACGAGCACCGCGGCGGCGACGTTCGGCCGCTGCACGAAGCGCGCGAGCGCCCACCAGGCGACGCCCATCGGCAGCACGAACACACCGTGGATCTCGGCCGCGGTGGCGAAGAAGAACCACGTCGGCACCACCAGCAGCGCCAGCGGCAGCCAGAGCGCACTCGCCCCGGCCGGCACCAGCGTGCGCGCGGCGCGATGGCAGGCGCCGAGGCCGAGCGCACTGCCGAGCACCGCCGCGAGCCACAGCACCGTGAACCACGAGGCGCCGAGCGGCCGCAGCAGCTCGCCGAACGCATGCAGCAGCGGCAAGAAGAGAAAGTGCCGCGGCAGCGCCCCGACGTCGCCGTCCGGGCCGGCGGCGAGCCACAGCACGAACAGGCGCGTGTCCTCGCCGTGCATCGCGCGCTGGTGCAGCAGCGCGAACAGGGCCCCGGCAGCGAGCACGACGGCCGCGGTCGCGGACCAACCCGACGCGGCCGCGCGTTCGTTCACAGACCGACCAGCATCACCGCGGCGTCGCTGATGGCGAAGCCGAACGTGTTGATCAGCGGGTCGAAGCTCAGCGCCTGCAGGAACACCTGCACGCCGACCAGGTTGGTCGCGACCGGCACCGGGTACGGGATGGTGGCGACGTTGGCGGTGCCGTTGATCGGCAGCAGCGCGTCCGGGCTCGCGTGCAGCGGGCAGCCGGGCATGCCGAGGAACGTCAGGTCGAGCGACGGCGCGATGCGGGTGAGGCCGAGCGCCAGCACGCCGAAGTCGAGCGGCAGGCGATCGACGATCACGGTCGCCTGGCCGCCGAGCGTCGGCAGCGTCGTCGAACGGTTGCCGGGCACGCCGAGCGAGCCGACGCAGCCGACGCCGATATGGCCGTAGCCGGCAGCGCCGTTGCCTTGCGAGGTGCCGAAGTGCAGCGCCCCGTTCCACACGCGCGGCGTGAACTGCGTCGACGTCGCCGCCGGGCCGAAGGTCGGCAGCGCCTGCACCAGGCCCGCCGTGATCGTGCAGTCCGGGTAGACGTAGCTCGTCACCGCACCGAGGTTGCTGTACTGCGGCGAGGCGCCGAGCTGCTCGATGGCGAGGCCCTGCACGCCGAACGGCAGGTGGATCGGCAGCGGGAACGACACGAACGTGCGCTGGTTGCCGCCGAGCGCCGTCGCCGTCGCGGTGCCGACCTGGCGCCACGCGGCTGCGTTCTCGACGGCGCCGACGTAGGTGCCGGCCTTGTGGAAGACGTTGACCGTGATCGGCGTGCCGGCCGCAGCGCCACTGTTCACGTGCATGCCGCAGACGGTGACGCCGAGCGGGTTGGTGACGTTCACGTCGAGGAAGTTGGTGCCGCCGGTCGCGGTCGCCGCGATCACGAGGCCGCCCTGGAACGTCGTGTCGGCGGTGCTGGCGACGGCGATGCGCTTCGTCAGCGTCACCGCCGGCTGGCATGCCCGCTGCACGGTCAGCGACACCGTGACCTCGCTGCAGCCGCTCGGGTAGACGAACACCGGGTTCGGCACCACCGCGTCGGTGGCGCCGTCGCCGTCGAGGTCCCAGGCCCACGTCTGCGGGGCCGGCGACGAGGTGTCGGCGAACTGCAGCGTGTTGGCGCCGATCACCGTGTTGACGAAGCTCGGCACGACGATGTCGGTCTGCACGAAGTTCGCCTTGGTGACGACGGTGCCGCCGACCGAGTCGACCATCGTCATCACGACGGTGAAGTTGCCGCAGCCGTAGGTCCAGCTCGCCGTCGTGCCGTTCGCGTCGATGGTGCCGTCGTTGTCGAAGTCCCACGCCACCAGCTGCACGCCGCCCGGGTTGCCGGAGGCGACCAGCGCCTCGAACTGCACCAGCAGCGGCGACGCGCCACGCACCGGCGTCGCGGTGAAGTCGGCGTAGACCGGGCCGTTGACGTAGAACAGCGCGACGTTCGGGTGCCGCAGGTTGCCGAGACCCGCACCACCGAACGCCGACGCCGTGGTCGAGGCGCGCACGCGCGCACTCGTCATGTTCAGCGTCATCTCGGCGGTCGCGTAGGTGTTCGGCAGCGGCGGCACCGGCGTCACCGGGTTGGTGTAGACCGGGTTGGCGCCGACGTGGTGCAGCGCCATGCCGTAGGTGCCCTGCGCCAGGAAGAACGGCGGGTTCAGCGTGAACGACGTGCGACCGCCGGTGTGCGTGCGCGTCGCCGTCGCCACCTGCGTCCACGCCGCGGCGTTCAGTTCGTTGCCGACGGCGGTGCCGCCGAGCGCGGTCACGAACACGGTCAGCGTGCCGTTGGTGCCGGCGGCGGTGTTCAGGTTGCAGTCGATCTGCCGCACGACGAGACCCGTCGCCGAGGTCACCGCGACGTCGAACAACGCGGTCGCGGCAGGGTTGGTGCCACCGAGCTGCAGGCCGCCGACGAACGTCGACGTGACCGGCGATTGGGCGAAGGCGGCGACGGTGACGAACAGCGCGACCAGCGCGCGGACGAGTGGTTGCATCATGGGCAGGCTCCGGACGAGGCCGGCGACTATGTTGCGACCGCCCCGTGCTGTCGAGGGCTCTTCGCCGCCGGCGGTCCCGCATCGAGATGCCCCCCACCCTGCAGACCAAAGTGCGCCCCGGCGAAGCCGGCCAGCTGCTGCACGCCTGGCTGTGCGCACGCTTTCGCTACTTCGATGCCGCTGGCTGGTCGGCCCAGCTCGCCGCCGGCCGCGTCGAGCTCGCCGGCAAGCCGGCGCACGGCGACGAACGGCTGGCCGCCGGCGACCGCATCGCCTTCGTGCCGGCCGCGAGCGACCCGGGCCCGACACCCGGGCAGGACGTGCCGGTGCTGTTCGCCGACGACCATCTCGTCGTCGTCGACAAGCCGCCGCACCTGGTCGTGCAGCACGAGGCGGCGTTCCCGCAGTTCACGTTCGCGCCGCGCCTGAACGAACGGCTGCCGCCGACCTACGGGCAGCCGCGGCTCGAGCCCGTGCACCGCCTCGACCGCGAGACCAGCGGGGTGCTGGTGCTGGCGCGTTCGCCAAGGGGATGGCGCGGCATGCAGCGGCAGTTCGAACGGCACGCGATCGACAAGCGCTACCTCGCGGTCGTGCACGGCCAGGTCGCCGACGACGAACGCGAACTGGTCGCCGCCATCGGCCTGCACCCGCACAGCGCGCTGCCGACGCGGCGCGCGGTCGTTCCGGACGGCACCAAGGGCAGCAAGCCGGCGCGCACGAGCTTGCGCGTGCGGCAGCGCTTCGCCGACGCCACGCTGGTCGAGCTGCACCCCACGACCGGCCGCACCCACCAGCTGCGCGTGCAGCTCGAACACCTCGGGCACGCGATCGTCGGCGACAAGCTGTACGGCCACGACGACGCGAGGCACCTGCGCTACCTCGCCCACCTGAAGGCCGACGGCGATCCGCGCTGGCCCGAGGAATGCGCGGTCGGCCGCCAGTTGCTGCACGCGTGGCGGCTGTCGTGCCGGCATCCGTGCAGCGGCGAGCCGATGGTGTTCACGGCGCCGTGGCCCGCAGACCTCGCCGCGTTCGTGCAGGCGCGCGGCGGCCACGTCGACTGACGCCGAAGGCCGCGGCGTCAGCGCGGCAGTGGCACCAGCACGTGGCGCATGCCAGTGAGCTTCTTCCGCTGCGCCGGCGTCAGCGGCACCTGCTGCTGGATCTGCCGCATCCACTGCAGCTGCGCGCGCATTGCATTGGTCGCGCGGCCGCTGCGGAACATGCGCAGCTGCAGTTCGCGCGCGTCGCTGCGTTGATTCCACAGCTCCGGCGCCGCCATCGCCTGCGCCAGCACCGTGCGCACCTGCGCCGCCGCCGCTTCGTCGAGGCCGAGGTGTTCCGCGAGGTGGTTGCTGGCGCTGCGCGCGAAGTCCGCAGCGTCCTTGGCCGGCACCGGCACCGAGCTCGACTGCGTGACCAGCCCCGAGCCGAACAGGTTGCTGCCGTCGTAGCCGTCGACCTCTCCCGGCGCGACCTTGGCCAGCTGCTCCGGCGTCAACAGCCCGCTCATCTCGCGGTAGAAGCGGTCCTTCATCTCGACCTCCTCGAGCAACTGCTCGATCGGGAACTCGCGCGAGGCGCCGGCGATCTGCTGCGTCTCCTTGGCGAACGCCGCGACGATGCCCGACAGCGATTGCTGCTGCGCCGGCGTCAACTTCGTGCCGCTGGCGGCGAGCGTGCTGGCCAGCGTGTTGGCGACGACCAGCGGATGGGTGTAGACGCCGTTCGGCCCGTAGCCGGGCATGCCGGCCTCCAGCATCGCCGGCACCTGCGCGAGCAGCTTGCCGTTCAACTGCTGGAGCTTGCCCATCACGTCCATCGGCACCTCGGCGCCCTCCTCGCCCATCGCCGCGACCAGCTCGGCGAGCAGCGGCGCCATCTCCTTCGTCACCTCGCCCATCGTCGCCCAGTCGATCTTCGCCAACGCCGCGGCGAACTGCGCGTCGTCGAACATCGGCCCGGCGACCGCCGGCAGCGGCGCATCGGGCGCGACGGAGGCGGCGACCGCGGGCTGTGGCTCGGCGCCACGCCGCGCCAGCTGGTCGCGCAGCGTGGCGAGTTCCTGCTCGAGCTCGCGGTTGCGCTGCCGCAGCTGCGCCACGTCGCCACTGGCGGCGGCCGCCCCGCCGGCGGCCAACGGCGCTTCGAGCCGCACCGTCTCGCCGGCCTGCGCCGAGTCGGTCCGCGTCAGCGTATGCCAGGTGACGGTGCCGGCGACGACGGCGAGCGTCAGCGACGCGGCCATCACGATGCCCTGCTTGTTGTCCATGCCCATGCCCATGTCCACGACCTCCAGTTCGGTGTCCTGCGATGCGGCGAGCGTGCCGAACGTGCCGAGGCGGAACGCACTCGCGCGCTGGCTGCGGAAGCGGCTGCCCAACTGCACGACCAGCGGTTGCACGACCGGCGGCTGCACGACCGGCGACAGCGAGTACGGGGAGGCCAGCACCGCCGACGGCGTCGCCTGCGCCGGCGGGTAGCAGGCGAGCTCGCCGGTGACGAGGGCGACCTCGAGCACGGTGAACGGTGCCTGCGGCGCCGCCGCGGGTACGAGGCGATGCAGCGCCCACGCGCCGAACGCACCGAGGCACAACGCCGCCAGCAACACCGCCGCGATCGCGCGCCACGAGCCGCGCTGCGGCGAGCGGTGCAGCAGCGGCAGCGGTCCGGCCGGTGCCTCCTGCAGCGCCAGCAGCACGCGCGCCGACAGGTCCGGCGGCGCCTGGCCGTGCAGTTCGTGCAGCGCCGCGTCGACGAGGCGATCGCCCCAGTCGGCGCCGCCGGATCCGGGTTGCTCGTTCATGCCCCTTCCTCCCGCGCGCGCCGTTCGACGCACGCCTTCAGCAGCGCCCGCGTGCGGCGCAGCAGCGACTTGACGCCGTCTTCGCCGATGCCGAGGCGGCCGGCGATGTCGGCGCGCGAACGCCGTTCTTCGTAGTGCCACGCCACCACCGAGCGCGCGCGGCCGTCGAGCTGCTCGAGGCACTGCCGCAGCCGGGCCAGCGCCTCGCTGCTGCCGTTCGCGGCGCCGTCGCGGTCTTCCCCCGATCCGTCGCCGACGAAGCCGGTCCACGTCGCCTCGATCGCGTCGAGCTCGGCGCTGGCGAACGGCGGCCGCCGGAACGACTTCACGTAGAGGTTGCGCACCACGGTGCGCAGCCAGGCCGAGGTCGCCGCCGGTGTACGTTCGACGAACGGGGCGCGCAGCAGCTGCAGGAAGGCCTCCTGCACCAGATCGTCGGCCAGTTCGGCCGAGGCGCCGAGGTAGCGCACGTAGCGCCACACTTCGGCCTGGTGCGCACGCACGAGGCGCACGACGTCGGTCTCGGCGATGCTGCGCGCGGTGGTCACGCGGCCACAATCCACGAACGCTCGGCGCGGGTGCAGGCAGGTGACGGAAAATCCGCCGGCCGCGGCGCGCCGGTCCGCCGCCCATGCCATCGGGGCCGCCGGGCGCGGCGGGACCGTTCCGGGACCGCAGCGCTCAAGGGGGTGCCGGTCGCTGTCGATCGCTGCAACAGCCCGGCGCGGACCGCTCGCGCGGTTCGTGTGCCGGACGGAGACCGCAACCCATGACGTCGATCCAGCCTCGTAGCAACGACGATGCCCGCCTGCGCCAGTCGGAAGCCCTGATGGCGCGGCAGCAACGTTCGTCGCAGCGCCTCGCCTCCGGCAGGCGCATCGCCAGTGCGGCGGACGACCCCGCGGGTCTGGCCATCGCCCGTCGCCTCGAAGCGACGGAGCGTGGACTCGGCCAAGGCGAGCAGAACGTCGCCTCCGGCCGGGACGTCGTGCGCACGGCGGACGCCGTGTCGCAGACGAGCCAGGACACCGTGGCCCGCATGCGCGAACTGGCGATCCAGGCGCGCTCGGGCGTGCTCGCGGACTCCGACCGGCAGGCCATCCAGCAGGACTACGACCAGCTCGCAGCGCAGCTCGACCAGATCGGGTCGGGCACGTCGTACGGCGGTCGCCCGTTGCTGGACGGTTCCGCGGCGGGGGCCGACCCCGTCGTCGTGCGCGATGGCGCCGGCGGCGAACGGCAACTGCCCCTGCCGGACGTGCGTGGCGACGCACGGTCGGTGTCGGCGCGGGACGTCACCGCGACCGACACGCCGTCCACGCTGGACGCAGCGAGCGATTCGCTCGCCGTGGCCCGCGCGCGGCTCGGCGCTGCCGACAGTGGCCTCACCCGCCACGGCGAGCAGTTCGCCCGGGCCCGCGTGGAAGCCGCCGCTGCGCGTTCGCGTAGCGAGGACGCCGACGTCGCGCAGGAGGTCGCCGAGGCGGCCCGCGACCGGATCCTGCTCGGCCTGCAACAGGCCGGGCAGCGCCCATCAGGCGGCGTCCAACGGTTGCTGGACCGGATGGGGTGATCACCATGCACTCCTCCCACTCCAGTGCACCGCGCGGCTCGCGTGGTCCGGCCGAGGCCCGGCCTCCCCCCTCGCGGGACCCGCGGATCAAGGCCATGACCACCGACACCCTGCGCCCCGTCGCCCCGGTCCGACGACCGACGGCAAGCGGCCACGCCATCGGACGGATTGCGGCGAGCGCGGCTGCGGCGGCGCGCACCGTCCCGGAACGCGATCGTTCGTGCCCCTGGGGTTGACCAGGTTCCCTGGCTCGGAATACTGCCTCCGCCTGCTCTGCGATGCCCGGGTGCCCCGCCCGGCGTCACGAGGCGCGCTGCCCCGCGCGGCCTCCGGAGTCTTCCTTCCCCATGCGCATGTTCGTCCTCGGCGCGAGTCTGCTCGGACTCGCGGTCTCCCTTTCCGCCCAGGATCCGAACTCGGATCAAGACACGACGAAGAAGCCGGTGCAGGCGTTCCACGAGTTCCAACGGCAGTATGCCGGGGACTGGATCGCGCAGTGGCACCCGGCGACCGGCACCCCGAGCGCGATCTACGGCACCGGCCTGCCGCTGGCCGACTGGCGCGAGAACAGCCTCGCCGAGGCCCGCCGCCACGCGCTGCTGCAGATCCAGCAGCACCACGACCTGCTCGGCCTCGGCACCAGCGAACTGCGCGAGTCGATCGGCGCGCGCATGGGCCGCACCTGGTCGTTCAAGTTCGACCAGTACTTCCGCGGTCTGCCGGTGATCGGCGGTCGCGTCGACGTGCGCATCAACATGAAGGGCGTGGTCGCCATGCTCGGCAGCCAGGCCTTCCCGATCGCCGCCGACTTCGGCGTCGTGCCGACGATCGGCGAGGAGACCGCCGTGGCCAATGCCTGGGCGGCGCTGGGCCAGGCCCCGACGGGGGCGCAGCAGCCGGCCCCGATCGCGGCCCCGCGGCTGGTCGTCTGGGGCGACGCCCACGCCGAGCGCATCCTGCCGGTGCACCTCGCCTGGGAGGTCGCGGTCAGCAACGTCGACCAGAACGGCAAGGGCCCGATCGGCCGCTACTACGTCGACGCCCGCGACGGCAGCGTGCTCGAGTTCCGCAACGACAAGCACGAGTGCGGCCTCGCCGGCTGCACGGTGGCCACGCACGCAGCGAAGGCCACGCCGCCGGCCGCGAAGTCCTCGCGGCCGCCCGTCCCGACCATCGTCACGCTGCAGGCGTGGACGCGCACCGGTCTCGGTGGCGCCAGCGCCCTGGTCAACGTGCCGTTGCCCGGCGTCGAAGTCGCGGTGCCCGGCGTCGGCACCTTCGTCACCAACGCCAGCGGCCAGATCACGATCGACATCAGCAGCCCGGTGACGATCACGTTCGGCGCGCTGAACGGCCGCCACCACCAGCCGCTCGCCGGCACCAACAACCCGACCGGCTCGTTCCTGGTCAACCCCGGCGTGGCGACGACGATGCAGCTGTCGAGCGCGGCGGCCACCTCGCTCGAAGCGGCGCACGCGACCACGTCCTTCTGGATCGACCGCACCAACGAGTTCGCACGCAGTGTGCTCGGCAACAGCTCGCAGCTGATCACCGCGAGCAACGTGCTGCCGACGGTCAACATCACGTCCGACACCTGCAACGCCTTCTACTCCGGCAACACGCTGAACTTCTACGCCGCGGGCGGCAGCTGCGTGAACATGGCGTTCTCGACGGTCGTCGCCCACGAATGGGGGCACGGCCTCGACGATCGCTACGGCGGCATCAGCAACACGCCGGCCGAAGGCCTCAGTGAGGGCACGGCCGACATCGTGGCGATGTACCTGACCGACCAGGCGGTGATCGGCAGCGGTTTCGCCGGCGGCAGCAGCTTCATCCGCACCGGCAACAACACGCGCGTCTACCCCTTCGCGGACGCGGTGGCTCCGCACCCGGCCGGCGAAGTCTGGATGGGTTTCGCCTGGCAGCTGCGCCAGGGCCTGCGCGCCGCCTACGGCACGACGACGGCGGTGCAGATCTCGAACGACATCGTCATCGGCTCGATCGTCGCCGACGCGACCACGCGCGTGAACGCCGTGCGCGAGGTCTTCATCGCCGACGACGACGACGGCAACCTGCTGAACGGCACGCCCAACTACACGCAGCTGAGCGCCGCCGCGATCGCCAAGGCGATCCCGTATCCGGAAAGGGTGGTCGGCACGGTGACGCACACGCCGCTGGCCACGACGACGCAGCGGCTGACGCCCCGCATGGTCAACGCCGTGGTGACGCCGGTCGGCGGCTCGTTCTCGACGGTGCGACTGCACTACAACGCCGGCACCGGCAACCTGCAGCGCAACATGAAGCCGAACGGCATCGTCGACGGCTACCGCGCGATGCTGCCCGGCATCACCCAGGGCACGATCACCTACCACATCGAAGCGGTGCACAGCACCGGCCAGATCGTGCGCGCGCCGGCGAGCGGCGAGTGGTCGTTCGACGTCAACGGCGGCAACCTGGTGTCGTTCTTCAGCGAGAACTTCGACGGCACCGTGCTCGGCTGGACCGCCGCCGCGACGGTCGGCACCTCCGACTGGCAGCTCGGCGACCCGAACGGCAAGACCAGCGTCGTCAACGGCGTCACCTGGATCGATCCGCAGACCGCGGCCTCGGGCGCCAACTGCTTCGCCAACGACCTCGGCATCGGCACGTCGAACGGCCGCTATCCGAACAACGTCAATCAGTTCCTGCGCTCGCCGACGATCGACTGCAGCGGCCGCACCGGCGTGCGCCTGCGCTTCCGGCGCTGGCTGTCGATCGAGTCCGGCCAGTACGACCAGGCCACGGTCTCGGTCAACGGCACGACCGTGTGGAGCAACCCGACCTCGACCGACGTGCTCGACACCGCCTGGCAGACGGTCGACTACGCGCTGCCGATGGCCGACAACAACCCGGCCGTGCAGATCGAGTGGCGCCTGGTGAGCGACGGCAGCGTCAACTACGGCGGCTGGCAGATCGACGACGTGCAGCTGCTGGCCGACGAACCGGTCGTGGTGCCGGCCAACCTGACGCTGATCCCGGAGCAGGCCGTGCAGGGCGGCGCGATGCTGCTGACCATCCAGACGCCGGGCAACTCGCGCCCGTTCGTCTTCGTCATCGGCGACACCATCGGCCCGACCTTCATCCCGGGCCTGCCGATGCTGCTGGTCGGCGGCGCTTCGTTCACCGGCCTGCCGGGCACGACCGACGCCAGCGGCAACGCGTCGGCGATCTTCGCCGCCCCGGCGGTGCCGTCGGCGATCGGCGCGCTGATCTACAGCCAGGTGCTGACGGTCGACGCGACGTTCACGCAGTTCGTGACGTCGAACCCGTACTTGAACCTGATCACGCAGACGCTGTGAGCCCCCGGTGAGCCAGTCGGTGGCCGCCGGCGAGCCGCGGCGGCCGCGCACTCACTGGAAGGTGCCGACGAAGCCGACCACCAGCCCGTAGTAGCCGGTCGGCGACAGCGCCCCGGTCGCCTGCCCCGTGTAGTTCGAACGGTGCACCATCTGCGCCGGCCCGCTCGGCGGCACCACGTCGCCGAGGCGCACCTGCCAGGCGTTGCGCGACGGCACGAAGGTGCCGGTGACGAAGTCGATGGCGACCGCCTGCGCATACAGCGGCAGGCCGAGGGCAGCCGGGCCGTTCGGCAGCGGCCACACCATCGAGCCAGCGCTGGTCGGCACCAGCACGCCGATCTGCGGGTCGACGTTGAGCAGGCAGGACGGTGCGCCGAGCACCGCCAGCGACACCGGCAGCGGCACGCCGCCACTCTGCTGGTTGTCGAGCGAGACCACGTGGTAGACGAAGTCGACCGCGGCGCCGGCGACCGGCGTCACCGTGTGCGCGACCACGAGGTTGCCACCGACGACGCCGTTGCCGGCCACCGCCGGCACGTCGAGCGACAGCGAACCCGCGGCGCTGGCGCAGGCCAGGTCCTCCTGGATCTTGGTCACCTCGCCGCGGGCCTCGGTGGCGTGCAGGAAGAACCCGTCGGCGGGCCAGTTGTCGCCGCTGCCGCCGGTCAGCGTCAGGTCGAGCAGCAGGTTGCCGTTGCTGCGCGAGTAGACGAACGGCTGCGTCAGCACGATCTCGACGGTCCACGGGTTCGGGTACGGCAGCACGCGCGCGGCGGCGGGCACCACCAGCGTGCCTTGGAACACGTTCGTCGGCACGGCCCCGACCACGTTGTTCGCGAACGTCGCCGTCATCGTCGCCGGCGTCACCGGCACTTCGTAGGCGTCGAGCGTCGCCTGGAAGCTCTTCGCCACCGGGGCGTCGACGTTGAAGTTGCCGCCGTCGAGGCGCAGGCGCAGGCTCTGGATGACCGCCACCTGGTTGCACAGCTGGCTGCCGTCGACGAGGTACTGGATGCGCGAGGACGTCCAACCGAGCGGCGTGCGCGCGGCGCTGGTGCCTTCGAGGTTCTCGTAGCCGTTGGGCACGACGACGAGCGACTGCGCGGCGAGCGCCGCGGCGAAACCGAGGAACACGAACGGGGAGGCGATCTGCATGCCGCCCGAGTGCCGCCCACAGCCGCCCGGTTCCGCGGTCTCGATCGGGAACTTCGCGGTGCGCACCGGCACACTGCCGCACACGATGCCGACGCTGGCCCGCCTGTTCGCTCCGTTGCTCGCCCTGGCGCTGGTCGCCTGCACCGCCACCGCCCCGCCGAATGCACTCGCGGGCGCGCCGGCCGGTGCAAGCACCGCCGACACCGCGCGCGTGCTGCTGGCGGCGCTCGACAGCGAGGCGCTGTACACGATCGCCGGCGGCCTGAAGCCGGTCAGCGAAGGCTTCTGGCACGGCAACGTGCGCAGCGACCAACCGGACCTCGCCGCGGTGTCGGCGACGCGCGCGGCCCTGGCCCCGTGGCGCAACGACACGCTGTGGGCCGACGTGCACGTGTTCCACCAGGCCCACGACGGCAAGCGCGCGGCGCGCGGCTACGTCGTCGACCGGCGCGCGCTCGCCGAACTGCTGCACGCGCAGGCCGCGTTCTTCGCGCCGTTCGGGCTCGGGCCCGACACGCACCCGGCCGAGGTCATGGCCGTCGTCGAACGCCTGCCGAAGCTCGACCGCCACCGCGCACTCGGCCTCTTGTTCGGCTACCCGCAGCACGCCATCGAGTTCTTCCTCGCCGCCGAGGCCGCGCGCGAGGCCGGCAACGAACCAGCACCGCGCCGCTTCGTGCAGATCCCGGCGTTCGTGTCGCCCACCGGCCGCTTCGTCTACGCCGTCGGCAAGGACGATCCGGAACGCGCCGAGGACCGCGAACTCGCCGCCGCCGCAGCGCCGAGGCTGCAGCGCTACCGCGAGCTGCGCGCCACCATCCGCGAGGACGACGCCGAAGCACTGATCGCCCTGACCCGACAGCTGCAGCAGGAGTTCGCCCCCGCCGTGGCGCACCATCGCTGACGATGGCAGCAAGCCCCACGGTCCGCAGCCGTCGCCAATCGCCCGCCGCCCCCTCTGTCTCGCGCGGCCACCTTCATCGCCGTTGAGCCGCGACCGCTTGCGGTCGTCGGCTCCTACCGGGCGGGCGACAGCTAGCGCCCTCGCGGCGTCTAATAGGTGATGCCGAAGCCGAAGAAGACCTGCTGCCGCTGCACGCCGGTCTCCCGCTCCGGCCCGAACAGTTCGCCGTCGTGGTCGCCGTAGAGCGCGTGCTGCACGCTGTAGCCGACTTCGCCGCGCAAGGCACCGAGCTGCAATCGCAGGCCGCCGGTCAGCTCGCCACCGAAGCGCACCGTGCTGTCGCTGGACTCGCCGCCGCGGAAGCTCTCTTCGAACCACGCGGCACCGACGTCGCCGCCAAAGCGCGTGAACAGTTCGAGCCCGTCGCGGCGATCGCCGAGCAGGCGCAGCGTCGGCTCGAGCACGACGCGCGGGCCGAAGGACAGGTAGTCGCGCTCGAGCCGCGCCAATCGATGGTCGATCTGCTGCCAGTCGGCGAACGCACCGAGGCGCACCGGCAGGCGGAACGTGCCGTCGATCGGCATCAGCACGACGTGCGGGAACAAGCCGACGCCGGCGACGCGGGCCGCGGCCGGCCTCGGTTCGACGCCGTCGTTGACGAAACGGCCGGCGAACAGGTCGCCGTCCGACGACCACAGGTCGAGTTCGATCGCCGAACCGGTGGCGACGTCGACCGATGCCTTGCCGAACCACGCGTCGGCGCGATCGTCCAGCTGCGTGCCCTGCATGCGCACGCCGACGTTGCCAGCACCGACGCGCAGGTCGGCGCGCAGCGGCGTCAACGACGACCGGAACGGGCGCGGGCCGTCGACGCGCCCGGGCTCGCGCTGGTCGATGTGCTGCGGCGACTGGGGCTGGGGCGATTGCCCGCTGGCGCCTGGGGCATGTTCGCGCACGCGCAGCAGCGCCACGGCAGGATCGCGCGCGGCGTGCAGGCGTTCGAGGCGCGCGCGCTGGATCGACGCCCACTCTGCATCGGCGCTGGTCGTGGCGCACGCAGGCAGGAGCAACAGCGACAGGAGCAGGGTTCGGCGCATGGCGGAGGCCAGGCGAGGCCCGGCCTTCCACACTACCTCGCCGTCACGACCCACCGTGGCCGCAGAACCCGTCCGGCCCCGAACGCGCGGTGGCATCGCGACGCCGCCGGTCCCACGCCTGGACTCACCACATCACCGACCCACCGCAGTGGCTGATCGCCTGCCCGGTCATGCCGGACGCCGCCGGCGAACACAGCCATGCGACCAGTTCGCCGATCTCGGCCGGATCGAGCATGCGCCCGAGCGGCACCTGCGCCAGCGCCGCGGCCTTCGCCGCCGCGAACTCGACCTGCATGCCGTCGGCGAGCAGCTGCATGCCGGCGCGCGCCATCTCGGTGTCGGTCCAACCCGGGCACACGGTGTTGACGGTGATGCGCCGCGGGGCCAGCTCGAGTGCCAGCGCCTTGCCGAAGCCGATGACGCCGTGCTTGCTGGCGCAGTAGGCCGTGTAGCCGGGCACGCCGAAGCGGCCGAGCACCGAGCTGACGTTGACCACGCGGCCGCCGGCGGGCAGATGGCGCAGTGCGGCGCGCGTGGTGAAGAACATGCCGTCGAGGTTGGTGCGCACGATCTCGTCCCAGCGATCGGGACCAGGGGTGGCGCAGCCGTTCGGGCCGCCGACGCCGGCGTTGTTGACCAGCACGTCGAGGCCGCCGAGCCGTTTCGCGGCGAAGTCGACGGCCTTGGCGACGGCCGCGGCATCGCGCACGTCGGCGGTCACCACGTCGACGGTGGCGCCACGCGCACGCAGCTCGTTCGCCACCTGCTGCAGCGGTTGCTTGCGGCGGCCGAGCAGCACCAGCGAGGCGCCGGCGCGCGCCAGCACCTGCGCGATGCCAGCGCCGATGCCGGTGCCGCCGCCGGTCACGAGGCAGCGGCGCCCGGAGAGCGACGCCGTGGGGATCGGCGCACCGGCCGGAGCGGCCGCAGGTGCCTGCGGCGAGGCCGTGGCCGGGGTCGCGGCGGCGGAACGCACGGGCCGGCGGGAACTGCGAGCTGGAGAACGAACGGACGAAGACGACGACAACTTGCGCGGCACGGGCACCTCGACGAGTCTGGGCGCCGCATCATGCCCGTTCGCCGCTGCCTCGCCATCGCCACGTCGTTGCTCGCCGCCGGTTGCGTGCCGGGGCGCTTCGGCCGCGACGAGTCGGCGCGTTCGCTCGACGCCTACCGCGAGGACTTCGTCGCCGCGTGCGGCACCCGCTTCGACGCGCGCCTCGACCGCGACGCGTTCGTCGCCAGGACGCGCGACGCACGCGTGCTGTGGCTCGGCGACCACCACAAGGACCACGCGCTGCACTCGCTGCAGGGCGGCCTGCTGGAGGAGGTGCGCCGGACCGGCCGGCCGCTGCTGCTGCTGCTCGAGTCGATCGGCCGCGACGACGAAGCCGACGTCGCCACGTTCCTGGCCGGCGGCAGCGACCTCGACGAACTGCGGCGACGGCTGCGCGCGCGCTGGCCCGGCTCGTGGCTCGACGACGAAGCGCTCGATCCGTGGTTCTACGGCTGGCTGCTGGCGTTCGCGCGCGAACACGCACTGCCGGTGCAGGCGCTGGAGACGATCCCGCGCCCGCCGCTCGGCCAGCGCGACCCGGCGATCGCCCGGCGCGTCGCGGCGCTGGCGGCCGAGCATCCCGAGCGCCTCGTCGTCGTCGTGATCGGCCAGGCCCACCTGGTCGGCGGTGGTCGCCAGCTCGAACGCTGCGCGTTGCCGCAGCTGGCGCTCGGCGGCGTGCCGCCGGCGACGCTGCCGCTCCCGTCGCCGCCGCCGGCCCCCGGCTCGCTGCTGCGCTCCGACGGCGGCTTGTGGTGGTTCGCCGAGGTGCTGACGCGCGCGCGCTGAGCCGCGGCAGGCGAGCGGCGGTCAGCGCGCGGCGGTGGCCCGCGCCCGCTCCGACAACTGTTCCATGATGTCGAGCGCGGCGACGCGGTAGGCCTCGGCCAGCGTCGGGAAGTTGAAGACCTTGTCGACGAACATCGTGATGTCGGCGCCGGTCATCATCGCCATCTGTGCCAGGTGCACGAGCTCGGTGGCGCCTTCGCCGACGATCTGGCAGCCCAGGATCTTCAGCGTGCTGGGCGACACCACGACCTTGCAGATGCCTTCGGCGTTGCCGGCGATCTGGCCGCGGGCCAGTTCGGCGAAGCGCGCGCGCCCGACGACGACGTCGCCGTGCAGCTTGCGCGCCTCGTCCTCGCTCATGCCGACGCAGCCGATCTCCGGCAGCGTGTAGATGCCGGTCGGGATCATGTCGACCTCGCCGGTGACCGGCAGGCGCAGGGCGGCGCGCATGGCGCGGCGGCCCTGTTCCATCGACGCCGACGCCAGCGACGGCGGGCCGATGACGTCGCCGACGGCGAAGATGTGCGGCACCGCGGTGCGGCAGTCGTGGTCGACGCCGATGTGGCCGCGCTCGTTGACGGCGAGCCCGGCGTTGCCGATCGCCAGGTCCTCGACGTTGGCGACGCGGCCGAGTGCGCACAGCAGCTTCTCCGAGCTGACCTGCCAGCCGTTGTCGAGCCGCGTGACGACCGCGTCGACGCCGTTCCACGTCACCGACTCGAGCTTGGCGCGGCCGACGAAGACGCAGCCCGGATGCAGCTCGAACGACTCGACGAAGCGATCGGTGATCTCCTTGTCGACGAACGACAACGGCCGCTCGGACTTGTCGATCATCGTCACCTGCACGCCGAGCGCGGCGAAGATCGTCGCGTACTCCGAGGCAATGACGCCGCTGCCGAGCACGGTCAGCGACTTCGGCAGGTACGCCATGCTGAGCACGGAGTCGCTGTCGTAGACGTTCTCGTGGTCGACCGGCACCTCGGGTGGCGTGCGCGGCCGCGAACCGGTGGCGATGACGACGATCTCGCCACGCACGTGCCGGACCTGGCCGCGCACGTCCTCGATGGTCAGCGTGTGGGCGTCGACGAAGCGCGCCCGCCCGTGCAACTGCTCGATGCCGTTGCGCACCATCTGCCGCGACTGGTAGTCGACGTGCGCGGTGACGACGCTCTGCATGCGCGACATCAGGCTCGCGAGCTGCAGGTCCGGCGGCATCTCGACCTTGACGTGCTGGCCGAGGCGCGTGCGCAGCTCGCTGAGGTGCAGCGCCGTCTCGCGCAGCGTCTTGCTCGGGATCGTGCCGCGGTGCACGCAGGCGCCGCCGACGCCGACCTCCTTCTCGATCAGGCAGACGCGCTTGCCGGCCTTGACCGCCTGCACCGCGGCCTTCTGGCCGGCCGGGCCGCTGCCGACGACGACGACGTCCCAGTCCTCGATGCGCGGTTTCACTTCATGCCCTCCGTCACCAGCAGTGCGCGGTCCTTCATCTTGATCAGGGCGTCGAGCTGGTCCGGATACAGGTTCAGGCCGACCAGCACCGGGTGCTGGCGCAGCTGCTCCTCGGTCGGCGGCGTGTCCAGCTGCGACGGCGCCACGAAGTGCGCCAGCGCGTCGGCGAGCGCCACGGTCATCGCCATGTCGGCGAAGCGCGTGGCCGCGGCGACGTTGTGGTGGCATTGGATCGCCTCGGCGACCTGCTCCGGCAGCTTCCACTCCTTCGCCAGCAGCGTGCCTGCGGCCACGTGCTGCTCGTTGACCGCGTCGAGCAGGTAGGACACCGGCAGCGTCAGCTCGTTCTTGCCGAGCACCTTGTCGACGTTGTTCAGCAGCACCGACTTGCCGACGTCGTGCAGCAGACCACCGAGGAAGGCGATCTCGACGTTGCGGCGGCGGGTGCGCGCGATCTCCTTGGTGTAGAAGCCGGTCAGCACCGAGTGCTTCCACAGCACGGCCAGCAGCTCGGCGCAGGCCTTGTTCGCGAACATGCGGCCGCGCACCGACACCGCCATGGCGATCTCGGTGATCAGCTGCATGCCGAGGCGGCTGACCGCCTGCTGCAGCGACGAGCAGGCGACCTGGCCGGCGTAGGCGGCGCTGTTGGCGACGCGCAGCACGTTCGAGGCGATGGTCTGGTCGCGATGGATGACCGCCGACAGCTTGGCCGCGTCGGTGGTCTCCTGCTGGCAGAGCGACATCACCTCGGAAGCGGTGGCCGGCATCGGTGGCAGCTCGACCTTGCGGTCGGCGATCTGCCGGGCGAACACACGCGAGAGGTCCGATGTACCGGTCTCCATTCGCCGATCTCATCGACCGGCTGGCGCCGGCGGAATGAGCGCGTGGCGAAGTCGCCTTGCCAACGGCGCGCCGCCGGAGCGCCGGCGCATCCGCGGTGCGGCCCCGGGCGAACGGGCGCCCATGCTGCGCTCCGCCCTATTCGTTCCGGCCCTCGTCGTGTCCACCCTGCTCGCCACGCCGCTGCTGGCCCAGCAGCGCCTGCTGCAGCAGGACGACCTGCCGGGCCGCAAGCTGGCGGCCACCGGGCTGCAGGCGGCGATCGATGCCGAAGCCGACGTGGCGACCACGGTCGCTCTCGCCGCGATCGCGGGGGTCGGCCTGCCGGCCGACTCGAGCGCCCGGGTCGCACTGGACCGGGCGCTGCGCACGGCCAACCTGGCCGCCGACGGGACGCGCGCCGGCAAGCGGCTGCGCAGCGAGCTCGGCGACCTAGTGACCACCCTGACCTTCGAGCCGCTGCGCGAAGCGGATCTGCCGGCCGGGTTCCCCACCTTCACCGCGGTCGACGAGCTGGAGCTCCGCCACTACCCCGCCTGCCGCATGGTGCGGACCGAGATGAAGGCCGGCGGGCCGATGGGCGCGTTCTGGCCGCTGTTCCAGCACATCAAGGAGAACGACATCGCGATGACGGCGCCGGTGCAGGTCGACTGGACCGAGTCCGGCGAACGGCAGAAGCCGGCGCGCATGGCGTTCCTCTACGGCGATCCGAGCAAGCAGCCGGAGCAGGTCGGCAAGGACGTGACGGTCGAGAACCTGCCGCCGACGACCGTGCTGAGCCTCGGTGCGATCGGCGAAGAGCGCAACGACACGGTCGCCGCGATGCGCACGCGCCTTCTCGGCTGGCTACGGGACAACCCGCAGTGGGTCGCCGCCGGACCGCTGCGCACCATGGGCTACAACAGCCCGATGGTCGGCCGCGACCGCCGCTACTTCGAGGTGCAGATCCCGGTGCACCGCACCGACGACCACGCCGCCGTGGTGCGCTGACCGCGGTCGCGGGCGCAGGCGCCGGCAACGCGACCCGCGATCCCGCGAAGACCCGACAAGGCCGGAGCCCGCCGGCGCCGATGCTGGGCGCGTGGGCCGACTGCGCATCGTCGTCGCCGCCGACGCTCTGTCGGCCGAAGTTCACGTGGCCAAGGGCGCCCCGTGCACCGAGGCGGAGCTGCGGGCGCAGCTGGCGCAGGCCGGCGTCGTGCACGGCCTCGACGACGACGCCATCGCCCAGCTGGCGCCGTCGTTGGCGCAGCCCGAGTGGATCGGCCAGGCCACGGTCGCGCGCGGCACACCACCGATCGCCGGCGACGACGGCCGCCTGATGGTCCTGGGCCCGCCCGGCCTGCGCCCGGGCCGTGAGCACGCCGACGGCCACATCGACTATCGCGAACGGCAGTGCCTGCTGCCGGTCACCGCCGACGTCTGCGTCGCCACGCTGGTCGAACCCGGTGCCGGCCGGCCGGGCCGCTCGGTGCTCGGCCGCACACTGCCGAGCAAGCCCGGCGCGCCGCTGCGGGTGCGCGTCGGGCCGGGGCTGCGGCAAGAGGGCGACCGCCTGTTCTCGCTGCGCGGCGGGGCCCTGGTGCTGGTGCCCCCGCTGGTCGACGTGGTGCCGTTCTACGAACACAGCGGCGACGTCGACTACGAATCGGGCAACCTGCACAGCGACGGCGCCATCGCCGTGCGCGGCGACGTGCGCGAGGGCTTCACCGTCGACGCGACGGCCGACGTGCACGTCACCGGCGCCGTGCTCGACGCCACCGTGACCGCGGGCGGCAAGGCGATCGTCGACCAGGGCGTCCTCGGCGGCCACGCCGCCGTCACCGCCGGCACCGACCTCCACTGCCGGCACGCCACCGGCGCGTTGCTGCGCGCGCAGGGCACGCTGACGTTCGGCGACCAGGCGAGCCACTGCCGGCTGCACGCGAGCCGCATCGTCGCCACCAGCGGCCGCGGCACGATCTTCGGCGGCGAGCTGCGCGCCAAGGACGCGATCGTCGTGCGCAACGCCGGCACCGCGGTCGGCTCGCCGACGACGTTCGTCGTGGGCGACGTCGCCGACGACGAGGCCGAACTGATCCGCCAGGCGATCACCGACCTGAAGGTCGCCGATCGCGCGGTGCAACGCGGTCGCAACGAGCCCGGCCGCGGCGCCAAGGTCGCACGCGACGTCGTGCGCGCGACCAACCCCGCCCAGCAGGCGATGATCCGCCTGCGCCTGCTGCAGCGCGAACGCCTGCGCACCGCCGTGGTCGAGATCCACGACACGCTGCACGCCGGCGTGCGCATCCGCTTCGGCGAACGCACGTTCGCCAGCGACGTCCCGCGCCAGCGCCTGCGGCTGTGCTGGGACGAACCGAACGACCGCATCGTCGAGGAGAAGCTGCCATGACCGTGGAACTGCACAAGCTGCGCGCCCGCGAACTGATGAAGACGGAGATCCAGTGGGCCAGCGCCAACGACAACCTGCGCACGGCGGGCGAACGCATGGCCCAGCATGGGCTGCGCGCGCTGCTGGTGCGCGGCGACGACCCCGCCGACCTGCCCGGCATCGTCACCAACAAGGACATCGTCAACCTGCTCGGCAGCCACGATCCGGCGGTGCTCGACCAGCTGCGCGTCGGCGACGTGATGACGCGCCCGGCGATCTGCGTGGCGCCGCAGGCGAACGTGCGCGACTGCATCAACCTGATGCGCATGAGCGGCATCCGCCGCATGCCGGTCGTCGAGGGCACCAGCGTCGTCGGCGTGATCAGCACCAGCGACATCTTCGCGCGCGCCATGCGCCGCGACTGAGCCCGGCGGCGGGCCACCGCCGCGGCGTCAGGCGAGGCCCGGCGGCCACGCACCCAGCGCCGCACGGCGGCCGGCGCCGACGGCGCCGAAGCTGAGGAAGCGCGGCCGCGAGCGGTTCCAGCGCAGATGCCCGCCGCGCGGCAACCAGACGCGCCCGCCGGCGGCCTCGACCAGCGCGGCACCGGCGGCGACGTCCCACTCGTGCTTTGGGTGCAGGGTCCAGGTCGCGTCGGCGCGGCCGGCGGCCACCATCGCCAGCTCGTAGGCGACCGAACCACACGGGCGCAGCTGGCAGTGCGGCTGCAGCGCCGCCCACTCGCCGCGGCGGTGTTCGCTGCGGCTCACCAGCAGGCACGGCCGCGGGTCGGCGGCGTCGAAGCCGAGGTTCGGCTCACCGGACAGCTCGAGGCCGAGCCCGGGCCCACCGGCGACGACGACGTCGACGGCCGGATTACCGACGACACCGAGCACCGGCACGCCGTCGACCACCAGCGCCACCGACACCGTGTACTCGGGCCGGCGGGCGACGAACGCGCGGGTGCCGTCGAGCGGGTCGACGACCCAGACGCGGCGGCAGCGCAGGCGCCGTTCGTCGTCGACGGTCTCCTCCGACAGCCAGCCGTCGTCCGCGCTCGGCAGCAGCGCACGCAGCAGGTCGTCGACGTCGCGATCGGCGGCGGTCACCAGGCCCCCGTCGTGCTTGTGCTCGTACTCGACCGGCCGTGCGGCGTGCGCACGCAGCACCACGAACGCCTGTTGCACCGCGGCGACGGCGCGCGCGAGGTCGCCGGCCGTGTTCATGCGCTGCCGCCGCCGCGAGGATCGCGCGGCGCCGCCGTCCACGGCGGCGTCGACTCGACCTGCGCGACCACCGCCTCGGCGCTGTCGGCGACCGTCCACAGACCGCGGAAGTGCGCTTGCACGAAGCCCTGCGCGAACGCGCGCTCGAGCATCGCCAGCATCGGCTGCCAGTAGCCGTCGACGTCGAACACGACCACCGGCTTGCGATGGAAGCCGAGCGCCTTGAACGACAGGATCTCGAACAGTTCCTCGAACGTGCCGAGGCCGCCGGGCAGCGCCACGTAGGCATCGCCCGCCTCGTCGAGCCCGCGCTTGCGCGAGCGCATGTCGGCGACCGTCGCCATCTCGTGGGCGTGCGGGCACTGCACGTTCTTGTCGACGAAGTCCTGCAGGATCACGCCGAACGTGCGGCCACCGGCGAGCCGGGCGCCGCGCGACACCGCCCCCATCAGGCCGTGCTTGCCGCCGCCCCAGACGAGGTCCCAGCCCTTGTCGGCGATGCGCCGACCGAGGTCCTCGGCGGCCCGATGGTAGTGCGCGGCGACGTGGTCGCTCGACGACGCGTAGACGGTGACACGGAATCCGCGCGGCGCGGTCACAGCGCGTTCCCTCGCAGCAGCCAGCGCTCCAGCAGCAGCAGGCCCGCCATCGACTGGCCGTCGCCGCATTCCTGGTCGAGCAGACGGGCGCGCGCTGCGGCGAACGGCAGCCGGTGCACGGTGATGCGTTCCGACGGTTCGAGTTCCTGCGCGACCTCCTGCAGGTCGCGTGCGAGGAAGAAGTGGCAGCGCTCGTTCGACACGCCCTTGTACGGCGCGAAGTGGCCGAGCGGCGTCCATTGCGCGGCGACGAGGCCCGCTTCTTCGTGCAGCTCCTTCTTGGCGACGGCCAGCGGCTCCTCGCCGTCGCGCATGCCGCCGATCGGGAACTCCCACAGGTCGCGGCCGAGCAGGTAGCGGTGCGCGTGCAGCAGCACCGTCGAGCCGTCGGCGAAGACCGGGATCACCGCACAGCTGCCCGGCATGTCGACGTAGTAGTAGGTGCCTTCGCTGCCGTCGCGCTGCACGTAGCGGTCGCGGCAGTAGCGGTGCCAGGGATTGTCGACCAGCACCTCGCGGGTCAGGCGCGAGAACGGGCGGCGGGACGTCACGGCTGGCTCACGGCGAGATCGAGAAGAAGAGCACGCGGCGGTCGTCGGTCTCTTCGTAGAGGAGCGGCCAACCGAGGTCGAGCGAGATCGGCAGCTGCAGGTACGGGATCTGGATGCGCACGCCGAAGCCGACGCTGAGGCGCGGTTCGCCGAACGACGCGTCGTCGATCGCCAGGCCGAGCAGGCCGAGGTCCGAGAACGCCACCCAGCGGACCAGTTCGCGGTCGCGCACGTCGCCTTCCATGCGCGTCGCGATCAGCGGGAACGAGACCTCGGCGGTGGCCGTGTACATCACTTCGCCGCCGAGCGGCCGCCCGAACTGGCTCGGGCCAGCCCGTCGGAAGCCGAAGCCGCGCAGGCTGGCGCCGCCCATGTAGAAGCGGTTGGTCACGAACACGTCGTCGCTGCCGCCGAACGCCTCGGCGTAGCCGAGCAGGTGCTCGAGGTGCAGCACCGTGCGATGGCGCATCTCGTTCTCGGCCAGCGGCACGTAGACGTGCGCGGTGTGGATGTAGCGCGTCATGCTCTCCTCGCCGCCGAGGAAGCCGCCGACGTAGTCCGCGGTCAGGCCGAGCTCGATGCCCGAGGTCGGCCGGATCGGATTGTCGTAGTCGCGGTAGCGGATGCTGGCGCGCGTGCCGCGCATCTCGGTCGAGCCCTCGGCGTCGAAGGCCAACGACGTCGCGTCGGGGGCCAGCGCCTCGACGCCGACGGTGTCGTGTCGCAGCGCCAGGCCGACGTTCAGGAAACGCGTCAGGTTGCGCGACAGCTGGACCTCGGCGCCGAGCAGGTCGGAGGTGTAACCGTCGGGCAGACGCTGGATCACGCGGCGTCCGTTGACGCGCAGTTCGTAGGTCTCGAAGTGGTGCGTGAACACGTCCGGCTCGACCCAGGTCAGCTGGAACTGGCTGAAGCGGGTGCCGGGCGCCAGCAGCATCTGCAGCTGCTGGCCGCCGCCGTGGAAGGCCTCGTTGTCGAGCACCTCGCCGATCGCGGTGATCGGGTTGAGGCTGCTCGGCGGCTTGTAGAGGTCGAAGTTGCGCTTGTTGAAGGTGACGTTCGCCTGCGCACCCTGGCCGGTGCTGATGCCCACACCCCAGCGCAGCTCGCCGGTCGAGCCGTCCTCGAGGTCGATGCCGATGTCGACGTACTCGGGTTGCCCGGTGACCGGCTCGAGCTGCAGCCGTGGACCACGCTGGCTCGCCGCGTCCTGGAAGTACTGCGTCTGCTCGATCGCGGTCTGGGCGTCGCGCACCTTGACCATGTCGATGGTCTCGCCCGGGACGACGCGCACGCGGCGGCGGATCACGGCGTCGCGGGTGAAGCGGTTGCCGCGGATCAGCACGTCGCGCAGCTTCTTCGGCACGCCTTCGCTGACCTGGTAGACGAGGTCGACCTCGGGGCCGTCCGCGAAGGTGGGCTGCGGGTCGAACACGCGGCAGCCGCCCTGCACCTGCAACATCCCGGGGAAGCTCACCGGCGGATGGCCGCGGCGACCGTAGTAGTCCTGGATCGCCTGCACGTCGCGGCGGATGCGTTCGTGGTCGTAGTACTCGCCGGCGACGACCTTCAGTTCCTTCGCCACCTCGGCGGCCGGGTGCAGCGGCGTGCCGACCAGCGGCTGACCGTTGCCGAGCACGTGCTCGACCGCGACCGAGCGCACGCGGTAGCGCGGCCCTTCGACGACCAGGAAGTCGAGGTCGACGCTGGTCCGGTCGGCGGTGATGCGCGCGTCCAGCAGGTCGACGGTCGCGTCGAGGAACCCCTGCGAGCGGTAGAACAGTCGCAGCCGATCGAGGTCCTCTTCGAGCGTCTCGCGCGAGAACGCATCGCCCGAGTCGGTGGTCAGTCCGGCGTCGCGCAGCAGGTACTGGCCGGTGCCGAACCAACCGAGCGAGGCCTCGCCCGCCAGCGTCGCGTTGCCGAAGAAGCGCATCTCGCCGACCTCGACCTCGGGCCCTTCGTCGACGACGAAGCGCAGTCGTCGCAGCGCGCGCGACGCCGCCGCCGGCGTCGCGGCCACGTCGTCCTCGAAGGCACGGTCCTGCGAGGTGACGGTGCAGAAGGCGTAGCCATCGCGGCGGTAGCGTGCGATCAGCACCTTGCGCATCGCCTCCGCCTCGGTGCGGGTGACCTGGCGCCCGGCGGTGATGCCCAGCATCGACTCGATCGCGGCACGCTCGAAGTGGTTGTTGCCGACGAACTCCACCTCCTCGTAGACCTCGACCTCGTGCTCGATCAGGAACGTCACCGCGACCTCGCCGTCCAGGTCCTCGGCGAAGGCCACGACCGCCATGCGCCGTTCCTGCCACAGGCTGCTGCAGTCGTTGGCGACCTTGCGCGGCTCGAACGGCTGGCCGACGCGCGTCTGCAGCAGGCGGACCAGCGACTCGGCCTCGGCCGGCTCGACGGCCCGCGGCTCCTCGCCGCGACGCCCCTGACGCTCGACGCGCAAGGACCGCACCGGCCGCCCTTCCAGCTTGCGCACCGCCTCCTCGAATTGGGCAGCGCCCTGCACCTCGAGCCGACCACCCTGGCGGTCCGGATCCTGCGCCGTGGCGCGGGCCGCGCTGGCGGCAGCGGCGAGCGCGAGCAGGGCCGGCACGAGCGCTGCCCGCACGGCGTCGGCGAGGGGAACCGCGCGTGCGCGCGGCTCACTGCATCGGTTCGGCCTTGCGGGTGTAGTTCTCAAAACGCATGAACTCGCGGAAGAAGCGCAGCACGACTTCGCCGGTCGGGCCGTTGCGCTGCTTGGCGATGATGATCTGCGCCAGGCCGGCGTTCTGCTCGGTCGGTTTGTAGTAGTCGTCGCGGTGCAGCAGGATGATGACGTCGGCGTCCTGTTCGATCGCGCCCGATTCGCGCAAATCGCTCATGCGCGGACGGTGGTCGTCGCGGTTCTCGACGTCGCGGTTCAACTGCGACAGCGCGATCACCGGCAGCGACAGTTCGCGGGCGATGGCCTTGAGGCCGCGCGAGATCGCCGAGATCTCCTGCTGACGGCTCTCGAATCGCCCACCGCCGGTCATCAGCTGCAGGTAGTCGACGACGACGAGGTTGATCTTGTGCTTCTGCTTCAAGCGGCGGCACTTCGCACGCAGCTGCGTGATCGAGATGCCGGGCGTGTCGTCGACGAAGATCGGCGTCTCGTAGAGCCGCGCCGCCTCTTCCTGCAGGCGCTTGTACTGCTGGTCGGTGATGCGCCCCTTGCGCAACGCCCCGCCGTCGATCTGCGACCGGCAGCACAGCATGTTCTGGATGACCTGCTGGTTGGACATTTCCAGCGAGAAGAACGCGATCGCCTCCCCCTTGCTGGCGACGCGCTCGGTCAGGTTCAGCGCGAACGTCGTCTTACCCATCGACGGGCGCGCCGCGATGATGATCAGTTCGCCCGGCTGCAGACCGCCGGTCATGTCGTTGAGGTCGTAGTAGTCGGTGTCGAGGCCGGTGAGGCGCCCCTCGCGCTCGCGCAGTCGGTCGATGCGCTCGAACGTCGACTGCAGCACGTCGGCGATGCTGACCGCGTCGCCGGTCTTGTCCAGGCGCGAGATCTCGAAGATCTGGCGCTCGGCCTCGTCGAGCAGTTCCTTCGCCTCGGCCTCGTTGTCGTAGGCCCGGCGCGCCACGTCGAGGCACGTCTCCAGCAGCTTCCGCGCGATCGCCTTCTCGCGCACGATCTCGGCGTGGTAGACGACGCCGGCCGCGGTGACGACGCTCTCCATCAGGTCGAGCAGCTGCTCGTGCCCACCGGCCTCCTGCAGGCGACCGCCGCGCGACAGCTCTTCGCCGACGACGATCGGGTCGGTCGCGTGGCGCTGGTTGTAGGCGGTCAGCACCGCCTGGAAGATCAGTTGGTGCCGCGGGAGGTAGAAGTCCTCGGGCTTCAGGAAGGTGACATCCGCCACCGCGTCGGGATGCAGCAACAGCGCCCCGAGCACCGATCGCTCGGCTTCGAGGTTCTGTGGCACGCCCCGCCCATCGAACGTCTGCTTGATGTCCGCCATGACCGCGACGCTCCCTTACCGGCAGGCGCCGGCCGCGCAAGGCAGCAGGCTGTGCAGAGACCGTGGAAAACCGTGAAGAGAACGGGGAGGACCCGGCCGCAGCCGCCCGCCATCCGGGCCGCCCGGCCGATGCGGAAACTCCAGCCGAAGCCAGGATTCGGCGCGCGCCGGCGCCGGCAGGCTCACAGCAGGACGCGACCTTGCGAGGCGTCCCCTTCGAGCGCCACGACGCCGCGGGCCGCCAGCTCCGCCAGCAGTTCCACGGCGAGCGGGTAGTCGATGCGCAGCTTGCGCTGCAGGAAGCTGGCGCTGGCGCGGCGCGAACCGACGACGAGGTCGGTGGCTTCCTGCACGAGCTCCTGGTCGAGGCCATCGCCGAACAGGCTCTGCTGGCGCGCCGCGGCCGGTTCGTCGGCCTGGCGCACGACCGGCGCGGCCGGTTCGGGCGGCGACTCCGGGCGCGGGATCGCGACGATCGGCTCCGCCGCCGGCTCGGTGCTCGCCTCGTCGCGGGCGGCGGGTGCCGGCTCCGGCAGCGGCAGTTCGTAGGCAGGCTCGCGCGGCGCCGCCGGCGCCGACCACGGCGCGTCGACGAATCCATTCGAAGCGTGCTCGGGCATCGCCGGCTCGGCCGTCGCCGCCTCGGGGCTGGTGTCCGCCTCGGCGTCGTCCGCCGACCAGGGGGCGGCCCCGAACGGCAGCTCCGCCGCTTGCTCGGCCGGCGCGCTGGCCGCGACCGACCCGGCATCGGCGGCGATCGGCTCGGCCGCGACCGCATCCGCGGCGTCCCGATCGCGCACCACCTCGCCAACCGCCGCGGACTCGGCGGCGATCTGCGCCTCGGCGTTGTCGATCTCCTGGCTCTCCGGCGAGGTCGGCACCCAACCATCGTCCTGGATGCGACCCCAGCGGCGCGCCTCGCGCAGGCGGCGGCGCTCTTCGTAGGTGGTCGGCCGCAGCGACGGCTCGTCGGCGTCGGTGCGCGGCGCCGGCATCCCACGTTCCGCGGCATCGTCCACCGCGGCTGCGGCCTCGCGCGCGACGGCGGGCTCGCGGTCGGCGGCCGCGCGCGCGGCCGCGGCGATCGCCTCGGCGAACGCCGCCGACGGGTCCTCGTTCGCCGCGGCGATGGGCGGCGGCTCGGTGCGCAGCGGCGGCAGCACGCTCGGCGAAGTCGACGGCGACGACAGGCCCTTCAGGTGCTCGCTGACCTGCGGCTCGACGCCGAGTTCGCTCGTCCGGCGGGAGGCATCGGCGCGGATCTGCTCGAACAGGTCGGCGAACAGGAAGTCCGTCGCGAGCATGACCGAGGCGATGGTCATCGCGCCGACCAGCAGCAGGCTCGGCCAGTAGCCGAACGAGCCGAGCAACGCCTCCGCGAACCAGGCGCCGATCGCGCCCTTGTGCAGCGCCGGCGCCACACCGCCGTCGCCGAGGTTGACCCAGATGCCGATCATCAGGGTCATCGCCAGGAGCCGCACCAGCTTCGACAGCGGGCGCTCGAGCACGCCGCGCACCGACCAGATGACGCTCCAGACGGCGACCAGCAGGAAGAACATCACCGCCGGCGCCAGGCCGAGCGCTTCGTAGAGGCCGGCGTAGAAGTATTGCAGCGCCGACGTCGGCTGAACCGGCCCTTGCCGCAGTTGCAGGTGGTAGTAGACCAGCGCCGACAACGACAGGACGGAGAAGCCCGCGGGCAAGAACTGCCACATGCGTTCGGCGACCGTCGGAGTCGGGGGTTGCGTCGGTTGGTGGCCCAGCGTGTTCACGATCATTGCGCCCCTCCCGGGCGATGCCTGCAGCAGTCCGGCGCCACCGGACAGCGGCGGCCGACTCTATACCGCCGCTACGCAGGCCACAAGCGATTGGGCCATGGTCCGCACACGGACCCTTCCAGCGCGGCCGTTGCTCACGCCCGTCCGCCGTCGGCGGTCGCTTCGCCGTCCAGGTCCGAGGCCTCCTCGTCCCGTTCGGCGGCAGCTTCGGCCATCGCGTCGGCATCGACGCCGACCTCCGCCGCCGCGAGTCCGGAAGCGCCCTCCGCCTCGGCGACGACGACCTCGGCCTCGGCACCGTCGCCGCCATCCCCCTCGACGGCGTCGCCGTCGCCGGCCCCCGCCGCCTCGGCTTCGGCTTCGCGCGCCTCCTCACGGGCGCGGTACTCCTCGAGCGTCATCAGCACGTCGCGCGACTTGCTGCCGACGAACGCACCGACGAGGCCGTCTTCCTCCATCAGCTCGAGCAGGCGCGTGGCGCGCGTGTAGCCGACCGCCAGCGCACGCTGCAGCAGCGTCGCCGAACCGCGCTGCTGGCCGAGGATGATCTCGACTGCCTCGCGGTAGCGTTCGTCGCGATCGGCGACCGACGGCCGCGAGCTGCTCTGCGTCTGCACCAGCGACGGCGTGAACATCGGCTCCTGGCCCTGGTCCTCGAGGAAGCGCACGACCGCCTGCATCTCGTCGTCGGCGACGAACGTGCCCTGCGCGCGCAGCAGCGCCGCACCGCCGGGAGGCATGTAGAGCATGTCGCCGAAGCCGAGCAGCTTCTCGGCGCCGTTCGCGTCGAGGATGACGCGCGAGTCGATGCGGCGGTTGACCTTGAAGGCGATCTGGCAGGGCAGGTTCGCCTTGATGATGCCGGTGATGACTTCGCTGCTCGGCCGCTGCGTCGCCAGGATCACGTGCATGCCGACCGCGCGCGACTTCTGCGCCAGGCGCTGGATCAACTCCTCGACCTCGTTCTGCGCGACGTTCATCAGGTCGGCGAACTCGTCGATGACGATGACGACGTACGGCAGCTGCACGCGCTCGGGGTCGGGCTCGCGCTTCAGCCGCTTGGCGAGTTCCTGCTGGCCGAGGCGGTTGTAGTTCTTGATGTGGTTGACGCCCGCGGCCGACAGCAGCGCGTAGCGGTTCTCCATCTCGTCGACGGCCCACTGCAAGACGCCAGGGGCCTTCTTCATGTTGGTGACGACGTCGCAGCAGAGGTGCGGCACGCGCTTGTAGGCCTGCAGCTCCACCATCTTCGGGTCGACCAGGACCAGCTTGACCTGCTGCGGCGTGCGGGTCATCAGGATCGACAGCAGGATGGTGTTGATGCACACCGACTTGCCCGAACCGGTGGTGCCGGCGATCAGCAGGTGCGGCATCTTCGCCAGGTCCTCGACGATCGGGCTGCCGCCGACGTCCTTGCCGAGGTAGAGCGGGATCGCGAGGTCCTCCGAGCGCCCGAACTGGTCGAGCAGGTCGCGCATGTAGACCTTCTGCCGCTCGGGATTGGGCACCTCGATGCCGATCGTGTCGCGGCCGGGGATCGGGGCGACGACGCGCACCGACACCGCCCTCAGCGCCGCGGCGAGGTCGGACTCGAAGCCGGCGACCTTGTTGACGCGGATGCTCTCGGCGAGGCGCAGCTCGTACTGCGTCACCGCCGGCCCGACCGACGCGCCGACGATCTCGGCGGCGATGCCGAAGTTCGCCAGCTTGTTGACGATCGCCTGGCCACCGCGGCTCAGCACCTCGGAGGTCGCGGTCGCGTCGTTGAGCTGCGGCTCCTGGAACAGCTCGATCGGCGGAAACGGATAGTCCTCGAACGGCAGCGCGCCCTGGCCGGTCTTCTTCGGCTTCGGCGCCGGTTTCGGCTTGGGCTTCGGCTTCGGCTTCAGCACGACGATCGGCGGCGGCGGCACGACGACGACCGGCGGCTCGACCACCGGCGCGTCCTTGCCCTTCGCGTCGCCGTCCTCACCCTTGGTCGCGGCGTCCTTGCCGTCGCCATCGGCCTCGTCGCCGTCGCCGACCGCTGCCGCGTCGTTGGCGGCCGCCGCGCGGCGCCCCTTGCGACGCGGCGCGTCCTCGTCGCGCGCGTCGCCGCCGTCGGTGTCCTCCGGCTCGTCGCCGTCGTCTGCTCCCGCCTCGCCCCCGCGCGCGGTGGTGCGACGGCGGCGTCCGCCGCCCGACGATTCCGCCGGCTCCGCCGACTCGTCACCTTCCGCGAGCTCGGCATCGACTTCGTCGGCATCGCGCTCGCTGTCGCGCGCGGCCTTGCCACCGCGGCGCCCCGCCGCCTTCTCGGCCTCCAGCTTCTCGGCGCCCGACTTCCTGTCGTCGGCCTTCTTGTCGCCGGCCTTCTTCTCGTCGGCTTCGCGCTCGGCGCCATCCTGGTCGCCGTCGTCGGCCGCGGTCTTGCGGCGGCGGCGGCGCCCGGTGCCGACCTCGATCTCGTCGTCGTCGCCGGCGGCGATGCGCGAACCACCGACACCGGCCACGGCCGCCGCCGGTTCGCGGCGCAGCAGGCGACGCCAGCCGGCGTCGAGCAGCACCAGCACGCGCGCCAGCAGTTCGGAGAACATCCACTCGGTGGCGATCAGCAGCGCCAGCAGCGCGCCGAAGCCGACCAGCAACAGACGGCCGGTGCCGCCGAACGCAGCGTCGAGCTTCGGCGAGACGATCTTGCCGAAGTTGCCGCCGGCACCGAACGGCGCCGACTCCCCGCCGGAGGCCTGGCCGTCGCTGCCGGCGAAGAGCACCGCCAGCAGGGCCGCGAACACCACGGTGGCGAGCACCTTGATGGTCAGCCGCGCGCAGCCGCGGCCGAGGAACAGCCACAGCGAGCCGAGCAGCAGCAACACGAACGGCACCCAGCCGGCGAGGCCGAGGGTCAGCGTGAAGCCGAGCGCCAGGTAGTAGCCGACGGCACCGCCGAGGTTCGACATGCCGGCAGTCGGGATCGCAGCCCCCGGATCGGCGAGCCGGAACGTGGCGAGGCTCAGCATCGCGTAGAGCGCGAGGCCGCACAGCGCCAACGCCACCACTTCGCGCGCGCGCGGCGACAGGCCCGGGCCGGGCACGTCGTCGACGGGCACGAACCGGTGCGCACGCTTCTTCGGTGCCGACTCCGCCGCCTTGCCTTCGCTCTTGCTCACGTGCTGGTCCTCGTTCGCCACAGGTGCTCGGCCGCCGCGACGATGCGCGCCGCGGCCGCGTTCTTGTCGAGGCGCGGCAACGCCTCGTCCCGTCCGTCCGCATGGCACAACACGAACTCGGCCTCGGCGCTGCCGATCGTGTCGTGCAGGTTCACCACCACCAGGTCCAGCTGCTTGCGCCGCAGCTTGTCGCGGCCGCGCGCGATCGCCGCCGCCATGCCGGCGGCCAGCGACTCGAGGGCGAAGCCGACGACGACGCGGCGGCCTCGCACCGCGGCGAGGCCCGCGACGATGTCAGGGTTCGGTATCAGTCGCAGCGTGGTCTCGCCGGCCTGCCGCGCCGGCTTGCCCTGCGCGCGCTCGGCGGGGCGCCAATCGGCGACCGCGGCGGCGGCGATGCAGACGTCGGCGTGCGCGAACGCTTCGTTCGCCGCAGCCTGCATCTCCAGCGCCGACACCACCGGCACGACGCGCACGTTCGGCGGCGGCGTCACCTCGACCGGACCGAGCACCAGCGTGACCAGATGGCCCGCGGCGGCCGCGGCCGCGGCCAGTGCGCACCCCATGCGCCCCGAGCTGCCGTTGCTCAGGAACCGCACGTCGTCGAGGTACTCGCGGGTCGGCCCCGCCGTGATCAAGATGGACACCATGCCCCCGCCGTGCAGCAGCCGAAGCGGCCGCCACCGCCAGCCGTCCTATCGTAGTAACAGTCGAGCTGCGGGGGAGAAAAAACATCGGTGCGCCTCTAACTACGAATCTCCGCAGCGCTCGGAACGCTGCGCGATGTCCGCCGTCATGCGCCGTCCCGCCTTCGCACTGCCCCTGCTCCTGTCGCTGGTCTCCTGCTACTCCCCCGAGGGCAACAAGGAAGCCGCCGACCACGACGTCTACCGCATCCTCGACGGCACCTCGGCGCAGCTCACCGGCGCGCGGCGCCACATGCAGGTCGAGCGCGCGGTCGACACGCTGCGCAAGCGGCTGCTGCGCGACCACGAGCCGGTGCCGCTGTCGCTGGCGCAGGCACTCGACGTCGCCGCCGAGAACAGCCGCGAGTTCCAACGCCAGAAGGAGACCCTCTACCTGGCGGCGCTGAACCTGACGCGCAGCATCAACGACTTCTCGCTGCGCTTCGGCGGCGGCGGCACCGGCAGCGTGTCGGGCATCGACGACGACAGCGCCAACGCGCGCGTCGGCGACGACCTGTCGGCGCAGGCGAACAGCGTCGCCGGCACGCGCATCGTCGCCAACTTCGTGCAGACGTTCCTGCGCTCGGTACTGAACGGCGGCGGCTTCGACGGCAGCTCGATCCTCGACCTGACGATCACGCAGCCGCTGCTGCGCGGCTCCGGCCGCCGCATCGCGCGCGAACCGCTGACCCAGGCCGAGCGCAACGTCGTCTACGCGATGCGCGACTACGAACGCTTCCGCGCGCAGTTCGCGGTCGACGTGGTCGGCGACTACTGGCAGATCGTGCGGCAGATGCGCGACCTCGCCAACGTCGAGGACACCTACCAGGGTCTGGTGACGTCGCGAGAGCAGATCGAAGAGCTGTTCGCCGCCGGCCGCAAGACGATCACCGACCTCGGGCGCGCCAAGCAGAGCGAGTTCACCGCCGACAACCAGCGGGTGACCGCACGCAACCGCTTGGAGACGACGTTGGACCGGTTCAAGTTGACGCTGGGCCTGCCGGTGAGCGCCAAGATCGCCCTCGACCCAGGCGAGCTCGACAAGCTGCTCGAACGCGGCGTCCAGGCGATGACGATCACCGAGGAGTTCGCGATCCGCGAGTGCCTGCGCCGTCGCTACGACTTCCGCACCACGGTCGACGAGGTCGAGGACGCCGGCCGCCGCGTGCTGATCGCCGAGGACGCGCTGAACATGCAGCTCGACTTCACGGCCGCGATCTCGGTGCCCGCGGAGTCGGGGCGCGGCCTCGACCTCGACTGGTCGCGCATCGACTGGTCGGCCGGCGTCGACCTCGACCTGCTGCTGAACCGGGTGCCGGTGCGCAACGCCTACCGCAGCGCGTTGATCACGTTCGACCAGGCCGTCCGAGCGCGCGAACAGGCCGAGGACCAACTGACCGCGAACGTGCGCAGCGCGCTGCGTGACATCCAGGCGGCACTGATGAGCTACCAGATCCAGTCGCAAGCCGTGACCCTGTCCGCAGAGCGCGCCGAATCGACCACCGAGCTCTATGCCGTCGGCCGCGGCACGGCGTTGGACAAGCTGGACGCGGTCTCCGACCTGCTGAACGCGCAGCTGAACCGCAACGCCGCGATCGTCGACTACGCGATCGCCCGCCTCGCCCTGATGAACAACCTGGAAGCGATCACGCTCGAGCCCCACGGGCTGCGCTTCGACTTCGAACTACCGATACCGCAGAACAAGACTGCGGAATGACGATGACGATGCCTCGCATCCTTGCTTCCTCGACGAGTCGCGTTGCCGCGACGACCCTCGCCGTACTGCTCGCCGCCTGCAGCGGCGGCGGCAGCGCGGCCCCGGTCGGCGATGCCAAGCTGTTCACGGTGAAGCGCGACGACCTGCCGATCACCGTGCGCGAGAACGCCGAACTGCAGGCCCTGCGCGAGACGATCGTGCGCTCCGAGGTCGAAGGCCAGTCGACGATCATCTACATCGTGCCCGAGGGCACGCTGGTGAAGCAGGGCGAGAAACTGGTCGAACTCGACGTCAGCGAACTGGTCGAGAAGCGCGCCAACCAGGCGATCTCGGTCGCCAAGGCCGAAGCCGCGCTGACGCAGGCGAAGAAGGAGAAGGAGATCCTGCAGAAGGAGCTGACCACCAAGCTCAACACCGCGCGATCGAACCTGCGCATCGCCGACATGGAACTGGAGAAGCTGCTCGGGCGCCGTTCGGGAGGCCGGAGCGAAGGCAAGAACCTCGACATGGTCGAGCGCCTGCGGGCGCTGGTGAACCCGACGGACACCCCGCTGGCGACGACGGGCGCGGCGACGCGGCCCAACGACCCCGAGCTGGTGGAGAACATGGTCACCGCGGTCGACCCGAAGGCCTACGCCGGCCTGGTCGACAAGGTGTACGAACTGCTCACCGTCGACCTCGAGGCCGCCGGCGATCCGACCGGCGCCACCGGACCAGCGTCGACCCCTTCTGCCGAGGCGGCGGCCCGACTGCGCCGCGAGGCCGAGGAGCGCGACATGGGCGACATGGCGAACAAGATCCTGCTGCAGGCCGACGCCATCAAGCTCGCCATGGCCGACCTGAAGATGAAGGAGGACATGTTCGCCGCCAGCTGGCGCCTCGCGAAGCGCCAGTTCATCACCCGCACCGAACTGGAGAAGGACCGCCTCAACTACCAGTCGCAGATGTCGAAGGTGTCGCTGGCGTGGAACGACCTCGACCTGCTGATCAACTACACGCTGGCGCGCGAGCGCATCAAGCTGACCCAGGACCGCGACAACGCGGCGCTGGAACTCGAGCGCGTCAAGGGCAGCAACGAAGCGGCGGTGATCAAGGCCGACAGCGACCTGCAGAGCCGCGCGGCCGAGTTCAACCTGGCGAAGGAGCGCCTCGACAACCTGGAACGCCAGATCAAGAGTGCGGTGATCCTGGCGCCGACGCCGGGCACCGTCGTCTACGCCCGCATCGACCGCAACCGCGGCGGTGGCGAAGCCGTGCGCGAGGGCGTGCAGGTGCGCGAGCGGCAGGAGCTGATCATCCTGCCCGACACCACCAAGATGCGCTGCGTCATCAAGGTGCAGGAAGCGCAGGTCGACAAGGTGCTGCGCGGGCAGCCGGCGACGGTCAACATCGAGGCGTTCCAGGGCGAGACGTTCCAGGGCCGCGTCACCAGCGTGGCGCCGGTCGCCGACAGCAACAGCGGCTGGATGACCAGCGACCGCAAGGTCTACACGACGGTCGTCGAGCTCGACAGCGACAACCCCGACGGCCGGCTGCGTTCGCGCATGGCGGCGAACGTGACCATCATGGTCGACACGGTGAAGAACACGCTGCCGGTGCCGCTGCAGGCGGTCGAGCGCGATCGCTCCGTCAACTACGTCTGCAGGCAGGGTGCGAACGGGCCCGAGGCCGTGCGCATCAAGGTCGGTCGGCAGAACTCCGAGCGCGTCGAAGTGCTCGAGGGCCTGGCGGAAGGCGACGTGATCTACCTGAAGCCGCCGGCCGGCTTCACGCCGCCGAAGTTCGAGCAACCGGTGGTCGCGACGCCGCCGCCGGCGCCGAACGCGCCGGCCACGGGCGCTGGCCAGCCAGGAGCCGGGGCTCCCGCTGCCGGTGCGGCACCCGCCGAGGCCACCGCCGGCGCCGGCGAAGCCAGGCGGCCGCGCCAGGGCGGCGGCACGCGCAAGAAGTTCGTCGACATGACGCCCGAGGAACTGCAGCAGGCCAAGGAACGGATCGACGGCATGTCGTCGATGATGGACCGCATGCGCGACAGCCTCGGCGAAGAGGCGGCGAAGGAGATGGAGACCAACGTCGCCGCGCTGCGCAAGGCGCTCGACGCCAACGACCTGCCGACCGCGCAGTCGCTCCAGGACAAGATCTCGGCGGCGATGCGCAGCGCGATGGGCGGCCGCGGGCAAGGCGGTGGTCCCGGTGGCGGTGGTCCCGGTGGCGGTGGTCCCGGTGGCGGTGGCCGCCGCGGCGGCGGCAACGGCGACGGGGGCGGCGGCGCCCCGAACGGCGGCAACTGAGCAGGACGCACCCGTGAGCCAGGAACGCCCCGTCATCGCCGAGTTCGTCGACGTGCACCGTCACTACGTGATGGGCAAGGACAACATCGTCCGCGCCCTGAACGGCGTGTCGATGCAGGTCGCGAAGGGCGACTACCTCGCCATCATGGGCCGCTCGGGCTCCGGCAAGAGCACGATGCTGAACATCCTCGGGTGCCTGGACCGCCCGACCAGCGGCGAGTACCGCGTCGGCGGCCGCGACGTCAGCCGCCTCGGCGACGACCAGCTCAGCGACGTGCGCGGCCGCGAGATCGGCTTCATCTTCCAGTCGTTCAACCTGATCCCGCAGCTGACGGTGCTCGAGAACCTCGAGGTGCCGCTGTTCTACCAGGGCCGCGTCGGGCCCGAGTCGCGCGCGAAGGCCGAGTACCTCGCCGACCGCGTCGGCCTCGGCAAGCGCCTCGAACACCGACCGCTCGAACTGTCGGGCGGCCAGCAGCAGCGCGTCGCGATCGCCCGTTCGCTGATGAACGACCCGCTGTTCCTGCTCGCCGACGAAGCCACCGGCAACCTCGACAGCAACACCGAGCGCGAGATCCTCGACCTGTTCGACGACCTGCGGAAGGACGGGGTGACCATCGTCATCGTCACCCACAACCCGAAGGTCGCCGACCGCGCCGACCACACGCTGTGGCTGCGCGACGGCAAGGTCGAGAAGCTGGTCGACAACCGGCAGGCGGCGTCGAGCGGAGGCGGAGCATGATCGCCGACACGATGCGCATGGTGCGGCTCGGCCTGAAGAGCCTGATGCTGCACAAGCTGCGCAGCACGCTGACGACCGCCGGCATCCTGTTCGGGGTCGCCTCGGTGATCGCGATGCTCGCCGTCGGCGAGGGCGCCTCGGCGGAGACGCTGAAGCAGTACCGCGACATGGGCGTCACCAACGTGCTGATCCGCAGCAAGAAGCCGGAGGAGACGCAACAGAGCTCGACCTCCAGCATGTGGAGCGTGCTCGGCTACGGCCTGTTCTACCCTGAGGCGGACCGCATCCAGAACCTGCTGCCGGAGGCGACCGTCGTGCGCGTGCGCGAGTTCGAACGCGGCGTCGTGCACGGCGAGGCCTGGGCGCAGACGATGATCGTCGGCACCGAGCCGACGTTCCTCGAGGCGACCAACCTGAAGGTCCAGGAGGGCCGCTGGCTGGTCGACCTCGACCTCACCCGGCAGGCCAACGTCTGCGTGATCGGCAACAGCCTCGCGAAGAAGCTGTTCCCGCTCGAAGACCCGATCGGCCAGACGATCCTGGTCGGCATCGAGGACCGCTTCGAGGTGGTGGGCGTGCTCGGCTACCAGGGCCGGGCCGCGTCGCCGAACGGCACCACGCTCGACGAGTGCGCGTTCATCCCGCTGAGCAGTTCGCGGCGCCGTTTCGGCGACACGGTCCGCAACCCGGCGACCAACCGCTACGAGCAGGTCGAGCTGCACGAGATCAAGATCAAGCTGCCGAGCATGGAGGAGGTCGAGACGGCCGCCGCCGTCGTCGAGTACATGCTGAAGCCGGCCCACGGCAACAAGAAGGACACCGAGATCACGGTGCCGCTCGAGCTGCTGCAGAAGGCCGAGGCGACGCAGAAGATGTTCAACCTCGTGCTCGCCGTCATCGCCTCGATCAGCCTGCTGGTCGGCGGCATCGGCATCATGAACGTGATGCTGGCGACGGTGACCGAGCGCACGCGCGAGATCGGCATCCGCCGCGCACTCGGCGCCAAGAAGAAGCACATCGTGCAGCAGTTCCTGGTCGAAGCCGGCGTGCTGTCGGCGCTCGGCGGCATCGCCGGCGTCGGCCTCGGCGTGCTCGTGCCCCAACTGATCGAGCACTACTTCAAGCAGCCGACCGACATCCGCCTCGACCACGTCGCCCTGGCGTTCGGCATCTCCGCCGTCGTCGGCGTCGTGTTCGGCCTGTATCCGGCGTGGCGCGCCGCGAACATGGACCCGGTCGAGGCCCTGCGCCACGAGTGAAAGCACGTCGCGCGGGGCACGCCCTGCGCAGCCAGCTCAGACCTCGGCGAACACGGCGTCCGGCACCACCGCCACGAGCTCGGCCGGGAACGCACCGGCGCGCGCCGCCGCCTCGATGCGATCGTGGCACACGCGACCGTCGCGGCGCAGCTCGGCCTCGATCGCCGCCGCCAGGCGGACGAGCGCCGCCGCGGCGAGACCGCCGCGCCCGGCTTCGTCGAGCGCGCCGTGGTCCTGGCGCCAGGTGCGCGCCACCAACGCGCAGCCGAGCCACAAGTCGTCGGTGCCGTGCTCGAGCAGCCACGCGAACGACGACGGCCCGGGACGCAGCTCGTCGAGGATGCTGCCGAGGTCGTGCAACAGGGCCGCCGCGCCGAGCTCGGCCAACCGTTCGTCCGGCCAGCCGGCGGCGCGCGCCGTCAGCACCGTCAACACGGCGACGCGGATGCCGGTCTGCAGCAGCGCGCCGTTCTGCTGCAGCAACATCAGCGGCTCCAGACCACCCGGCAGCGACAGCAGACGCTCCACCACCATCTGCACCACCGCCTTCGCGGTCGCCGGCGCCACGCCCGGCAACGTCGGCAGGCCCGTGATCAAGCGGTGCTGCACGTAGACCGAACGCAGCGCCGAGTCCGCGCCGCGCGGCTCGCTGGCGCGCTGCAGTCGACGCAGCGGTTCGCCCGGGTCGTCGGCGAGCTCCAGCAGCACCACGGCGACCCCCGGCAGGCTCGGCAACGACGCGCGCACCGACGGCGACGTCGCCGCCTGCACCATGGCCACCGCCCAGGCCGCCAGCTGTGCCGGTGTGACGTCGCGCCTGGGCCGCACCTCGGCGACCGCCGCCGCGCGCCAGGTCGCAGCCAATCCGTGCGCGGCAGCCACCGCTTCGGTCCCGAAGTCGGCGACGTCGGTGGCCAGCACGCCGGCGACGACCGCGAGGCGCACCTCGCCGTAGACGGCGACGTGCTCGCCCAGCACGCGCGCCGCGTCGGCGGCGACCGCGAGGCGTTCCGTCTCCTCGCCGCCGTGGCTCACGGACAGCAGGGACCACAAGGCGACGAGGCAGCGCTGCACGTGGAAGCTCCGTCGGCCGTCGGCGGCCGGGGCCAGCGGCCGGGTCTCAGGCCTTCTGGCCGCAGTGCTTCTCGACCAGCTCGATCAGCTCGTCGGGCTCGAACGGCTTGCGGAAGTAGTCCGCGGCCCCCATCTCGGCGCTCTTCTGGTGGCCGCGCGAATGCTCGCGCGCGGTGAAGATCACCACCGGGATGCCGGCGGTCGCGGCGTCGCGCTTCAGGCGCGTGAGCGTCTCCCAGCCGTCGATGCCCGGCATCATGATGTCGAGCAGGATCAGGTCGGGGCTCTGGCCCTTGGCCTTGGCGATGCCGTCCTCGCCGTTGGTCGCGGACTCGACGCGGAAGCCCGCTGCCTCGAGCACCATCTGGGTGGAGACGATGATCAGCTTCTCGTCTTCGATGATCAGGACGGTTCGTTGCATACGAAACTCACTGCGACTGGGTAGCGGACGGCACGGCGGGCACCAGCTGCCGGTGCACAGGCAGCGCGAAGGAGAAATCGGCACCTTGGCCCAGCTGGCTGGAGACCTCGATGCGACTTCCGTGCGCTTCGACGATGCCACGAGCGACGAACAGGCCGAGGCCGGCACCGCCGTGGTGGCGGGTCAGCGGGTCCTCGACCTGGAAGAACTTCTCGAAGATGCGACGGTGGTAGCGCGGGTCGACACCGATGCCGTCGTCCTTGACGCGGAACCGCAGTTCGTCGCCCAGTCGCTCGATGGCGACCTCGACCGTGCCGCCGTCGCGTGCGAACTTGACGGCGTTCTCGACCAGGGCCTGGCAGGCGCGCCGCAGGTCGGAGCGGTCGGCGAACAGGCAGTCCTCGGTCGGGTCCATGTGGAACGACAGCTGGATGCGCCGGTCGCGCGCCGGCTGCTCGAACGGCGCCAGCATGCCGGCGGCGAACTCCACCACCGGGATGACCTCGCGATCCTGGCCGTAGTCGGCCGACTCGAGGTTGCCGAGGTTGATCAGCTTGTCGATCTGGTGCTCGAGCCGCACCGACTGCTCGCGGATCGAATCGCAGACGCGCGACTGCCGTTCGGTCAACGCGCCGAGCGTGCCCTTCGTCAGCATCGTCGCGAACGTCTTGATGCCGGTCAGCGGCGTGCGCAACTCGTGCGCGACGATGGACAGGTACTGGTTCTTCAGCTGGTCGGTCTTGAACTCGGCGGTGACGTCGCGCAGCACGGTCAACACGCCTGCCGGCTGGCCGCGGTAGTCGAGCACGCGGCTGGTCATGCACTTGATGTAGAGCAGGTCCTGCTCGCTGTGGTGCACCTCCACCGTCTGCACGACCTCCTTCTGCGTCGCCATGCGCGCATGGTCGGCGGCCAAGGTCTGCAGCAGGTCGCGCCGCCCCTGCAACGTGGCCAACGGCTTGCCGATCGCGACGAACGACTTGGCGCCGAGCAGGTCCTCGGCGACCGGGTTCATCAGCGTGACGTTGCCGCCACGGTCGACGAACACGATGCCGTCCATGATGTTGGTGATGATGGTCATCATCCGCGACAGGTCGAGGAAGAAGGTCTCCTGGTTCTCCTGGAAGCGCTCGGCCTGTTGCGCACATCGCCGCCGCAGCTCCTCCGACTGAAACCGCAGCCGCCGCACCTCTTCGTGCAGCGGGTCGGCGTCGGCGGGCTTCGAACCGAGTCGCGCCAGCAGGGCGGCAGCCTGGGCCGCGGTGCCGTCGCCGGCGAGCACCCCGAACGCACCGAGGGCGAGCGCCCGCTCGTACAACTCGGGCCCGGTGCGGGCACCCGCCAGCAGCAAGGGCACTCCATGGCGCCGCGCGGCGTCGGCGAGCCGTTCGGCGGCGGCGGCGGCGGCGACACACAGCGCGTCGGGCCGGTCCGCGTCGAGGGCATGAAGCGCCCGGCCGGCGTCCGCCGTCACGGACACCGTGGCACCGAGCTCGGTCAGCCGATCGGGCAACCACGGCGCGTCCGCACCGGAGTCGACGATCAGGATGCTCGCGGTCGTGGCCATGCGGAGACGAACCGATCGGGAAGCGGAGTGCTGGGCACGCCCGCACCCGGTGAAGCCCTACGACGGCGAGGCGGTCGCTACTGCGCGCCCTTGATGGCGGCCAGCGCGTCGTCTTCCTTGTCGTAGATCGCGAGGTGCTTCGAGATCCGCATGATCTCGAAGATCTTCACGATGAACGGCTTGATGTTGCTCAGGTAGAGCTTGCAGTTGCGCGACGACGTCACGTTGTTGGCGACGATGATCAGGCCGACCCCGCAGGAGTCGATGATCTTGACGTTGTCGAGGTTCAGCACGAAGTGCTGGTAGCCGTCCTCGATCTTGCCGTTGATCGTCTCCTTCAACGACTCCTTCAGGGAGTCGGTGACGTAGAAGTTCAGGCTGCGGTCGTTGAACGAGATGATGACCGTCTTGTCGTCCTTCAGCGTCGTGACCGACAGGCCCTGGCTCTTCTTTCCCACGATTTCCATGACGTACCTCGTGTCGGAACCTGACGGGGTTCCGCGCTCCTCCTGCATCGACCATCGACCGCGGCGAAGTTGAGGCAGCTGTCGGGAAACCACCGCCGCGCCGGCCGCTCCCGCGGGAACGCGCGATGCCAACGATGGGCAGCCGGACTACACGGCGCCGTCGGCCGCGGCCTCGCCACCCACCGGCCTCGGCCCGCTGTCGTCGCGGCCGTAGCGCAGGCCGACGTTCTTGCGGCCGATCTCGGCGAGCACCTGCGGCGCCTTCTTCAGCCCGAGCAGGTTCGCCTTGTTGGCGACGCTGGTGACGGTGCGGCCGAGCAGCCGCGCGACCTCGAGGTTGGGACGATCCGGGTAGATCGCGCGCAGGCGCTCGACCTCGGCGGCCGTCCAGCGCGGCATGCGCTGCGGCGCGACCTCGTCCGGCTCGGCCCGGGCGGCGAAGCGCTTGTCCTTGGCCAGGCACAACCGCCGGGCCGCGGCGGCGATGTCGGCGGCGGAGCGCGACAGACTCACCTCGAGGTCGGCGTCGAAGCGCGTGCCGTAGAGGTCCTTCAGCAGCAACTCCTCGGCGCGGGTCCAGGCACCGGTGCGCACGTTGGCGCGCAGCAGCTCGGCCCGGCGCCGCACGTCGGCGGGCTGCCGTCCGAGCGCCAGCGACAGCAGGTGCAGGTCCAGCGCCCCGAACGACTCGCGCAGCATCTGCTCGTCGCTCGCGGTCCAGTCGCCGCGCCGCGCCGGCACGCGCAGCATCTCCGCGGCCTTGCGCTGCACGCTGGCGACCGATCGGCGCAGCAACGCCGCCATCGCCTCGACCCCGCGTCGCGGCAGCAGCTGGCGCAGGCGCTCCAGCTCCGTCACCGACCAGTTGCCCCGCCGCAACCCGCGCGGCTCGTTCACCGGACCTCCTCGACTCCGGTGACGAGCTTCTGCGACCAGCGCGGCTGGATCTCCTCCTGCACCAGACGCCGCACCGCCCCGGTCGACGACATCGCCAACGCGCGCGCCGCCAGCGCTTCGCACTCGGCGAGGGTGAAGCTGCGCAGCATCAGCTTCACGCGCGGCAGGAACACCGGCGCCATCGACAGTTCGCGGTAGCCGAGCCCGACCAGGATCGGCGTGAACCAGTGGTCGCCGGCGATCTCGCCGCAGATCGACGCGCTCTTGCCGGCGGTGTTGGCGGCGGCGGCGATCTGCTGCAGCACGCGCAGCACGCCGGGATGGAACGGGTCGTACATCTTCGCCACCCGCTGGTTGTCGCGATCGATGGCGAGCAGGTACTGCACCAGATCGTTGGTGCCGACCGACACGAAGTCGGCGATCGGCAGCACGTCCGGCAACACCGGCACCAGCACCGGCACCTCGACCATCACGCCGAGCTCGATCTCGGGATCGAACGGCACGCCGGTGGCCTTCAGGTCCGCCTTCAGCTGGTCGAGCACTTCGCGGCAGCGCACGACCTCGCTGCGCGTCGTCACCATCGGCAACAGGATGCGCGCGTGGCCGAGCGCACTGGCGCGCAGGATCGCGCGCATCTGCGTGTAGAGGATGTCCGGCCAGTCGAGGCACAGGCGGATGCCGCGCCAGCCCAGCACCGGGTTGCGCTCCTCGGGCATGCGGAAGTAGCCGAGCGGCTTGTCGCCGCCGACGTCCAGCGTGCGGAACGTCACCGGCTTGCCCTTCGCCCCCTCCATCGCGCGGCGATACATCGCCACCTGCTCGTTCTCGCTCGGGAACTGCCGCCGCTCCATGAACGCGAACTCGGTGCGGAACAGGCCGATGCCGGCGATCACGTCGACCTCGAGCCCGTCGAGGTCGCGCACACCCTCGGCGTTGGCGAACAAACCGACGGCGACCCCGTCCGGCGTCACCGACGGCTGGAAGCGCACCTCGGCGATGCGGCGGTCGACCGCGCGCTGCTCGCGCAGCCGCTGCTCGTAGTCGGCCAGGTCCTCCGCCGACGGATCGAGGATCACGATGCCGGCGTCGCCGTCGACGATCGCCTGCGAGCCGGTGCTCGACTCCAGCATGATCTGGTCGATGCCGACCACGGCCGGGATGCCGAGCGAACGGGCGAGGATGGCGCCGTGCGAGTACTTGCCGCCGTGCGCGGTGACGATGCCGCGGATGTGCGCACGGTCGAGCAGGCCGGCGTCGCTCGGCAGGAACTCGTCGGCGGCGAACAGGTAGTCGCTGCCGTTGGCGGTGTACTTCTGCCGCTCGGTGGCGACCAGCGCGCCGACCAGCTGGCGGCCGATGTCGCGCAGGTCGGCGGCGCGTTCGCGCATCGCCGGGTTCTCCATCGCCGCGAACACGCCCTCGTAGCGGGCGATGACCCGCTGCAGCGCCACCTCGAGGTTGACGCGGTGCTGCTCGACCTCGTTGCCGACGTCGCGCTGGAACGTCTGGTCGTGCAGGATCGCCAGCTGCGCATCGTAGATGCGCACGTCGTGCTTGCCGAGCGAGCCGGCCAGCTCCTGCTGCAGCTGCACCAGGTTGCGCGCGACGGTGTCGACGGCACCCTGCAAGCGGGCCTTCTCGGCATCGACCGCGCCGTCCGCGACCTTCCAGGTCGGGATGTGGTCGAGCGTCGTGTGGAAGTGCACGATCGGTGCGATCGCGACTCCGCGCGCGGCGGCGATGCCTTTCAGCTTGCGAGCCATCGGTGGCACGAGGTTTTCGGGGACGGTGACGCAGTTTGCAACACGCGTGCTTCATCCACCTGCGGCCATCTGCCGATCTCCGATCGCGAGGCGCCAACACCATGAAGAGAACGCAGGACCAGAAGCGGACCGACTTGCCCAGCTTCCTCGATTCGTCGACCGAGGCCGAGGCGGAGGGCACGGTCGCCACCGAAGCCACGGAGGCGCTCGCGGCCGAGGATGCGACCCCGCCTCCTGCCGAGCAGGGCGACACGGCGCCTGCCGTCGCACCCGACGAAGGACCTGAAGGGACGGTCGTCGCGGCCGCGACGCCGCCGGCATCGCCGATCCGCGCGGGCGCCGGGCAGGCGCTGCGTCGTCGCAAGGCCAGCAGCCCGGGAGGCGGCCTGTTCCTCGGTGCCGGCGTGCTGACCGCGGCGTTCGCGCTGCTGATGCCGCGCTTGCCGGTCGACGCCGTCGCCGCGCTGACCAACCAGGGCTTCGGCCCCCAAGGCCTGTTCGTCTGCGGCCTGGTGCTCGCCGCCGCTGGTGCCAGCATGCGCCGCACCGCGCGCCTGCAGCAGAAGCTCGACGACGCCGAGGAGCGCCGCGCCGCCGAGGCCGCGAAGCTGCATCAGGGCCTGCACGGACTGCTGTCGGCGCAGGCCACGACCAGCGACCGCCCCGCCGCTGGGGAAGAGGATCTGCAGCACGTGATGCTCGCGCTGCAGCGGCAGGACGAGAAGCTGAACAACCTGACCAAGGCCTTCAAGATGTACGGCAAGCCCCTGATGGAGATCGCCAATCAGGGCACCGACCTCGCCGGCGTGCTGGCGACGGTGAAGAGCCAGGTCGAAGCGAACGGCGAGAGTTCGCGCTCGGCGCTGCTGCGCATGGAGACGCAGCTGAAGAGCCCGGCGGGCAAGCAGGAGCTCGCCGACCTGCAGAACAACATGCTGAAGCTGGTGCAGAAGGTCGAGGCGCTGGCCGGGCAGTCGCCGGCCGCCGCCCTGCAGCCGCTGCAGCAGCAGGTCGGTCGCCTCGAGGTCGGCGTCGCCGCGATCGCCCAGCGGCTCGAGGACAGCGAGGTGCGCAAGAGCCTGCTGCGCCTCGAGGAGTCGGCGACGAAGTCGCGCGAGACGATGCAGGAGCTGCTGCGCGCCGACGGCGTCAAGAAGGCCGCCGGCGAACTGCAGGACAAGCTCGACCGCGCGACGCGCGGACTGCAGGACGGCATCGTGCAGCTGCGCGACGGCAACCTCGGCGGCCTCGAGAACGCAGTGCGCGACATCCAGCGCGAAGTCGCCGGCGTGGCGACCTCGGTGGCGCAGATCCACGCGGCGGTGAAGAGCGGCGTGCG
>ERZ1066117.272-NODE-272-length-48504-cov-40.892113_pt1 | contig 48504 bp, 24 predicted proteins | sample MGYA00382764_ERZ1066117 | MGnify/ENA primary metagenome ERZ1066117 (study PRJEB33369, sample SAMEA5778347) | biofilm metagenome | biome: Industrial cooling water; feature: Water cooling tower basin; material: Biofilm | place: United Arab Emirates | collected...
GCTTTCTTGACCCGGCCGGCGAGCTCCGCCCTCGCCCTACGCGGCGCTGCTCACCAGGGCGACCGAGAGGTCGTCCGGGAGGGCTCGGGCGGCGTGTCGGCGCTGGGGCTGGCGGGCGTCGGCGTGCCCTGGCTCGGCGACTCGGCGGGCTTCGCAGGTCGTCTGGCTTCCCTGGCGGCCTCGGCGAGCTGGTCGCGCGCGAGCTCCAGGATCTCGCGCACCTGCTCGAGCCGCGGCCGCGCCGTCGGCTCCGTGTCGAGCATCGACATCAGCACGCTGTCGAGCGCCTCCGGACACGCGGGGCAGCGCTCGCTGACCGGCACCGGCTCGCCGCCGCCTGGCGCGAACGGCCGCTTGCCGGTCAGCAGGCGGTACAGCATCAGCCCGAGCGCGAACACGTCGCTCGCCGGCGAGAACGGCGCGCCTGCCTTGACCTCGGGCGCGGCGTAGTCGGTCGTCTCGAGGCGCTTGTTGCGGGACGGCTCGCGCCGCTTCTCCGGCGGCGTCGCCCAGCGCTGGGGTAACCTGTCCCAAAAGTCATCCGATAGGCGCGCGTTGTCGAAGTCGAACAGCCACGCCTTCGCCTGCTTCTCCGGCTGCAGATCGATCAGGACGTTGCCCATGTGCAGGTCGCAGTAGATGATGCCCAGCGCATGGCATGTCGCCAGCGCTCCCGCGAGCTGCACTCCGACCTCGATCACGGTCCTGGGCTCGAGGTGCCGCTTCGGCGTGGCGAGCTCGGTCGCGGCGACGCCCTCGCACCGCTCGAGCGCGACGAAGTCCTGCTTGTCGGCGACGCCGACGTGGTGGATGACGGGCACGCTCGGGTGCCGCACGAGGCCGAGGATCTTCGCCGCGCGGACGAAGCGGATCACGTCGTCCTCGCTCCTCCGCCGGTCGCTGCGCAGGAGCTTGAGCGCGATCATCCGCTCGATCGTTCGATCGTAGGCGAGGTAGGTCACCGAGCTCGCCCCGACCCCGAGCACGCCCATGCGATCGTACAGGCCCGCGAACCGGGGATCGGGCGGAGGCACCTCGGCGTTCAATTCCCGGATCGCCTCGAGGCCGCGCCGGAGGTGATCCGCGGACGCCAGGCGCTCGTCCGGGTCGGGCCGGAGCGCGGCGAGGATCAGTCGGGACAGGTCCTCGGGGACATCCTCGATCGCCGCGAAGCCGGCCGCCTGCAGCATCGTGCCGGTCAGCAGCTGATAGAGCGTGACGCCGAGGGCGTAGACGTCGAAGCGTTCGTCCGCGGGCCGCTCGGCGGCCTCGGGCGGCATGTAGCCGGGCGTGCCCGGCTGTCCGAGATCGAGGTCGGTCAGCCGGCGCGCCGGGGCGCGGTCGAACGAGCGCGTGTAGCGGTCCGTCAGCTTGCACAGCCCGAGGTCGATCACCTTGACGCGGACCTCGGGACCGGCGAGCGCGACGAGGTTGTGAGGCTTGAGGTCGCGGTGGATCACGCCGGCGTCATGGAGCGCCTGAACGGTGGTCGCGACCTGAATCCCGAGCTCGACGACCTCGCGCCAGGGCAGCCGGCGGCGTCGCGCGAGCTGGGCGCCGAGGCTCTCGCCGCGCAGGAGCTCGAGCGCGATGAACGAGCGCTCGTCCTTCACCGCGACGTGCGCCTGTCCGTAGTCGAGGGACTTGACGAGGCCGACGTGCGACAGCCGCGCGAGCACCTCGGCCTCGAGACCGAAGCGCTGGCGCGATTCGGGCCTGTCGCGGCGAAAGACCTTGAGGGCGACGTGCAACTCGAGGTGGCGGTCGATGCACTGGTACACCCACGCCATGCCGCCCTCGGCGATCAGCGCCTCGACCTCGTAGCGCCCGGCGAGCACGAGGCCGACGAGGTCCTGGGGGTCCAGCGACGGGCTCCAGCCGTGGAGGCCGCCCTCCTGCGGTGTGTCGTTGGGGGGGTGCGGCGATTCCACGGGTCACGCTCTCCTGGGTCGGTCGTGGCCCCGTGCGTGAGTGGCCGCCCGGGGGCCCGAGTCCACATCGGCCATCTTCCGAGCCGGCGGCGCGGGCGAGGCCATGGATGCTGATGCGTAAACCGATTCCCCGGCCGCAACAAGGCCCGGCGAGCGGCCGGTCGCTTGTCGCTTGTAAGGAAGGGAATTCGAGCGAGAGGGGGCCGACGAAAGAGAACCGCGTCATGCCGCGGAGTGATCTCCCCAGGGCGTGCCCGCGGCGCCGGCATGGTAGTCTGCAGCCGTGTCCGATCCGTCGCCCGCAGACCCCCTGATCGGCGTGGTCCTCGACGAACGCTTCCGGGTCGAGCGCCTGCTCGGCGAGGGCGGCATGGGACGGGTCTATGCGGCGACGGAACTGCTGCTCCGCCGCCGCTGCGCCGTGAAGGTCCTTCTGCCGGAGTTCGCCCGGGACAAGGACAGCGTCGCCCGTTTCCTGCGCGAGGCCCGCGCGATCGCCCAGATCCGGCACGAGAACGTCGTCGACATCTACCACCTCGGCGGCGACGCCGAGTCCGGCGTCGTGTTCTTCGCCATGGAGTTGCTGACCGGCGAGGACCTCGAGTCCCGCGTCGCCGCGCGCGCGACGCGGCCGTTCACGTGGCAGCAGGTCTGCGGCTGGATAACGCAGGTCGCCGGGGCAATGGCCGCCGTCCACGACGCCGGCGTGATCCACCGCGACCTCAAGCCCTCCAACGTCTTCCTGTACCGCCGTCCCGACGGCCGCGAGCAGGTCAAGTTGCTCGACTTCGGCGTCGCCAAGGTGACGGACCAGGCGGCGCTCACGAAGACAGGGGACGCGTTCGGCACGCCGTTCTACATGTCCCCCGAGCAGATCCTCGCGCAGCCGCTCGATCCCCGGACGGACGTGTACTCGCTCGGCGCGGTGCTCTACGAACTGCTCGCCGGCCGGGTGCCGTTCGACGGCGAGCCGATCCAGGTGGCGATGCAGCACTGCAACGTCGCCCCGCCGCCGCTCGGGGCGCCCGTCCCGTTGGAGCTCGCGGCCCTCGTCCTGCGGATGCTGGCGAAGGACCGCGACGCCAGGCCGCAGACGATGGCCGAAATCGAGCGGACCCTCCGAGGATTAACCGATTCCCGCGAACTCTCCCTGCCGAGGATTGTTCTGCCCCTGTCGCCTGGGTCGGTCACTCTAGCGGCCCGGGGCCGCCCGCGATGGTCGCGTTGGGCGATGCTCAGTGCGGCCACGCTCGTCGCCGCGCTTGCATTCCTGTCTATGCGGGCTCCCCGCCCTTCGGACCCGGCGCCCACGCTCAATCTGCCTCCGGAGACTTCTTTGCCATCGTCAGCACCGCCCCCAACGCCCTCATTATTCGAGGAGAAGTTGAAAGCCCCGCCCACGGTCGAAGTCCGTGACAACGGTCCACGATCCTCCGTGCGCCCCGTCGAGGCGCCAAAGGACACTTCCGCGGTGATGCAGCCCGAGAAGCCGAGGTCAGTCGCGGTGGATCCGTTGAAGGCTGTCCGCAGGGCGGCGCTCGTCTGTCGGCAGAAGCTCCGAGCGACGCAGGGAGCGCTGATTACCATCGATTACGCAGTCGGAAGCGACGGCGCGGTGACACGAGCGGTTCCCACTGTTGATTCCGAACTCGGCAGGTGCCTCGCCGACAGTGTCCGGAGCGCCACGTTCCCACCCAAGCTCCGGCTCGGCCTCAAGGTCGACCTGTAGCCTTCGCATCGGCGATTCTGTCCCTCGCGTCCCGCGAGCACCCCCCAACCACGGGCGCGACGCCCGCTGCCACGCTCGCACGCTTGTGCCATCTTCGCCCTGCATGGACGAGACGCGGCCCGACGAGCTCGCCAAGACCGTCGCCGCTGTCGCCGGTTGAGGTCGGGCGCAGGGGCGTCAGTGGGACGACGGCGGCGGCGGCGACCGTCCCCCCGTCGCCCGGTCGGTAGATCGGCGCGGTCGTCGCTGGCGCTACTCGGGTTCTCACGCAAGGGTTTGGCGCAGCGACAGGAGCGCCGTTTGGGAGACGTGGCCACTTCCAGACAGTGTGTCATGGAGGCGACATGTACATCGCATCCATCCTCACGTTGTACCTCGCCGCCACTCCGGCGCCCGCCAGCGCGTTCGTCGAAGCCCTCAAGAACGCCGAGTGTACCTTGGTGGAACCAGATCGCACGGCCGAGTCCGTCTTCCTGCCCGGAGGAGGTGAAGTGGAGACGATCATCACCGGCTCTTCGATGCGGGTGAACTTCTATCTCGACGGCGAGCGCGTGCTCACTGCTTCGGAGACGGACGGACGTGTCGACGTTGATCTGACCGAGTACGGCCTGGCGCTTGCTCCTGAACGCGCGGCCGAGTTCAGCGACGAAGTGGTAAGGCATGTTCCGGCGCTCATGGAATCACCCGAGGGCTGCACCGGCCCATTGGCCAGCAAGGCCGACCAAACCGCGAAGTGCGGCCTCATTGGACTCGGTGCAGCTGCCCTCGGTGGGCTGGCCGGCACCGCCGTCGGTGGCCCGCTTGGAGGTTTTCTTGGCGGAGCGGCTGGGGGCAGCCTCGGTGTCCTTTGCGCCTGGCTCGTGGATAAGGTCTGTGAGGAAAGCTCCGCAGGTTGTTGAGCTTGCGGGGAGAACGCTGTGACATGCCTTCCCGCAATCAGCCGCGTGCGACCGACGAGATGGCCTTGACCCTGCACGAGCGGGCGACGGTCGAGCGTGATTCGCACCAGTCGCGCCCGCTGACGAGCAAGCCGCAGCCCCTTTACATCCTCCCGTCTTTTTGGTTCTGGCAGGAACTCTGGAGAACGGAGCCGCAGCTCTATATGTTCTTCACGTTTCTATGGACGATAGTGAACGCGCCGCTCGTGTTCCTCATCGTCATGTATCTTCGGCCGTTCTGGCTGGCGGCGATGGCAATGTTCTTGATCCCCATCGTTTCGATGGGGCTCGTCGAGAAGAGCCTGCGCCTCCTCGTCGTCATCCGGAGGAGACGCTTGACGGCCGCCCGCCGGTACGACGCCCAAGGGGAACTGCCCGCGAATGTTGGCGAACTGGTTGATGAACGCTACAGCAGATCCGCTGACGAACGATGATAGCGCCTTCTCCGAGAAACGGCGCCCGGTCGGAGGGCGGATGCTACCCATCGGCTCGACGCTCGACGGCGCCGCTGTCGAGCTCGAGCGCGCCGTCCTCGAGCACCCCGCACCCCGGGCTGCCGCGTCGTGCCACGCAGGTCGAAGCCCCCGAGCAGCATTATCAGCTCACCTGCTCGGGCTCGCCTGGGCAGGCTGACGCGACGCCCCTCGCCGCGTCAGCCTGAAGCCCACCCCGCGCGCGGACGCGCTCGCAGCGCCCCGCGCGCATGAGAACCGTCACCTCGCGTCCGCCGCCGACCGCGCCGTCTGCTTCCTGGCCGGTCCGCAGTCGCGGTACTCTGCCCCCGATGATGGCGGCCGAGCCTCTCCGTGCCCGAGAACGTGTCCCGGATGGCGACCTCGACGCCCTCCTCACTGCCCAGCTCCTCGTTGCCTGGGCGGGCGAGACAGCGCGGCTCGGCTGGTGGCGCTCCGACCTCGTCAGCCGCTACGGCGGCTTCGACCTCTTCGCCCGCCTGACCCCGCACACGGCGCCCTGGGTCATCCTCCAGGCTGCGCGCGAGACCGCGCGGCGCCACGACGCCGAGCGGCGCGCGCAGAGCGGCGACCCCGACACCAAGCTGACCCTCTTTCACCTCGGCTTCGAGCGGGACGAGCAGGCCGACGAGCGCCTCCAACACCACAAGCGCGGCGGCAAGTCCCCGACCGTCGCGCTCCCGGGCCTCGGCGACTTCATCCGCCTCCCGAACCCCGACGACGACGGCGACGACGACGACACCTTCGACCGCGACCGCTTCGAGCGCTTCCTCCAGCTCGACAGCGCCAAGTACGTCCTCGAGCCGATCGGCCGCCGCCTCCCTGGATCCCCCCCGAACGAGCTCCCCGAGCTCGTCCGCCAGTTCCTCGCCGGCCTCGCCCCGCTCGCCGACCAGTACCCCCTCCCGTACTTCCGGAGAAAGACCTCGTGACCGCGCGTCCGGCCGAGGAGACGCGGGTCCACACCCGCCTGCTCAAGTCGACCCTCGAGACCGAGGACGCCCGCGCCTACTGGCAGCGCGTCGACCCCGAGCACCTCCCCGTCGACCCGCGGACCGCCTTCGACGGCTTCTGGTTCGGCGCGCGCAGCATGCCGCGCGTCGAGCTCCTGCTGACCAACTTCCGCGCCCGCTTCGACGCCTTCCCGGCCGCCCTCCGCGTCCTGTGCGCCTGGCGCGACATGGACCCCGGCACCCGCCGGCTGATCTGTCACTGGCACCTCCAGCTCAGCGACCCGCTCTACCGCGAGTTCACCGGCGCCATGCTCCCGGCCCGCCGCGTCGGCTCGCGCCCCGAGCTCACCCACGCCCTCGTCCTCGCCTGGACCGAGGAGCGCGTCCCCGAGCGCTGGACCATGGCGACCCGGATCCAGTTCGCCAGCAAGCTGCTCTCGGCCGCCTTCGGCGCCGGCCTCGTCGCCACCAACCGCGACCCGCGTCCGCTCGCGTGGCCCCGCGTCGACGACGACGCGCTGACCTACCTGCTCTACCTCCTGCGCGAGATCGACTTCGCCGGCACGCTCACGAGCAACCCCTACCTCGCCTCGGTCGGCCTCGACGGCGACGACCTCGCCGCGCGCCTGCGCACGCTGCCCGCCCTCGAGTTCCGCCGCCAGGCCGACCTCGTCGACTTCGGCTGGCGCTACCCCGATCTCGCCGCCTGGGCCGCCGCCACGATCGCCTCCTCCGCGCACAACCCCTATCCGGCCGCGCCGGCTCGCTCGGTGGTCTCGCCATGACGCTCCCGCTCTTCACCCCGTTGCCCGAGCCGTTCGCCTCGCTGCGCAACGACCTCGTGCACAAGGACGGCCCGCAGATCAGCACGATGCGCAACTATCGCTTCGCCATCGCGCTCTATCCCCCCGAGGACGAGTTCCGCGTCCGCGGCCACGTCCAGACCCTCTCGCGCGAGCTCCAGCGCGACGGCTGGTTCGTCCTCTCGATCGACCTCTACAAGCTCCTGATGGACCGGATCCGCGGCAAGGGTGAATCGTGGCGGCGCCGCGTCACCGACATGGAGCGGGCGACCAGCGCCCAGAGCCACGAGCGCGGCCTCGGCTACCTGCGGGACCGGCTCACCCCGCTGATCGAGGGCCCCGACGGCCTCGCCGCCGACTGCAGCCGGATCCTCACCGAGCACGCCCAGCGCGAGCCCGAGCGCGCCGCCCGGACCGTCGCCCTGATCGGCCGCGCCGGCGCCCTCTATCCCTTCCTCAGCTCGTCCGCGCTGCTGCGCTACCTCGACGGCCGCACCGAGAACATCCCGGTCGTCCTGCTGTACCCCGGTAAGCGGACCGGCCCGACCAGCCTCTCGTACATGGGCGTCCTCCCGCCCAACTCCGACTATCGCCCGAGGATCTATTCATGACGCTGCCCGCGAAGCTCCGCGACATCTTCTTCCTTGATGTCACCCGTCCGATCGCGCCCGTCGTATGGTTCCACGAGACGAGCCCGGACCGGCTCAAGGCCGAGGTCGACGAATACATCATCACCGGCGGCTGGCCCGACGGTGAGCGGCGCCGGCGGATCCCCAACGGGATCCACGAGCAGGCCGTCAAACTCTTGACCGCGATCGCCCAGGAGCTCGAGCGTAAGGATCGCGTCGACCTCCCGGTCGCCTGGATCTCCGGCTTCTACGGCTCCGGCAAGTCGAGCTTCGCCAAGCTCTTCGGCCTCGCGCTCGACCGCACCAAGCTCTCCGACGGCCGCTCGTTGGCCGAGGCCCTGCTCGCGCGCGACACCTCGCCCAAGCGCAAGGAGCTGCGCGACGCCTGGGATCGGCTGCTCGCCAAGATCGAGCCGATGGCGGTCGTCTTCGACCTCGGCGGCCTGTCCCGCGGCAACGAGCAGGTCCACTCGGTCGTCGTCCGCCAGCTCCAGGCCCGCCTCGGCTACTGCAAGACCGACGCGATCGTCGCCGACTTCGAGCTCGACCTCGAGCGCGACGGCAAGTACGACCGCTTCCTCGCCGTCGCCGAGCAGACCCTGAAGAAGCCCTGGTCCGCCGTCAAGGACCAGGAGCTCGCCGAGGAGGACTTCTCGCTCGTCATGCACAAGCTCGAGCCCGAGAAGTACCGCGATCCGATGTCGTGGTATTCGAGCCGCTCCGGCACCCGCCGTCAGACCGAATCGGTGCAGGACGCCGTGCGCGCGATCGCCGACATGCTGCGCTTCCGCAGCCCGCGCTCGACCGTCTTCTTCGTCATCGACGAGGTCTCGCAGTTCGTCCTCGGCAACAAGCCCCGCGTCGACGCGCTACGCGCGTTCGCCACCGCCCTCGGCGCCGAGCTCGGCGGCAAGGCGTGGCTGTGGGCCCTCGGCCAGCAGAAGCTCGACGAGCAGGCCGACGACTCCTTCCTCGTGTGGGCCAAGGACCGCTTCCCCCCCAAGCTGCGCGTCCACCTCGAGCCGACCAATATCCGCGACGTCGTCCACCAGCGCCTGCTCCGCAAGAAGCCCGAGGTCGAGGCCGACCTGCGCCGGCTCTACCAGGAGCACGCCCCCGCACTCCGGCTCTACGGCTACGACTGCGCCGAGCTGACCGAGGAGGAGTTCGTCGAGGTCTACCCGCTGCTCCCCAACCACGTCGAGCTGATCGGCGAGATCACCAGCGCCATGCGCTCGAGCTCGCTCGCGCAGGGCGACGCCCAAGCGATCCGCGGCATCATGCAGATCCTCGGCGAGCTGTTCCGCGGCCACGGCCTCGCCGACGCGCCCGTCGGCACCCTGGTCTCGTTCGACCAGATCTACGACGTCCAGCGCACCTCGCTCAGCTCCGACACCCAGAACAGCATGAGCCGGATCTTGAACCACTGCGCCAGCGACGGCTCCGGCCTCAAGGTGCGCGTGGCGAAGGCCGTCGCCCTGCTCGAGCTCGTCCAGGAGAAGGGCGACAAGTACCGCACCGACGCCCGGCTCGTCGCCCAGTGCCTCTACGACAGCCTGGGCCGCGGCAACCGGATCAGCGAGGTCACCGAGGCGCTCGACGCCCTCCACCGCGCGGGCCTGCTGACCTATGCCGAGAAGACCGGCTACAAGATCCAGTCGACCGCCGGCGAGGAGTGGGAGCGCGAGCGCGCCGAGATCGGCATCGGCCGCGAGGTCGTCGCCGACATCGCCCAGGAGGCCCTCAAGTACTTGATGGGCAAGCCGGCCCGCCCGCGCCTCGACGATCGCTCGTTCCGCTGGGAGGGCCGCTTCTCCGACGGCCGCAAATACGACGACGCCGTGATCGCCGACCCCCGCGACGACGCCCCGATCACCGTCGACTTCCGCCTCCTGTTCGACGCCGACGACCGCCAGCCCGAGCGCTGGATCCGCGGCGGCGACAAGCGCCTGCACGACCGCCTCGTGTGGATCTGCGGCGACACCGACCTGCTGGAGGACCGCGCCCGCGAGCTCGCCCGCTCGCGCGAGATGCTCCGCAAGTACCAGGAGCGCGGCCCGTCGCTGCAGGCCGAGCGCCAGGCCCTGCTCGGCCAGGAGCGCGTCCGCGCCGAGACGCTCGCCGCCCAGGCCAACCAGCTCGTCGCGCGCACCTTCCTCTCGGGACAGATCTACTTCCGCGGCGAGCCGACCCGCCCGGCCGACATCGGCGACAGCTTCGAGCGCGTCCTCGAGACCGTCGCCGCCCGCCAGATCCGCAAGATCTACCCGCACCACATCGCCACCCAGGTCGCGCCGTCCGAGCTCGATCAGCTCCTCAGGCTCGAGCTCGCCGGGCCGCCCGAGAAGTTCATGCTCGGCGAGCTCGGGATCCTCGGCCTCGACGCCGGCCGCTTCGTCTTCGCCTGCAGCGGTACCGTCCCGACCCGCGTCCTCGAGTACATCACCAGCGAGGGCGGCGTCTCCGGCCAGACCCTGCTCGCGCACTTCGGTGGCCCGCCCTACGGCTATACGGTCGAAGTCCTTCGCGCCTGCACCCTGGGCCTCTTGCGCGCCAAGCGGATCAAGGCCCGCACCGAGGGCGGCACGACGATCACCGACCTGCGCGACGCCGGCGCGCGCGACACCTTCGAGAAGGACCGCAACTTCCGCCGCGCGACCTTCAGCCCGGCCGACGAGATACCCGATCCTGGGCTTCGCGCCAGGATCTGCGAGTTCTTCAAAAAATACCTCGGGCACGAGATGGACCGCGAGGACAGCGTGATCGCCGACGCGGTCGGCGCGCTCTTCCCGCCCCAGGCGCCCCGCGTCCGCGCCATGATCGCCCGCCTCGCCCAGCTCCCGGGCAACCCGCCGCCGCCCCCGGCGTTGACCCGCCTGCACGACGCGATCGAGGGCTGCCTCCGCGAGATCCGCCAGACCCAGCCGACCCTCAAGGCCGTCAAGAAGCACCTCGACGCCCTGCGCGAGGGCCTCCAGCTCCTCGGGATCTACGAGTCCGAGCTGACCTCCGACGCGATCGAGGCCGTGCGCGAGGCCGCGCGCGTCCGCGATCACCACGCCGCCCAGCTCCGCGACACCGGCGCCCTCGACGACGCCGGCGCCGCGGCCCTGGCGCGGATCACGGCCCACCTCGCCGCCGAACGCCCGTGGCGGGACATCAGCGCCCTCGCCGGCGACCTCGCCGCGCTCCGCGACGCCTACGCCGCCCGGCGCCGCCACCTGCTGCAATGGCAGGAGCAGGAGGCCGAGCGCGCCCGCGCCGCGATCAAGACCCAGCCCGGCTTCAGCACCCTGACCGCCGACCAGGCCCACCGCGTCCTCCGCCCGTTCGCCGCCGCCCTGACGACCACCACCGCCGACGCGATTGCCCCGACGCTGCGCGAGCTGCACGACACCTTCAAGGTCAACCTCGACCGCGCCGCGGCCGAGGCCCAGCAGCACTTCGATCGGATCCGCGGCGAGGGCGATCGGCCGCCCTTCATCCCCGTCGAGCTCAACCTCAAGAACCGCCACGTCGCCACCGAGGCCGACGTCGAGGCGCTGCTCGCCGAGATCCGCGAGCGGCTGCTCGCCCAGCTCCGCGCCGGTACAGGGGTCCGAATCGCATGACCATGACGCCCGAGGCCAAGAAGGCCCTCTCGACGACGATCCGCGCCCTCCGCACCTACCTGATCGGCAAGCCCGACAGCAAGGACGAGCTCGGCGCGCTCCACAGCGAGACCGTCCAGACCTATCACCTGACGGTCGACGCCGCGCGCGCCGGGCTCGACGAGGTCGCCCGCGAGCGCCGCGCCCGCCTCGATGCGTGGATCGAGGAGCAGGTCCGGGCCTTGCCCGAGAAGCAGGTCAAAAAGGACAGCGACAGGGCCGGGGCCCGGGCCCGCTTCCTCCGCGACGCCGAGAAGCAGGCCGCCTACACGCTGCTCGGCCGCGTCATCATGCTGCGCCTGCTCGAGGCCGCCGGCCTGCGCAAGCCCCACGTCGTCACCGGCGCCTGGGAGTCGCGCGGCTTCAAGGAGTTCCGCGAGCTCGCGCCCGGCCTCGTCCGCGGCGACCGCAGCGAGGGCTACGCGTTCCTGCTGCAGGTCGTCTTCGAGGATCTGTCGACCGACCTGCCGGGCCTGTACGGGCCGGCCGGGGTGGGGGACCTGATCCCTGTCCCGGTGGACACGTGGCGCCACGTGGTCGAGACCCTCGACGACCCGGCGCTCGCGTCCTGCTGGACCGACGACATGACGCTCGGCTGGGTCTACCAGTACTGGAACGACCCCGAGCGCGAGGCGCTCGACGCCAAGCTGAACGCGCGCGGCAAGCTCGAGCCGCACGAGATCGCCAGCAAGACGCAGATGTTCACCGAGCGCTACATGGTCGACTGGCTGCTGCAGAACAGCCTCGGCCCGATGTGGCTGGCGATCTGCGCCAGGAACCACTGGACTGCCGAGGTGAAGGCCGACGGCACGCTCGACCGCCTCGAGGCCCGCCGCGCCGAGTGGCGCGCGAAGCGGGACGCCGGCGAGGTCGCCCTGACCGAGCTGATGCCGCTGCACACCGCGGCCGAGCGCCGCTGGGCCTACTACGTGCCGCAGGAGCTGCCCGCCGACGCGGCCGAGCACGCGCCCGCGAGCGTCCGCGAGCTGAAGCTGCTCGACCCCGCCGCCGGCTCCGGCCACTTCCTCGTGGTCGCGTTCGACCTGCTCTTCGCGCTCTACCAGGAGGAGGCCCGCCACCGCGGCGAGGCCGACCGCCCGCAATGGAGCGACCGCGCGATCGTCGAGCGGATCCTCGAGCACAACCTCCACGGCCTCGACCTCGACCCGCGGGCGATCCAGATCGCCGCGGCCGCGCTGTGGCTGAAGGCCCGCCAGACGTGCCCCGAGGCCCGCCCGCGCCGCCTGAAGCTGGTCGCGTCGAACCTGTGCCTCGGCGGACTCCCGAAAGACGACCCCGCCCTGGTCGATCTCCGCCGCGCGGTCGAGCGCGAGACGGGGATCCCCGCGGACATGACCGACACGATCGTCGACGCTCTCCGCGGCGCCGACCACCTCGGCAGCCTGCTCCGGATCGACCGCGCCGTCGACGCGGCGATCGACGCCTGCGAAGACAAGCTCAGCCGCCCCGAAGGCGGGATCCAGGGCTCCCAGGGCGATCTGCTCTCCGGGACATTTCCAAAGGAACAGCGCGTGCTGCTCGGCCGCGAGGAGGCGAAGACGACGATCCTCGACCGCCTCGAGGAGTTTCTCAAAAAACACACCGGCGGCGAGGACCTCGGGCTCCGTCTGCGCGGCGAGCAGCTCGCCACCGGGGTCCGCTTCGTCCGCATGCTCCGCGAGGAGACGTATCACCTGGTCGTCGGCAATCCGCCTTACCAGGGCACTGGGAAGATCGCTGAAGCTGCGTACGTTCAAGGAAACTACTCGGAGGGAAAATCTGACCTTTACGCGGCCTTCCTCCAGCGTGGCTTGCAGCTCGTCCGTGCTGGCGGCGTATCAGCATGGGTAACGATGCGTAACTGGATGTTCATCAAACAGTATGCCGCGCTCAGGAAAGAACTGCTTACCAAGTTCGAGCTTCGACTGCTCGGAGACCTGAACAGCGGAGCGTTTGAGGAAATCTCGGCAGCCCAGGTCGTGGTGTCTGTGGTAATGAGCGTCTTCCGCCGGGCGATGCCTTTAGATGATACTGAAAGTGTTGCGGTGCGCCCCTTTGCTGACGCTACAGTTCTGCATGTCGGCGAAACACATCGAAAGCGAGCCACCTTGCTCGCACAGGCTAATCGGTATCGATTTTCCCAAAGCGGGTTGCGGCGAATCAAGGGCACGCCGGTCGTGTATTGGTGGACGCAAGGCTTTGTCGACGTTTATGCAAGTCGGCCAAAGCTTGGTGAGGTCACTCAAATGGCGACTGCCCAGTCGACGGGTGACAACGTTAGGTATCGCAGAGTTCCATGGGAGGTCAGCCTGGATCTTTCCGTACCACGTCGAGAGCGGCGCTGGTTCGTATATATTGGAGGGGCTGATGGTGCGGTGTGGATTGAGCCGACGAGGATGCTCTTGCAGTGGCAAACTCAAGGTCTCCAGATCAAGCTCGACAAATCAGTCCAACAGAACCGAGACGCCTTCACGCTCGCCAGCGAGAACATGTTCTTCAAGGAGGGGCTGACGTTTCCGAAGATTGGCCACGTTTTCTCTGCGCGGTTGTTCCCCGCCGAAAGCATTTTTGGCGATGCGGCGCCCGCGATTTTTCCGCCAGATCTAGAAGGCGCTTTGTGTCTGCTCAACAGTTCGTACGCAAAGTCCGTATTGTCGTCCCTAAATCCGACGGTCAACTTTAATTTGGACGACGTCGAGCGACTTCCATTGCTAGAGGTCTCTCAGTCCGCTGAGATTGTAAAAAACGTAAAGCAAGCCTTCGGTGAGCACGAGTCGCACCGCGAACCCTCCGTCGAGTTCCGCCGTCCTGGCCCCTCGCCGTGGCGCCACGCCCAGGAGTGGGCCCAGCGCGCCGTCGACCGCCCCGAGGGCGCCCCGCTCCCCGAGTACGTCCCCGAGCACGACCCCGAGCCCGCCACCGATCACCTCTCGTACGCCCTCGGCGTCGCGCTCGGCCGCTTCGGCGCCAAGAGCGAGGGCATCCTCGACCCGGCGAAGGACGACCTCGGCCACGCCCTCCCGGCCGGGATCCTCTTCCTCGACACCACGCTGACCCCGCGCGATCTCGGCGACGGCCTCGGCCACCCGGCCGCGGCCCCCCTGCACGCCGCCTGGCAGCAGCACGGCCACGCGATCGCCCCCGACGACGACCTGCGCGGCTGGCTCGCCGGCAGCTTCTTCGACCTCCACCGCAAGATGTACGACAACCGGCCGATCCACTGGCCGCTGTCCTCGGAGAAGCGCACCTTCGTCGCCTGGGTCACGATCCACCGCTGGACCGGCAACACCCTGCGGATCCTGCTCGCCGAGCACCTCGTCCCGCGCCTGACCCGCCTCGAGGGCGAGCTCGCCGACCTCCGCGCCGCCCGCGAGGGCGGCGACAAGAAGGCCGCCCGCGCCGCCGACAAGCGCTTCGCCCAGGTCCAGAAGTGGCGCGACGAGCTCGCCAAGTTCATCGCCGACGTCGAGCAGTGCGCCGAGAAGGGCCCCCCGCCCGAGGGCCCGAAGTGCCCCCCGCGCCAGGTCGACGCCCGCTACGTCCCCGACCTCGACGACGGCGTGATGATCAACAGCGCCGCCCTCTGGCCCTTGCTCACCCCGCAATGGAAGGACCCGCGCAAGTGGTGGCGCGAGCTCGCCAGCGCCGAGGACAAGAAGGACTACGACTGGTCCCACCTCGCCATGCGCTACTGGCCCGACCGCGTCGACGCCAAGTGCCAGCAGGACCCCTCGCTCGCGGTCGCGCACGGCTGCTTCTGGAAGTACCACCCCGCGCGCGCCTGGGCCTGGGAGCTGCGCCTCCAGGACGAGATCGCCGCGGACTTCCTGATCACCGAGGCCCCGTACCGCGAAGGCGGCGGCGACGCGGCCCACCGCGCCGAATTCCTCGCCACCCGCGGCGCCGAGGCCGTCTCCATCCTTCAGGCCGAGCTCCTCCGCCGGCTCCGCAAGCGAAAGCAGCCGCTCGCCGACTACTCCCTGCGCTACCTCGGCCTGTGGTCGAGCCACCCGGAGGCGTGCTGGCAGCTCGAGCACGCCGTCATCCAGAAGCAGAAGGCCCCGTTCCGCCTGCTCGCCGACGACGAGCCCGAGGCCCGCGCCACCTACATCGCCGAGCACCCCAGGGTCGTCGGCGAGCGCGAGAAGCTGCTCGAGCGCTTCGCCCAGGAGGACATGTTCGCGGCCGACCTCGGTGACGACGAGCCCGACGACGCCGCCGCCCCGGACGACGAACCCAGCGACGACGAGGAGGACGCATGATGGACACCCTCGGCCCCGTCTCCGCCGCCCTCGCGGCCGACCTCCAGGAGCTCACCCGCCAGCACGGCTTCGTCCTCTGGCCCGACCGCCTGGGCGTCTTCACCGACTTCGTCGACCGCCTCGTGCGCCGCCGCGACGCCGGCCAGCTCGCCTTCGACGTCGTCGCCTACCGCGGCAGCTTCCTCGACCTGATGCTCGACCTCGAGCCGCTCGTCGGCGGCGTCGCCAAACGCCCGCTCCTGATCCACCTCCCGGGCTTCGACGAGGCCGCCGCCCGCGATACCCCGCTGCTCGAGCTGCTGTGTGTCGGCACCTGCTTCCGCAAGCCGCTGACCGGCGTCGTCACCGACGCCGCCGTCGAGAAGGTCCCGCCGGACGAGATCGCCGAGCTGTGCGCCCGCGACGACCTCACCCTCGACGAGGCCGACGCCTGGCTCGCGCTGCGCCTCGCCGGCCAGCAGGCGGGCGAGCTCGGCCGCCTCCACGCCCTGCGCCTGCCCGACGTCGTCGACGACCTCCTGCGCCCGCGCGGCGTCTTCACCGACCTCGGCAAGGACCGCGACGGCCCGCTCTGGCACTATCTGTCCGCGAGGTCAGGTGTCAGCGCCGCCTGGCGCGACCTCTGCGTCCCCGCCGACCCCGTCCGCCCCGAGGACCTCGCGTTCGCCGTCGCCAGCTGGTCGCTCTGCGTCGAATACGTCCACGACCTCAAGCACCGCGAGCCGACCGACCCGACCCTGCGCGCCATGGACGCCCTCCCGCGCCCCGTGATCGACGCCTGCCGCGAGCTCGCCGTCCACCTGCGCGCCCGCCCCGACGACTTCTACCGCCGCACCGCCGACGAGACCGAGCGCCGCCTCGAGGCCGAGATCCGCGAGGCCAGGGCCCAGGACCTCGGCGACATCGACACCTTCCGCTTCGAGGAGGACAAGGTCCTCACCGCCGCCCTCGACGCCCTCGCCGCGAAGGACTGGGACACCGCGAGCCGCTGGGCGGATCTGCGCCTGCGCGGCCCGTCGTTCTGGCTCCGCGTCGAGCCGCCGCGCCAGCTCGCCTGGGAGCTCGTCTGCGACGCCGCCCGCCTCGGCCAGGCGATCGCCGCCGCCGGCGACCGCCTCGGCGACCTCGCCAGCCTCGAGGAGGCCGTCGGCCGCTACACCGGCCACGGCGCCGCGGTCGATCGCGCGCACCGCCACCTCGAGCGCCGCCGCGGCGCGATCTCGACCACCACCCCCTATTACGAGCGCCTCCGCGAGCGCCTCGACGCCGCCCGCCAGCTCTGGTCGACCTGGGCCGACGCCTGGGCCCGCGACTTTAATAATTTGTGTCGCGCCCACGGCTTCCTGCCCCAGCCGTCGCTGCAGCAGCGGACCCTGTTCGATGACATCGTCCGGCCGATGTCCTGCGAGCCGGGCGCCACCGCGCTCTTCGTCGTCGACGCCCTCCGCTTCGAGATGGCCGAGGAGCTGTTCGCGACCTTCGAGACCGGCACCGCCACGACCGCCCACCTGCGCGCCCGCCTCGCCGAGCTGCCGACCGTCACCGAGGTCGGCATGAACCTGCTCGCCCCGGTCGCTGCCACGAATGGCCGCGCACGCCCGACATTCGAGGGCCGCAAAATCAAAGGCTTCCACACCGGCGAATACACCGTCCACGACCCCGAGACCCGCCAGCGGGCGATGTTCTCCCGTGTCGAGGGCACCCGCTGCCCGTGGATCCCGCTCGACGAGATCGTCGCGCGCACCGCCGATTCGCTGCGCCAGGCGATCCGCGGCGCCAACCTCGTCGTCGTCCACAGCCGCGAGCTCGACGACCTCGGCGAGGCCGACACCGCCTTCGTCAGCCTCGCCTCGTTCGACGTCGTGCTTCACCGCCTGCGCGCCGCCTGGGCGCTCCTGCGCGAGGCCGGCGTCCGACGATTCGTGATCACCGCGGATCACGGCTTCCTCCTGCTCAACGACCCGACCCGCACCCCGCACGGCCGCAAGATCGACCCGCGCCAGCGCTGCGTGATCGACCCCGTCGGCGCGGACCGCTCCGGCGCCGTCCGCGTCGCCCTCGCGGACCTGAATTACGAGGACACCGGCCACCACCTGTTCATGCCCGAGACGACCGCCGTGTTCGACACGGCCCAGCGCCCGAGCTTCGTCCACGGCGGCAACAGCCTGCAGGAGCGCGTGATCCCGGTGATCACCCTCGAGCACCGCGCCGGCGCCGGCGGCAGCCAGACCCGCTATCGCGTCACCGTCGAGCCGCGCGAGCGGGTGATCGACATGCACCGCCTGAAGATCCGCCTCGAGCCCGAGGAGCAGGCGACCCTGGGCTTCGTCGGCCACAGCGAGCTCGAGCTCTCGCTGCGCGTCCCCGAGGCCCCCGAGACCGTTGTCGATCTCCGCGCGGCCCCCGGCGCCCGTCTGGTCGGTGGCGCAGTCGTCGCCCCGCTGAACCGCGACTTCGAGCTGTTCTTCCAGCTGCGCGGCCCGACCGACGCCCGCGTCCTGGTCGAGGTCTACCACCCGACCGCCGTCGCCGACGTGCTCCCGTGCGTCGCCCCCGACCGCTACGAGGTCCACGTCGTCCACACCGCGCCCCGCGAACCGGAGCCCCCGCCGCCCGAAGCCAAGCCGGCCGCCACGCCCGAGCCCGCCAAGGCCCCACCCGCGGCCCCACCGCCCGCCGCCGCGCCCGCGCGCGCCTGGCTCGAGGCGCTCCCCGCGGGCGGTATCCGCCGCGTCTTCGCCCACCTCGCCGACCACGGCTCGATCAGCGAGGTCGACATCGTCGCCATCCTCGACCGAACCGAGCTGCGTCAGTTCCGCCTCAAGTACAAGGAATTCCTCGCCAAGGTCCCGTTCGACGTCCACATCGACACGAACGACAACGTCAAGACCTACGTGCGCGAAGGGACAGCCCCATGACCAGCCAGCGCGACACCCTGCACATCTTCGAAAAGCTCCGCGGCGGCGCCGTGCCCGAGCGCGCGATCGAGAGCTTCGCCGTCGGCATCGACCCGCAGCGCGACGAGATCAAGCGCCAGCTCGAGCTGCTGCGGAGCGGGGAGGGGGCCGTCAAGTTCCTGCGCGGCGGCTACGGCTGCGGCAAGACCTTCATGGCCCGCCTCGCCCTGCTCGACGCCCAGGCCCAGGGCTTCGCCACCTCCTTCGTCGTCGTCTCCGACAACGACCTCCACTTCCACCGCTTCGACGACGTCTACCGCAAGGTCATGACCGAGCTCGGCACCGCCGAGTGCCACCGCGGCGCCCTCGGCGACATCCTCGACCGCTTCATCGCCAAGCAAGAGACCGCCCTGATCGAGCTCGGCCACGACCCCGACGCCGAGGGCTTCGACGCCAAGGTCCGCGACCGCCTCAAGACCAGCCTCGCCACCGCCACCGAGGGCAAGGCCCCGCCCGACTTCACCCGCGTCGTTCAGGCGATCTTCGACCTCAAGCAGAAGGGCGAGATCCACGAGGCCGGCGCCCTGATCTCCTGGCTCTGCGGCAGCACCAACGTCGCCGCCGCGACCAAGAAGCTCGCCGGCATCAAGGGCGAGATCGGCGGCACCGACGCCCTCTCGTACCTCCGCGGCGTCCTCGAAATTATTAAAGCCGCCGACTACCACGGCCTCGTCATCGTCATCGACGAGGCCGAGACGATCCTGCGCATGCGCAAGGACTCGCGCCACAAGTCGCTCAACGGGATCCGCCAGATCTTCGACGCCTCCGGCTCCTACCCGGGCCTCCTGTGGATCTTCACCGGCACCCCCGACTTCTTCGACAGCCGCCAGGGCGTCGCCGGCCTCGCCCCCCTGCACGACCGGATCGGCTTCAAGAAGACCGGCCGCTTCGCCAGCCTGCGCCAGGCCCAGCTCGAGCTCACCCCCTTCGACCGCGACCGCCTGATCGCCGTCGCCACCGCCCTCCACACCCGCTACCCCGCCCGCGACCCCGAGCGCCTCCAGGCCAAGATCTCGCGCGCCTTCATCGAGCGCCTCGTCGCCGACGTCACCGCCGGCTTCAAGGGCGACGTCGGCGTCGTCCCCCGCCAGTTCCTCCGCGAGTTCGTCACCCAGATGGACCTCGTCGACGAACAGCCCACCTACGACCCGATGCAAGAGTACGCCTTCAAGATCGCCGACCTCACCCCGCAAGAGCAACACAAGCTCACTGGCGAACCCCTGATGATCGCCGACGACGCCACCGACGAGCCCGTCCTCAAGGAGGACGTGTGGTGAGCACCGATAATTCAAGCTCAGCCCGTACGACCTTATGCAAGCCGTCCACCATTCCTCCGGCCTTCGGCACATGGCGAGTCTTCTGCTGGGGTCCCAGTTGTGCTGCTCACAAGACATGTCCAATGACGAACCCATCGTGGCAAAAGATGAACAGTCGCAGATGCGGGCATCCCATGAAGAGCAAGACTTCGGCAAAGCTCGAATTGGAGCCTCTTCGAGTGTCCCTCCTCGATTTGAGTTTGAACGACACTTTAGCCGTGAGATATATGACGAATTTGTCAAACGCTCGCTTCGGACAAGCGACCTCGTTGAGCGAATCAAGGCCGCAACAGTGCAAGCCCAGGCCACTGCGACAGGTGTTCGACGCTATGGATACAACTGGAAAACCCCGCTCCATGAAAAAGGAGAAATAACTTTCCTGTCCGAAAACCTGCACGTAGTAACTGCATTTTCAAATCGTTGCGACATTGATCACAGATATCTATCCTCGGGCCAGTTCGATTGGCTGGACGATGAACATCTGCACCTTCGCGGCAAGGACGGAAAGTGGAAGAAAGTGGGAAAGAAGCTCTTGTCTGGAGCTCGACCGAGCTCGGTGCCAAAGGGTCAAGTGTTTTACAAGGTGTTTGGCGATCATGATGTTGCTTTGCTATTCTTCAACGTCGACGATGCCGCGTCAGTTCGACGTGGGCCAACTGTGGGCATAGAGACACCTGAGCGGGAGCTTGAAGAGTACCTATCGGCGGCATCGCAGGTCTTTGACCGCAGGATGGTTGTTGTATCCGAGAGATGCCTCAGTCGAATCAAGAGAGATCTTGCTGATCGCCGACAGGGTTCTTGGTTCGAGTTCGTGGTTTCAATCTATGTTTCTCGCGGGCTTGCCTTGCTTCTACCGCCTGGGCGCTCGAGTCCCTCACTTGTGTCCGAGGTGACAAAAGATATCATCGCATCTCATGCGACTAACAGTCTTTCCTCTCTTCTGATGCGGTCAAATCCTCAAGATCTTGAGTCGGGTCGTGGAAGTCGCTTCGGGCCGCTGTCAGAGCCCGAGTCGTACTGGTCCACGGGCGAATTCGTTGGGGGACTTCTGTTGCTGACCGGAGGGTCCGATTATGCTCTGGCTCCAAGAGCCGTGAGGCTGATCGGAGTCCGCTTTCCAGAAAAGCAGGATGAGAAGGATGCTATTCGTGAATTTTTCCGTCAGACGGTTTCAGGTCTAAGGTTGCAGTTTATTCGATTCGATTCGTATGATAATCACCACGAGGCTGGGGCCCTCTATGTCCCAGAGGCTAGCACAGCTGTGAACTACGAACTCATTCGTCACGGACTGGCTAGGGTTGATCTGTTTGACAAAGGTTCGATTGACGCCTTTCCAGAGCTCATCTTCGCGGCTCACACAGCACTAGCAGAGGGAATCGGATTTGCGCGACGATGGAGTACAGACAAGGACTATGTACACGCTCTTGAGCAGCTCTTGAGGTCGAGTCCAGAGGGGAGTCCCTCTCGGCCTCATCGTGCTGCTACTCCGCAGGCTCTGCCCCGAATTCCTGCCAATACGACCCCGTGAGCCCCATGAGCGTCTTTGCCCGCTTTTCCCCCCGCCTCCAGGAGGCGATCGTCGCCCGCCTCGGCTGGACCAGCCTGCGCCCGGTGCAGGAGCTCGCCGGCGAGGCGCTGCTCGCCGGCAAGAACGCCGTCGTGCTCGCGCCGACGGCCGGGGGCAAGACCGAGGCGTCGATCTTCCCGACGCTCTCGGTCCTGATGGAGCACCCGGCCGAGGGGGTAGGGGCGCTCTACATCGCCCCGATCAAGGCGCTGCTCAACAACCAGTCCGAGCGCCTCGGCCTGTACACCGAGATGGTCGGCCTGCGCCGCTTCGTCTGGCACGGCGACACCCCGAGCGCCGACCGCACGCGCTTCGTCCGCGAGCCGGCGGAGCTGCTGATGACGACGCCCGAGTCGCTCGAGGTCATGCTCGTCTCGCAGCGGGTCGACGCCGAGAAGCTGTTCCGCGACCTGCGGATCGTCATCGTCGACGAGGTCCACGCGCTCGCCGGCACCGATCGCGGCGCCCACTTGCTCAGCGTCGTCGAGCGGCTCGCGCGGCTCTCGCGGCACGACCTCCAGCGCGTCGGCCTCAGCGCCACCGTCGGCAACCCGGCGGAGATCCTCGCCTGGCTGCAGGGCACCTCGCGCCGCGAGGCGACGATCGTCGACCCGCCCAAGCAGCCGGCGAAGCGCCAGCTGCTCGTCAGTCACCGCCCGAGCCTGCCCGAGCTCGCGCGCGACGCCGCGCGCGTCGCCAAGGGCACCAAGAGCCTGTTCTTCTGCCAGACCCGCAGCATGACCGAGGCCGTCGCAGAGCACATGCGCAGCGCCGGCACGACCGTGTTCGTGCACCACAGCGCCGTCTCGCGCGAGGAGCGGCAGCTCGCCGAGGAGAAGTTCCACAAGGGCAGCGACGCCTGCATTGTCTGCACCTCGACGCTCGAGCTCGGTATCGACGTCGGCGACCTCGACCGCGTCCTCCAGGCCGAGGCGCCCGACACCGTCAGCTCCTTCCTGCAACGCATGGGTCGCACCGGCCGCCGCGCCGGCCAGTCCGCCAACACCTCCTTCTTCTGCGAGACCGACGAGGGCGTGCTGCAGGCGATCGCCCTGATCGAGCTCGCGCGCGCCGGCTGGGTCGAGGACATCACGCCGCAAGATCGGTGCTGGCCGGTCTTCATCCACCAGCTGCTCGCCATGTCGCTCGCCGGCGACGGCGTGACCTTCGAGGACGCCTGGCAGCAGCTCCAGCGCGTCCCCGACTTCCGCGGGATCCGCCGCGCCGAGGCCGAGCGTCTCGTCGCGTGGATGCTGCACGACAAGTCGCTGCTCCTGCTCGACGGCCGCCTGTTGATCGGGCCTAAGGCCGAGCGCCGCTTCGGCCGCCGCAACTTCATGGAGCTGTACGCGGTCTTCTCGAGCCCGCAGACCTACACCGTCGAGACCGCCAACCACCAGCCGCTCGGCACCCTCAACCAGGGCTTCGTCGATCGCCTCGTCGAGCGCGTCAGCTGCTTCCTGCTCAGCGGTCGCCCGTGGGCCGTGCTGTCGATCCACCACGACGATCGCCGGATCGTCGTCGAGCCCGCGCCGCGCGGCCGTCAGCCGACGTGGGGCGGCATGCTGCCGCAATTCCTCGGCGAGCGGCTCTGCGCGAAGATCCGCGACATCCTCGCTGCCACCGACGTCCCGCAGTACCTCACGCCCGAGGCCGTGGCCGTCCTCGCCCAGCAGCGCGCGGCCATGGCCGGGTTCACCGACCCCGGCCGCGGTACGATCGAGGTCGCCGACGACGAGCTCCGCTGGTGGACCTTCGCGGGCGGCCGGATCAACCACACCCTCCGCTACGCCCTCGGCGCGCTGCACAGCGGCTGGAAGATCATCCCCGACAACTTCCTGATCAAGATCCGCGGCGAGGGCATCACCCAGCGCGACGTGCTCGAGGCGATCGACCGGATCGCCGAGCCCGAGTTCTGGGAGAACGAGCGTCTCTGGCAGGACATCGCCGACACCCTGCCGAACTACCGCCTCAGCAAGTTCCAGCCGCTCATGCCCGCCTGGGTCGAGCGCGAGAGCCTCGCCAACTACCTCCTCGATCTGCCTGGCGCCGCCCGCTGGCTGACCGGCCGTGTCCCCGCTCGCGCACCCGACCTCGCCGGCCCCGCGCCGGCCGAGGCCGCCGCGGCTCCTGCACCGACGGCAACGCCGGCGCCCTCCGCTGCGCCCACGCCGCCCGCCGTCGAAGCGCCCGGCCGGATCCGCTGGATCGCCACCGAGGCCGACTTCCTGGCCATGTGCGACAAACTCCGGCAGGAGAAGCTGCTCGGCTTCGACGTCGAGACGACCATGTACACGCACGTCCTGTGCCTCATGCAGATCGCCTGCACCGACGCGGTCTACCTCGTCGACGCCCTCGCCATCACCGACCTCGCCCCGATCGCCCCGATCCTGAGCGACCCCGCGATCATCAAGGTCATTCACAACGCCACCTTCGAGCGGACCACCCTCAAGCGCTACGACCTCGAGATCGACGGCGTCGTCGACACCCTCGTCGTCTCGCGCAAGCTCCGCGGGAAGAAGGTCGGACGCCATAATCTCAAAGATGTCTGCGCCCGCGAACTCGGCATCGAGCTCGACAAGACCGACCAGACCAGCGACTGGACCTGTCGCCCCCTGAGCCCCTCGCAACGAGCCTACGCCGCCCTCGACGCCGAGATCCTGCTCCACCTCCACGCCCACTTCGGCTCGCCGACCCCCGAAAGCGTCGTCCGGCAGACTCGCCTGCCCAGTACGTGAGCGCTTCAGCACGAGCAGTTTTCCGTGGCGAGCGCACGGGGCTGCACGCATGGGGGTCCGTCGATCACGCGCTCCCCTGTCACGGCCGAGTCCGAGGGCCGGGCGGTGTCAGGTCTTCCTGGCGCGGCGGGGACTCGGCCGCTACCGCCGGCAACCGTGACTCTTCACGGGACGCGTGACCCTTTGCAGTGCGGCGCAGCGAGACGACCTGACAGGCGCTCGGCACCACGCCGAGCCTCGTCAACGCGGCGAGCAATTCGCCGCGGAGCACCTCGGCGACCGCATCATCCTGGCTCGGCTTGACTCGAGTCGAGCTACGAATGAGGGCCCCTGTGTCCTTGAGGTCCTGAATGATGAATTCCGTGTCTGCGAGGATGTCGGGGTGCATGCTCCGCCTCCCGGACAGTTCGCTCCGGAGGCGATCGAGGACGGCGGGCACGTCATCCTCATACGGGAGGGTGAACTCGACCACCGCGTTGACGTACTGCCGGGCGTGGTTTGCGACGAGTCGGACCTCGCCGTTGGGGATGCAGTGCAGGACCCCGTACTCGTCGCGGATCTTCAGCACGCGGACGCCGATCTCCTCGACGTTGCCGATCACGTCGCCGACACGGATGCGATCGCCGACGAGGAACAGCCCCTCGAAGAGGATGAAGAAGCCCGACACCACGTCGCCCACGAGCGTCTGGGCGCCGAGGCCGACGGCGAGGCCGAGCAGGCCGGCGCCCGCGAGGATCGGCGAGGCGTCGACGCCGATCTCCTGCAGGCCCATCACGGCCATGCAGAAGTACACGGCGTAGCGCAGGATGCTGGTCGCTACCGGGACGAGGGTCAGGCGCTGCTGGTGCTCCGCCTCCGTGCGCTGGTCCGGGTTCGCCAGCATCGCCTCACGCAACGCGAGGCCGAACACCTCGATCACGACCCGACCGACGTAGACCAGCGCGATCAAGCGGATCGCCACCAAGCCGGTCTGGGCGGCCCAGGTGTCCGGGCGGAGGTTGTGGACCAGGAAGGTCCCGGTGCCGACGAAGAGGAGGTACTCGAACGTGCGCTTGGTGATCCTCGCCAGGTGTTCGAGGCGGCCGACGTAACGGAGCGGGTGCCGCCGGCCCTCGAAGGTGCGCACGAGCTGGAACGCGATGTCGACCCCGACGTCGGCGGCGGAGGTGAGCGCGCGGGCGGTCAGGACGCCGACCACGACGGAGAGCACCAGGGTCAGCACCTCCTCGACCCCGGGCGGTGACTCGAGCAGGACGACGGCGGCGAGCAACACGCCGAGCCGGGCGCTCCAACGCAGCGCGGTGGCGACACGAGCGCGCAGGCGCGCGAACTGCTCGTGGTACCGAAGCAGGGTCGGGGTCCCCTGCAGCCGGTCGATCACCAGATCGACGAGTGCTCGGAGGAGCCGGTGGATCACGAACGCCGCCAGCGCGATGAGCACGAGCTGACCGGAGAGCCACCCCAGCGCGACCGGATCGCGGAGGAGCGCCGTCTCGAACCACGCCCATACCGGCGGGACCACGTCGATCTCGTAGGCGCTGAACAGCGCCGCCGCGGAGATCAGGGCCAGGCTGAGCACGGTGCTCAACATCACGATGACGCGCGACGTTCGTCTGGCGAGCATCTTCTGCAGGAGCTCTCGCTCCGCTCCGCCCGAGCCGCCGAGCCCGAGCCCGAGGAGGCGCGTCGTCAGGCGCGAGGCGACGAAGGAGGCGATCAAGACGACTGTCAACGCGGCGCCGAAGAAGAGCGCGTTGTCGACCAGCGTGGACGTAGCGAGAGACACGCGAGCATCGGTACCACTGACACGAGCGGCAAGGAAGAGTCGACGATTCGACGACACAGTTCTACACGCTCGAACGCGCGCTGTTACAAGGGGGCAACAATGATGCGAGCGCGCCCCCTTCGACATTGGCGCGGCGCTGCCCATCATCACACGTCACACCGGCCTGAACAAAGCCCCCCCCCGAGCGATCCCGGCTAGGGACGAATGCTCGAATTCATCATTTCTTCGATACGGGCGCCACTCGAAAACGCCCTCAGGAAGGCCACTAGGCGACCGCATTGGGCGTTTTAAGTTCTTGACTCATCATCATCGCGGCGAGTAGGTTGCGCCCCGATCAGCCACCAGTAAAGAGATAACCAAATCGTTCAGGACTGCGCCCGCGCCTTTGCGCGGACGGGACGAGATCGTCGTACTCCAGGCGATGCGGCGCATTGAAGCAACGATTGAGTGTCGAACGTCGCGGACGGCGTCGGCCGTCAACAAAGGGTTTCATCATGTCGAATACAGGCAAGCCGGTAAATGATCAGCAGCAGACGAGCCTCAGCACTGCGGCAGCGCGTCAGCTCGCCACCACGACCAAGTCGCCCCCGCAGATGCAGGGGATCTCGTCGCGCTGGCTGCTGAAGCTGCTCCCGTGGGTCCACGTCAACGGCGTCTTCCGGCTCAACCGCCGCCTCAGCTACGCCGTCGGCGACGGCCGCGTCACCTTCTATAACACCGGCGCGAAGATCCAGGTCGTCCCGCAGGAGCTGTGCGAGCTGCCGCTGTTCCGCGGCTACGACGACGTCGAGGTGCTGAACGTCCTGGCGAGCCGCTTCGTCCAGCGCGAGTTCAAGGCCGGCGACGTGTTGACCCTGAAGGGCAACGAGGCCAACGAGATGGTCCTGATCGCCCACGGCAAGATCAACAAGATCGGCACGGGCAAGTACGGCGACGACACCGTGCTCGAGACCCTCGCCGACGGCGACCACTACTCCTACCAGGCGATCCTCGAGTCCCAGGACTACTGGACATTCACGACAAGGGCCGTCACGGCAGGCACGGTCCTCTCGCTGTCGCAGTCGTCCTTCGAGGAGATCGTCGCGCAGTACCCCTCGCTGCAGAAGCACGTCACGGAGTTCAAGGCGCGCTCGCACAAGAAGCAGGACACCAGCGGCCAGGCCGCGATCGAGGTCTCCGCGGGCCACACCGGCGAGCCGGTGCTCCCCGGAACCTTCGTCGACTACGAGACCTCGCCGCGGGAGTTCGAGCTCAGCGTCGCTCAGACCGTGCTGCAGATCCACACCCGCGTCGCCGACCTCTTCAACGAGCCGATGAACCAGACGCAGGAGCAGCTGCGCCTGACGATCGAAGCGCTCAAGGAGACCAAGGAGCACGAGCTGATCAACAACCACGAGTTCGGCCTGCTGCACAACGCCGACCTCAAGCAGCGGATCCACACCCGCAGCGGCCCGCCGACGCCGGACGACATGGACGAGCTCCTGGCGACCGTTTGGAAGGACCCGTCGTTCTTCCTCGCTCACCCGCGCACGATCGCGGCCTTCGGCCAGGAGTGCAACAAGGCCGGCGTCTATCCCCAGGCGATCGACTTCCAGGGCACGCGCGTCACCGCGTGGCGGGGCGTCCCGATCTTCCCGTGCAACAAGATCCCGATCTCGGAGACCCGTACGACCTCGATCCTGTGCATGCGCGTCGGCGAGAAGAACCAGGGCGTGATCGGGCTCCACCACGCCGGGATCCCGGACGAGGTCGAGCCGAGCCTCTCGGTCCGCTTCATGGGCATCAACGAGAAGGCCGTCATCTCCTACCTCGTCAGCCTCTACTACTCGGCCGCCGTGCTGGTCCCCGACGCCCTCGGCATCCTCGAGAGCGTCGAGATCGGGCGCGCGGACGGCTGATTCGACCGACGAGCCAAAGCCCACGGGCGGCGCACCTCGCAGGCGCGCGCCCGCGGGCCGGCGCGCGACTACACGCAGGGAGGGCCGAAATGACGACCTCGAAGAACGACGAATCGCAAGTTCAACAGCAGACGAGCCTAGGGACCAAGGCCGCGCGCCAGCTCGCCACGACGACCAAGTCGCCGCCGCAGATGCAAGGCATCTCGCCGCGGTGGCTGCTGCGGGTCCTCCCGTGGGTCAGCGTGACCGGCGGAGCGTACCGCGTCAACCGCCGGATGAGCTACGCGGTCGGCGACGGCCGGATCGAATTCACCAACGTCGGCGCGCGGGCGGAGGTCATCCCGCACGAGCTGACCGAGCTCCCGCTGCTGCGCGGCTTCGAGGACGAGACGGTCCTCCGGGTCCTCGCCAAGGGCTTCGATCAGGCGGAGTTTCGGCCCGGCGATCTGATCGTGCGCCGCGGCGCGCCGGCGGAGCACGTCTTCCTGCTGGTCCACGGCAAGGCCAACCGGCTCGGCGTCGGTCAGTACGGCGACGAGCTGATCCTCGAGACGATCGCCGACGGCGCCCACTTCGGCGACCAGTCGGTCGTCGAGCACGACGACGTCTGGGACTACTCGGTCCGGGCGATCACCCCGTGCACGGTCCTCTCGCTGCGGCAGTCGATCTTCGAGGAGTTGATCGGCCGCTTCCCCTCGCTGCACGCCCACGTTGAGCGCTACAAGGAGCTGCGCAAGCGCCCGCAGGACAAGCTCGGCCAGGCCGCGATCAAGCTCTCGGCGGGCCATAGCGGCGAGATCGAGCTCCCCGGCACGTTCGTGGACTACGAGCCGAAGCCGCGAGAGTACGAGCTCAGCGTCGCTCAGACGATCCTGCACGTCCACTCGCGCGTCGGCGATCTCTTCAATGATCCGATGGACCAGATCGAGGAGCAGCTCCGCCTGACGATCCACGCGCTGCGCGAGACGCAGGAGCACGAGCTGATCAACAACCTCGACTTCGGGCTGCTGCACAACGCCGACTACAAGCAGCGGATCAACACCCGCAGCGGACCGCCGACGCCGGACGACATGGACGAGCTGCTGTGCCGCCGCCGCTCGACGAAGTGCTTCCTCGCCCACCCGCGGGCGATCGCCGCGTTCCACCAGGAGTGCACCCGGCGCAAGATCGACCCCGAGTTCGTCGAGTTCGAGGGCAGCAGGGTCGCCGCGTGGCGCAACGTGCCGATCCTGCCGGTCGACAAGATCCCGATCTCCGAGGTCGGCACCACCTCGATCCTGGCGATGCGCGTCGGTCAGGCGTCGCAGGGCGTCATCGGCCTGTTCCGCGACAAGCTGCCCGACGAACGCGAGCCCGGTCTCTCGGTCCGCAACATGGGGATGAACGAGAAGGCCGTCGCGTCGCTCCTCGTCAGCACCTACTACTCCGCGGCCGTCCTGATCCCCGACGCGCTCGGGATCCTCGAGAACTGCGAGATCCGCCGCTGAGCCCGCGAGACGCCCGCCTCGCCACCCGGAGTCCGTCATGCCACAGCCCTTTCAGCTGCCAGAGTTCTATATTCCGCATCCGGCGCGCCTCAACCCGCACCTCGAGGGTGCGCGCACGCATACGCGCGAGTGGGCGCGCGAGATGGGCATGATCGACGGCTCGATCTGGACGCAGAAGGACCTCGACGATCACGACTACGGGCTGATGTGCGCGTACACCCACCCGGACTGCGACGCGGACGAGCTCAACCTGATCACCGACTGGTACGTCTGGGTCTTCTTCTTCGACGACCACTTCCTCGAGCAATTCAAGCGGACCCGCGACTCCGCCGGCTCGAAGGCGTACCTCGACCGGATCCGCCTCTTCATGCCGGTCGACCTCGGCGACCCGGTCCCCGAGCCGACCAACCCGGTCGAGAAGGGGCTCGACGACCTGTGGCGGCGCAGCACGCCGGGCTCGGGGCGCGACTGGCGGCACCGCTTCCACGTCGTCACCCGCCACCTCCTCGAGGAGTCGACCTGGGAGCTCGACAACATCCGTCGCAACCGCGTGTCCAACCCGATCGAATACATCGAGGAGCGGCGGAAGGTCGGCGGGGCGCCCTGGTCGGCGTGCCTCGTCGAGCACGCGGCGGGCGTCGAGATCCCGCCGGAGCTCGCGGGTACTCGGCCCCTGCTGGTCCTGCGCGATACATTCGCAGACGCGATCCACCTGCGCAACGACCTGTTCTCGTACCAGCGAGAGGTCGAGCAGGAGGGCGAGCACTCGAACGGCGTGCTCGTGGTCAAGAGGTTCTTCGACGTCGACACGCCAAAGGCCGCGGAGATCGTCAATGACCTGCTGACCTCGCGCCTGCAGCAGTTCGAGAACACCGCGCTCGTCGAGTTGCCGCTGCTCTACGCGTCGATGGGCACCGACCCGGACAAGCAGCTCAAGGTCTTCAAGTACGTCAAGGGGCTGCAGGACTGGCAGTCGGGCGGGCACGAGTGGCACATGCGCTCGAGCCGCTACATGAACAAGCTCGACCCCTCGGCGCCGGAGTGCTCCTCGCCGATCTTCCACAAGCTCGCGGGCCCGGAGAAGCTCGCGCGCAGCGCCGGCCTGGCGATGTCGGCGGAGGCGTCCGCCGCGCTGCGCATGCTCGCGGGACCAACGGGCCTCGGCACTTCCGCGAGCCAGATCCGCATCACCCCGAAGACGCTGGGCATGCAGCGGCTGCGCAACCACTCGCACGTGCTCTTCGAGCCCGTGGGTCCGACCGCGCTGCCCAACTTCACCATGCCGTTCAAGGCGCGGGTGAACCCCAACCTCGCCCGCGCGAAGCAGTACTGCATCGACTGGTGCCGCGAGATGGGCTTCTACCTGCCCGTCCCCTTCGTTCCCGGCGGCGCGATCTGGACGGAGGAGAAGGTCGCGGCCTACGACTTCGCCGAGTGCTCCGCCCGCCTCGAGCCGGACTGCGACGGCCCGGCGCTCGACCTCGCGTCGGCGTGGCTGTGTTGGGGCACCTATGGCGACGACCTCTATCCGCTGCTCTTCACCAATACGCGTAACCTCGCCGCTGCCAAGCTGCAGAACGACCGCCTGCGCCTGTTCATGCCGCTCGACTGCGCGAGTATGCCGCCGCCGATGAATCCGCTCGAGCGCAGCACGGCCGACCTGTGGATCCGCACCGCGACGCCGATGTCGATGGAAGATCGCAAAAACTTCCGCCTCGGGAACGAGAAGATGATCGACAGCTGGTTGGTCGAGCTGCTCAACCAGGCGCAGCACCGGGTCCCGGACCCGGTCGACTACATCGAGATGCGTCGCTCGACCTTCGGCTCCGATCTGACGATGAACCTCGCGCGGATCACCAAGGGCCGCAACCTGCCGAGGGCGGTGTTCGAGTCGCGCGCGCTGCAGGCGCTCGAGCTCTCGGCCCAGGACTACGCGACCTTCCTCAACGACGTCTTCTCGTATCAGAAAGAGATCGAGTTCGAGGGCGAGGTCAACAACATCGTCCTCGTGCTCCAGAAGTTCCTCGACATTGAGAAAAAGGAGGCCGTCCGGGTCACGAACGACCTGATGACCTCGCGGATCCAGCAGTTCCAGCACGTCCTCGCCGAAGACATCCCGCTGCTCGTCCAGGAGCTCAGGCTGACGGATGCGGAGCAGGCGACCCTGAACGTGTACATTCGCAGCCTCGAGGACTGGATGGTCGGGATCCTCGAATGGCACCGGCTCACTCGCCGCTACGTCGAGTCATTCCTGCGCTCACACACCACCGCCCCCTCCTCGTTGCTCGGCGGGTTCGCCGGGCGATCCGGGCTCGGCAACTCGGCCGCACGGCTCCGCCTCCCTCCGCCCTCCCGGTGAGTCTCCGCGCCGAACCCGCGCGCTGCGCGGGCACCAGCGGGAGCAAGTATGTCCAACGCATGAGCCCACGAAGTTCAGGCTTGCGCCGCGCAGGCTACGTCATCGCCGCTCGCTGGACCCTAAAACGCACGGCTGTGGCGCCCCCGACAACCCCGAGTATGTCCCAGGCCCACGCATGACGGCGAGCGCGAGGGGTCGTGGCGGGGGGTCATGGCACGATGTCCGTGAGTAGCCGGAGGGAGCGAGGGATGGGCGTAACCGGCTGGAGCGCTACCGGAGCAGCTCGAGGAGGTCCTCGCGCGTCAAGTTGGGGGTCTGCGAGCCGTCCACGGCGGTGACGGCGAGCTCGCGTTTCCTCTGGTGGAGGGCGAGAATCCTCTCCTCGACGGTGTCCTCGGCGACGAGGCGGTGGACGAACACGGGCCGCTCCTGGCCGATCCGGTGCGTGCGGTCGGCGGCTTGATCCTCGGCCGCGGGGTTCCACCACGGATCGAGGAGGTACACGTAATCAGCGGTGGTCAGGTTGAGGCCGACGCCGCCGGCCTTGAGCGACAGTAGCATCACCGGCGGGCCGTTGGCCGCCTGGAAGCGGGTGACGACCGCCTGGCGGTCCTGGGTCTTGCCGTCGAGGCGTATGAATTCGATCCGGTGCGCGGCGAGGGCCGGCTCGAGTTTGTCGAGCAGCGAGGTCCATTGCGAGAAGACGAGGACGCGGTGGCCGTTCGCGGTGACGTCGACGATGTGTTCGAGGAGGAGGTCGACCTTGCTCGATCGCGCCGCGGTCTGCCCCGGGACCAGCCCGACGTGGCACGCGGCCTGCCGCAGCCGCAGCAGCAGCTCGAGCGCGGCGATCACGTCGCCGCCGGCCTTGAGGTGTTTGGTGACATCGTCATGGGCGGCCGCACGGAGGGCGTCGTAGACCTCGCGCTCGTGCTCGTCGAGCTGGCAGGTGAGGACGATATCGGTCCGCGGCGGCAGCTCGCGGGCGACCTCCGACTTGCGGCGGCGCAAGACGAACGGGCGGATCTTGGCCTGGAGCTCCGCGAGCTCGGCGGCGCTCCCGGCCTCGATCGGGCGCGAGTAGCCGGCGATGAAGTCCTTGCCGGCGCCGAGCAGGCCGGGGTTGAGGAAGTGACAGATGCTCCACAGCTCGGTCAGCCGGTTCTCGACCGGCGTCCCGCTGAGGGCGAGGCGCCAGCGGGCCTTCAGCGCGAAGGCGGCGCCGGCGGTGACGGTCCGCGCCTCCTTGATCGCCTGGGCCTCGTCGAGCACGACGATGTCCCATTCATGCTTGCACAGCTTGTCCTTGTCGTTGCGCAGGAGCGTGTAGCTGGTGACGATCACCTCCGCCTTCGGGTCGAGGCGGCGGTTCTGGCCATGGTACAGCGAGACCTTGAGCCGCGGCCGGAACTTCCGGATCTCGGCGACCCAGTTGGATAGTGTGCTGGTCGGCGCGACGATCAGGGTCCGGTGGCGGAGGACGCAGATCGTCTGCACGGTCTTGCCCAGGCCCATGTCGTCGGCGAGCAGCGCGCCGAGCTCGGCATCGCGCAGCAGGCACAGCCAGTCGACGCCGCGGCGCTGGTAGTCGCGCAGCTTGACCTTGAGCCCGGACGGCAACGGTGCCGAGGGGATGCCGGCGAAGTCATCGACCAGCGCGGCCAATCCCGCGAGCTCCGGCGGCGGGACCGCCTTGAGCGCGAGACACAGCGAGGCCGCGACGGGGCGGCCCCATCGCTGGATCTTGCCGGCCTGGTCGCGCGCGGCGTGCAGGCGCTCGAGGATCGGGCCGTAGCGCGCGAGCCAATCGACGGGCAGTGCGGCGAGGAGGCCGCGCTTGACCTCGATCGTGGGCGCGCCGCGGCGCCACTCCGGGAGGACCTGCGCCGAGGGGAGCTCGAAGGTCTCTCCGCCGTCGCCGGTGGCCCGGAAGGTCACGTCATAGTCGGAGCCGCTGGCCTTCCAGTGCGGGGAGAGCGTCGGCGTCGACTTCGGTGGGGTCGGTGCGCGGGGTGCCGGAGACGAGGGCGGAGCCGGAGGCGGCAGGGCCGTGGCGGGACGCTCTCGGGCGGCCTCGGGAGTCGGTGGCGGTCGTGGATCCGTGGACGATTCGCAGGACGAAAGCTGCCCGCGGCTTTCAGGCGTGACCGTGAAGGGTCGTTGCGGCGGCGCAGGTGGAGACGCGCGGGGTGGGTCCGGGGGCGGTGCCGAGGGCGCGGTCGGTTTCGGCGGGGCAGGGCGGTCGGGTGCGGGGGCCGAGAGCGCGGGTGGTGTACCTGGGGCCGGCAACGCCGCGAGAGCCTCGATCTCGCGCAAGAACTGTCTGGTGAATTCGTGAAACGTCGGCCACCACGGGCGCACCAGCTCCGCCCATTGGAGGAGGGTCTCGTCACTGAAAGAGAAGAGCGGGCTTCCCGCAGGGCGGAGGAAATGAAGCCCGTCGTCGAGGTGAGCGCACGAGCTCCGCGAGAAGGATGCGCGGACGTTCGAGCTGTACGGCAGGAAGATGGGGTAGGGGCGGTCGGGTCTCTCGTAGGCGACCCAATCGACGTCCAGCGGCTCGGGTGCGACTCGAATCGGCGCGCCGTCGAGTTCCACCTCCGCGGCGATGGCCAAGTGCGGCGCGAGCGCCAGACCGAGGTCAGCGTTCAGGCACACCTCGGCCTGACCTCGGGGGAGAGCCGCGACGACCGGGTCCGGGCTGCTCGGCTCGCCCACGAGGGTATGCTCATGGGTTCGACCGTCCTCGGTCGTATATCGTTGGAGCACCGAGAGATACAGAAACTTCCCCTCGCTGCGCAGCCGGTAGGTCAACCTGGGAGGTGTTCGCGTGGTTCGGGGCTGGGCGGTCAGGGATTCACCGACCGTCTTGAGCGTCACCGCCGCGGCGATGATGTGAGTGCAGCGGAAGAAGAGAGACTTGCACGAGCACAGCCATATGCCCATGCACCAGCGAACGGAATGGACCGGGTTCGGGGCACGGCCGACGTGGAACGTCCACTCGTGCATCGTCATATCGCTGATCCGGACAGCGCCGCTCTCTGCGAGCCTCAGGCCCAGGGTCCAGAGCTCGGGAGTGACCTTTTCGCGTAAGGCGTCGACTACGTCGTCGAACATGCTCGATCGGGTTACCACGCAGCGAGAGGATCGTCATCGCTCGATATCGCACGACTCGGCCGATTTCGCCCTGGACGCGGCGCCTCGGCGCCGCGCCCGGGGTTCGCGGCGGACGAGCGCAGGCGGCCCTCGAGCAGCGCGGGCCGCCGTGGGGTCGAGGCCGAGCGCTGCGGCGTCGGCCTCAAAAACGGCGACGATCGAGAGACGCGGGGCTCACCGGGAGCGCAGGAGGGCGCGCCACGGTGGGTCGCTCGCGGCGAGGGCGGCGACGGCGGGGCGATCGAGCAGGTGCTCGCGGGTCAGCTCGGGGGTCTCGTCGAGCTGCAGGGCGGCGGCGGCGTGCGCGAGGGCGGCGTGCGGGTCGTCGGAGACGAGCAGGTCGACGAGCTGCAGGTGGAGCTGGCGGCAGAGCTCGCGGTCCTCGGGATCGTCGCCGGGCGGAAGCGCGGCGGCGGCCTCGAGGTCATGCCGGGCGCGCGCGGGGTCGCCTTGCCGGCGGTGCAGGTCGCCGCGGATCGCCAGCAGCGCGCGGGCGGCGGCGCGCTCGGCGGGCGTGCCCGGCGGCAGGAGGTCGAGGAACCGCAGCTGGACGAGCGCGTGCCGGCGCAGCTCGGCGTCCTTCCGGTGCGGCCGCATCACGAGCCACACGTCGGTGAGGAGCGGCAACAGGGCGGGGCCGAGGTCGGCCTGGAGCGCGGCGGTTGCGACCGGGCGGGTCCGCAGGATCCGCGCGAGCGCGGCCCGCCGTGCCGGCTCGTCGGAGTGCGGCCCGAGTTCGGCGAGGGCGCGGGCGATCCCGCGGATGTCGCCGAGCTCGTCGCTGGCGAGCAGGCGGATCAGGTCGGCGTCGGGCGCGGCGTCGACGTCGACGGCCTGCAGCGCGGCCGCGGGCTCGCCCTCGACGAGCAGCCGCACGGACCGGTCGCGCGGGTCGCTCGCGTGGGGCGCGAGCTGGGCGCCGCGGATCGAGACGCGGTGCAGCGCGCCGGCGACCAGGGTCGGCAAGGTGTCGATGAGCGTGGCCGACAGCGCGAGGCGATAAATGCCCGGGCGCGCAAGCGGGAGGTCCGTGAACCGGACGCGCTCGGGGTGTCCGTTCGACTCGACAGTGATCTCGGCGGTCCGCTGGGTGTCGCGGTAGGTGACGTGGAGGGCGACGCGATCGGGGGACAGCGCCGAGGGGACGACCCGGAGCGGGAATTCGTGCCAGGCCGTGCCCGACGCGTCGCTCCTGGCCGCGCGCAGGACCCGGCCGCCGCCGCCGAGCCCGCAGTAGGCGTTGCCGAGCCAGTTCGCGCCGTGCTCGTCGAGGAGGTCGAGCCGCAGGCAGACGCCCCATTCGAGCTGGCTGATGTCGAGCTCGGCCTCGAGGGCCAGGGGGCCGCCCTCGTAGACGATCGGGAGCTCGGCGAGCAGGCCATCGCCGGCGGCGGCGAGCAGGTGCAGCGCGCCGGTGCTCGCGTCGCGCCGCAGGGTTCCGGGCCGGTGGATCCGCCACGACGGCGCGAGCGGCTCGTCGAAGCGGAGGTCGATCCGCCGCGTCGGGTCGACCAGCGGGCCGAGCTCGGCGAGCAGCGACGCGGCGGTGTCGGCCTGCGCGGGGGCGCGGGCCGGGTGCAATTGCAGCGCCCGGGCGGCGGCGTGGGCCTCCTCGAAGCGCCCGCGCTGCAGCAGGGCGGCGGCGCTGCGGGCGAGGGCGCGGGCGCCGAACTCGGGGTCGTCGGCGATCCGGGCGTCGAGCGCGAGGGCGGCGGCCAGGTCGCCGCCCTCGGTGTGGAGCTCGGCGGCGTAGTCGAGCAGCTGGACGCCGGCGCGCGGGTCGAGGGCGAAGTTGCCGGTCTCCTCGAGGATCGCGGCGGCACCCGAGCGCAGGCCGAGGGAGACGAGGCGAGAGGCCCGCGACCAGCGCTCGCGCAGCAGCGGATCGGTGAGCTCGGACGGCGGCTGGTGGACCGGTTCCGGCGGGGGGTCGAGGGTCGGGGGGCTGGCGTCGCCGACGCCGAGCAGCCACAGGTCCTCGTGCGGATCGAGCTGGACGAACAGCTCGTGCGCCGGGTCGTCGTCGAGCTGGGCGGCGGCGAGGGCCCGCATGCCGGCGATCCGCTGCACGGCGAGCCCGTCGGGCGCGACCTGGCGGACGAGCCCGGTGAAGTGGGGCGCGCCGCTGTGGCTGAACACGAGCTCCTCGACGCCGTCGCCGTCGAGGTCGGCGGGGAAGGCGGACCCGCCGATCTGCTCCGAGGGCGTGAGCGGCAGCGCGACGAAGCCGGCCTGGGCGAGCGACGCACCTGTCCAGCGGAACAGGTGGACGCCGGCGGGCGCGCCGGTGTGCGGCGGGTCGGGGAAGGTGTCCGGGTCGGGGCACGAGTCGTCCTTGAACGCGGCGAGCAGGCGCTCGCCGCCGCGGCGGAGCACCGCGAGCGCGCCGACGCGGCCGATCCGGCGGCGCTCGAGCAGCTCGAGCGTGCCGCCCTCGCCCGCGCGGAACACCCGCAGCGAGAACTCGTGCCACGGGCCGATCGCGGCGAACAGCTCGTCGCGGCCGTCGCCGTCGAGATCGGCGACGAGCGCGGCCACGAGATCGGACTCGGTGCGCTCGGTCGCCCCGTGGGCGACCTGCTCGCGCGGGGCGGGTCCGCCGAGGCCGCGCAGCAGGCGAAAGCCGCGGTGCGGCGCGAATCGGCTGACCAGCAGCGCCGGGCCCGGGTCGCCCGGGAGGTCGAGCCGGATCGCGTGGTTGTATGGGTGGTCGTGGCGCCACAGCGGGCGGTCGGGGTCGAACAGGTCGACGACCGCGGCGTCGCCGTCGCTGCCGACCGAGGCCCAGGATGTCCCCGCGGCCAGGTCGCGGACGGGGCGGTCGCGGAGCAGCTCGTCGATCGGTCGCGACGCGGCGTCGAGCAGCGTCAGCCCGACGTCGGACCGGATGACCGCGAACGCGGCGTCGCGGCCGGGCGGGAGCGGGGTGACCGCGCGCGCGTGCATGCCGAGGTCGCGGCCGCCCTGCAGGGGGCCGAGCAGCGGGCGCCAGGCGGCGAGCGGGTGATCGGCGGGCAGGCGCGCGAGCTCGGCGACGGCGGCCGGCAAGTCGCGCTCGAGCAGCGCGGCGTCGAGGGCGAGGGTGGGGTCGACGGGCTCGCGGGCGCGCAGCGTGCTCAGCACCTGGCCGAGGGCAATGCCGTCCCGGCGGAGGTGGAAGACCTCGGCCATGCGGCGCAGGGCGGTCGTCTCGTCGGCGTCGGCGGTCGCGTGGACGTAGGCGTGGGCGTAGCCGGTGAGGGCGGCGTCGAGGTCGTCGCGGGCGCGGGCCCGGTCGCCGCGGAGCTGCCAGGCGCCGGCGAAGGCGCGGGTGCCGTGGTGCGCGGGGTCGGCGAAGAAGGCCTGGAAGGTGGCCTCGGCGAGCGGGGCGTCGCCGGCCTCGTCGGCGCGTCGGACGGCCTTCTCGACGGCGGCGAGGTGCTCGGCGGCGCGCTGCTCGGTCTGCGCGCGGGCGCGTTCGCGCGCGAGCGACACGAACGACAGCACGAGCAGCGACACGACGCCGGCGACGAGCAGCAGGATCGCGGCGCTGCGGGCGATCCGGCGCCGGCGCGCGTCGGGGTCGTCGGCGAGGGCGGCGAGAAGCGCCGGCATCGACGGCCAGCGGGCGTCGGGGTCGGCGGCGAGGCCCCGGCGGACGATCGCGTCGAGCCAGCGCGGCACGTCGGCGCTGGCGGTCGCCCGGAGCTCGCCGCGGAGGATCGCCTCGCGGATCGCCAGCGGGCCGGCGCCGACGAACGGGCGCTCGCCGTGCAGCGCCTCGAATAAGACGACGCAGAAGCTGAAGATGTCGGTCCGCGCGGTCGAGGTCTCGTGGTGGTACTGCTCGGGCGCCATGTAGCCGGGCGTGCCGAGCAGGGCGCCGGTCCGCGTGACGTCGACGGCGAGCAGGCTCGACGACGAGTCGTCCGGGCCCGGCCCCGACGGCGCGACCGGTTCCTTGGCAGCGCGGGCGAGGCCGAAGTCCATCACGCGGACGCGGCCGTTGTCGCCGACCATGATGTTGTCGGGCTTGACGTCGCGGTGGACGAGGCCGGCGGCGTGCATCGCCGCGAGGCCCTGGCCGGCCTGCAGCATGACGCCGAGGATCTCGGCGCGGGTCCGCGGGGCGTCGCGCAGCCAGGTCCGCAGGGGCGCGCCGACGACGAACTCCATGACGATGAAGACGTGGCCCTCGTACTCGGCGACCTCGTGGACGGCGATCACGTTGGGGTGGGCGAGGCGCGCGAGCGCCTGGGCCTCGCGCAGGAGACGAGACTGGGCGTCGGACGGGCCCTCGCGGCGGAACAGGAACTTGATCGCGATCTCGCGGGCGAGCAGCTCGTCGTGGCCGGCGAACACGACGCCCATGCCGCCCATGCCGATCTTGCGCCGCAGGCGGTAGCGGCCGAGGCGCTCGGGGTAGCCCGGCTCGGGGGCGGTTATGGGAGCCGCCCCGGCGTCCGGCGGTGCGGCGATCGTCTCGGCGGTGTGGTCGGAGTCGGGCTGCATGCGGGGCCGTCCGGCGGCGCGGCGTGGTGCTCACGGGCCGGCGACGCGCTGGCGGCCAGGACCGGACCGCGAGGCGCATGCTACTCCGCGGCGCGCCGCCGCGACGCACATCAATTGAAGCCGCGTCGCACGAATCATGCGCGGACACAGCGCCGTCGCCAAGGCCGGGGCGACCTGCGCAGTGGCGAACGCGGGGCCGCTCGGCGCGAACAGCGAGTCATCGGCCGACGCGCGAGAAACTTGTCGGCGTCGGCGACACCGCGGCGCCGTCGCGGCGTGCCGGTGGATGTGCTACTCGGCGGCGAACTCGGCGACCGTGGGGCCGCACGAGTACCCTTCTTCGCGCTGCGCTGCCCCTCGCGGATGACCTGGAGCATCCGCGCCTCGCCGATCCGCCGGGCCTCAGCGCGACCGTCGGCAACCCGGCGGGGATCTTCGCCTGGCCACGAGCCGACCTCGTCGTACCGGCGCCGCGCATGTGCTCGGCGATGGCCTCGGTCATGCTGCGGGATCGACCGAAGAGCAGGCCCTTGGTGCCCGAGCTCGCGCGCGGTGGAGGGCGCGGCGGCGCGCGGGCGCCGTGGAGCACACGAGCGATGGCGTCGGGCGTATCGACGACCTCGAGGATGCGCATGCGGTAGAGCACAGCATCGTGGAAGCGCGCACGTTCGAGGCCACACGTAGGATGAGCGCCGCTCGCCGCGATGTGGCCGAACCCGCGTTCAGAACAGTGGGACGATTTCAATGTAGCGAACCCCGAGGCGGAGCTCCCGTGTGCCCTGGCGCCGCTCGACGAGCGTGGCGGCGTCGGCGACGTCGAGGCGGCCGAGCTGGCTGCGAGCTCGGTGGATGCTGAGGTTGAGGTGGCCGTCGTCGATCCGCAGCATGCCGAGCAACTCGTCGTGGTGGATCCATCCCTGGGCGGCGTCGGGCAGGCCGGCGCGCGCGTCGGCGACGCGTCGGCGGGCGAGCACGAGGAGCAGGTAGTGGTGCGCGCGGGCCTGGAGGTCGAGCTCGCGGTCGCCGGCGATCGCCCGCAGCTCGACGTGCTCCTCATCGCGGCTGACGGCGAAGCGGAGGCGGAGGTTGGCCACGACGAGCCCGGCGTCGTCATGGTTCCATGTGCTCGGGCAGGCCGCGGGCAGGTGGATCCGCCACGGTTGCCCGTCGGCGAGGGCGAGCACGGTGCGGTCGGCGAGCGGGCTCGACGCGCCGCGCTGCTCGACGAGCCATGTGCCATCGGGTGCGAGGAAGACGCAGCACTGCGGGTCGTCTGTGTCGGGGAGCGCGAGGTATCCGCCCTCGCCGATCCGCACCTGCGGTTCGTCGAGGCGGAGCGCCATCAGCTGCGGCGCCGCGGTGTCGACGAGCACGAAGCCCGGCGAGAGCCGCCCGAACCGGAGCTCGGCCCCCGCGGCCACGGGGGCGCGCGTACCTGCGGGAAGCCGCGTGCCGTCGAGGAAGGTGCCGTTGCGGCTGCCGAGGTCCTGCAGCTCCCAGCGGTCGCCGCTCCAGGCCAGCGCGGCGTGCTCGGCCGAGACGTCGCGCTCGGCGAGCACGAGGTCGCAGGCGCGCGAGCGACCGATCAGGCACCGCGCGGGCAGGACGTGCGGGCGGCCTGAATCGCGGGCGCGGAGGATCCCCACGGCGAGAGCGTACACAGCGGCGCGGGGAGGGGCCAGCAGGGTGTCGCGCGGATCCGCGAGCGGCCTGCGTCGCGGTGAAATGCGGCGAAATGATCGGCGTCGGCGCAGCCGGTCGCTGTCATCGACGACATGACCGCGGTAAACTCACCTCCTGGCCCCATTCGCTCCTGCGTGCACGGCCTTTGCATCGCCGTCCTCTTACTCGCCGGCTGCCGCGCTGCGTCGCACGGCTCGCCGGCGGTTCCGTCGCACGGCTCGTCCGCGCCGAGCGCCGAGCCGTTGACGTTCGCCTGGCACGCACCGTGCCGGGTACCCGTCGAAGTGCGGAGCGAGCAGCGGCGCACGTCGGTGCGCTTCGGCTTCGAGCTCGTTGTGCGCCGCGATCCCTCCGGCGCGCTCGACCTGCGGATGGAGGACCAGCGCGTGCTCGAGATCATGGGCGAGGACGTCGGCGATCCGGAGTCCCAGCGCGCGCTCGCGCCGGTGATGGCCGCGACGACGCTGTCGCCCGGGCTCCGCGTCTCGGCGCGCGGCGAGTACCTCGGCCTCCGCGAGCTTGACGCGGCGATCGAGCAGGTGCTGGTGTACCGCGCGGCGAGCGACGTGCCGGAGGAGCACGCGCGCTTCGCCGCGACGCTGCGCTCACCGACGACGCGCGACGAGCTCGCGGCGGACATGCGCGATCTGTGGGCGCTGTGGGTCGGGGCGTGGATCGGTCTGCAGCTCGCGCCCGGCGAGGTCACCGAGTTTCCGGGGACGCTGAAGCTCGGGGAACTGATCCTGCCGGTGACACAGCGCTACGAGCATCGCGGATCGATCGCCGAGGATCCGTCGCGGGTGGCGATCGCGTTGACGAGCCGCTTCGAGCTGACGAGCGGGGTCGACGCGACGCTGGCGGAGGCCTTCGGCAAGCTCGCCGAGGGCTACGGCCTGCGCGTCCCGCAGGGCGACCTTTCGAAGATCGGACTGCGGCGCGAGGCCTCGCTCGCGGTCGACACGGATCCGCGGACCCTGCGTCCGAACCGCGCGCGCATGGAGGTCGTCGTCGCGGTCCACGACGGGGAGCTGACGCGCACGGGCCGCGAGGTGCAGGAGTACCGCTTCGACTGGACGCGCGCCGAGGGCTGCCGCTGACGCGTCCGCCTCACAGGTACGGCGCGCACGCGTCGGACACCTCGGCGAACACCTCGGTCGCCTGCAGCGCGCGGCAGGCCGCCGCGAACACGCCGGCGCGCGTGAGCGAGACGCGCGACAGACGATCGCCGCCGAGCACGCGGAGCTGGTCTCCGCTGCCCTCGAGCCACGCGCCACGCAGGCGGACCCCGCGTGCGTGGTCGCGCACGCGCATGACGGGGTCGCCGGCGGCGGTGTCGGTGGCGACCCATCCGTCGAAGCTGCTGGTCAAGAGGCGCGTGCCGTCGTCGGAGACTCCGCGCGCGATCTCTCCGGGAAGGAGCGCGACCTCCTCGTCGCGCTCGGCGTCCCACAGCCACGTCCTCCCGTCGCCGGCGCAGGTCATGGCGATGCGCTCGAGGTCGGGGCTGCGCTGCGGACGGCCGGCGCAGGGGCTCGTGCGGCGCATCCCTCGGGCGAGGTCGAAGACCTCGGTCGTGCCGTCGCGGACGAGCGACACCGCCGAGCCGTCGCCCGAGAACACGAGGTTGCCCGGGTCCATCGGTGACCCCCACGTCGCGCCGCTCGCGTGCTCCGCGGCGAAACGGGCGCGCACGCGGCAGGTGTCGGTGTCCCAGATCGTCGTCGTCCCCTGGCGGTCGAGCGCCGCGACCGCGCCCCCGTCGGGGCTGACCGCGAGGTCGACGAACGGCGCCGCGTCGCCAGCGAGCGCGCAGAGCCGCCGGTTCGCGCGCGCGTCGATCACCTCGAGCCCGCCGCGGCGGTCGTCGACCACGGCGATCGCCGCGTCGCTCGCGGCCCGCGGCACCGCGATCGTGCGCGGCATGCTGCCGCCGAGCTCGGCGGAGAACAATCTCGTGCCCGTCGCGCGATCCCACAGCGAGAGCTCGCCGCCCGACGGCACGCCGTAACAGATCTCCGTCGTCCAGAGCGCGCCGTCGATCGCGTCGGCGCGGAGCATCTTGAGCGTGTCGACGCCGCCGAGGCGCAGCGGCGGTGCGTCGCGGTCGACCCCGTGGATCCACATGGCGAACCCGGGATCCGTGGTCAACGCCAGGCCGTCCTCGACGTGGTACAGCTTGTGGTCGCGCGGCCGGGTCCATTCGCCGAGGGCCCGCGGATCGCGGAGGTCCCACAGTCGCAGCGCGCCGTCGGAGCCGCCGGTCGCCAGCCGGCTGCCGTCGGGCGCGAGCGCGGCCGCGTCGATCGAGCCCTCGCCGCGCGCCTGCGCGACCATGGTGCCGTCGGGGAACTCGTGGATCCGGATCGTGCCGTCACCGTGGGTCGTGAGCACCGCGCGGCCGCCGTCGAGCAGCCTGAACTTCTGGGCAGCGTGGCCCCTGGCGCCGTCGTTGCTGGCGAGCGCGCCGATCGGATCGCCCTTCTCGACGTCGAAGATCCGAGTCCGCTCGCGTGCAGACAGGACCGCCAGCAGCGCGCTGTCTGGCGAAAAAGACAGGTGGCCGATCAGCAGCGGACTGGTGGTGCGCCCGAGCGGCGGGAGCAGCTCGTGCCGGGCGAGGTCCCATGCGCGGATCGTCCTGCCGGCTTCGGCGAGCGCGAGGAACCTGCCGTCGTGCGACACGACCATGCGGAGCGGCTGGCCGGTCTTCGCGTCGCCTGCGTCGGTCGGGGTCCAGGTGTCGGTGACCTGTCCGGTCGCGGGGTCGCGCAGCTCGATCGTCCGATCGCCGCGGCCGACGAAGACGCCGGCCCCGGCCGGGTGCAGCGTCAGCGCGACCGCGCGCTCCGGCACGTCGACGCGCCAGCGCAGAGCGCCGCTGGCGGCGTCCCATGCGGCGACCCGCGGCGGGCCGCCCTCGCGCGACTCGAGCGCGACGATCTGTCGCCCGTCGCCGACGAAGCCGGCGACCTCGCACGCGACCGGGTCGATCTCTCCGTCGGAGACCACACGCATCGCCCCGGTCGCGGTGTCCCACAGCTCGACCGGGCCGGGGCAGGTCCACAGCGAGGCGCCGTCTGTACTGAGGGACAGACGAAGGGCGCGTCGCGTCCGGCCGGCGAGCGCGCGCCGCAGATCGCCGGTCTGCGGATCCCAGATCCGGATCTCGGCCTCGCTCGCGGTCGCCAGCGTCGAGCCGTCGCCGGAGAACTCGATCTGCGTGATCGGCCCGGCGTGGGCCGTCCGCGTGAACGCGGGGATCAGGGCCGGCACGGCGTCCGCGAGGCCATCGAAGGCGAGCCGGGGCGCGTCGCCGAAGCCGGGCCCGAAGGGGGCGAGCAGCTGGATCCCGAGCACCAGCGCGTCGCGCTCGCGGCCCGGCGTCGCGGCGAGGCGCTTGACCTCGCCCGCCTGCTCCGCGAACGCGAGGACCTCGCGCTCGCGGGCCGCGCGGGCGGCCCGTTCGTCGGCGCTCCGGGCCTCGCGCTGCGCCGCGGCGGCGCGCTCCTCCTCGGCGGCGATCCGACGCGCCGACACGACGACGGCGATCGACACCAGCGCGATCGTGGCGCCCGCGGCGAGCAGCGGCGTGCGGTGACGACGGGCCCAGAGGATCAGCAGCTCGGTCGGCGAGTAGCGGTGCGCGGTCACCCACTGCCCGGCCTGGAAGCGCCGCAGCTCGCGGGCCATCTCCTGCGCGCTCGTGTAGCGCTGCGCCGGGTCGCGGGCCATCGCCGTGCGCACGATCGTGGCGAGCTCGGCCGGGACCTGCGGCTCGATCGCCTGGATGTCGGGCGGCGGCCCGTCCAGCAGCGCGGCGAGCACCGCGATCGGGGTGCTCGCCTGATACGGCGGGCGACCCGTCAACGCGTGATAAAGCATTGCGCCGAGCGCATAGACGTCCGAGCGCGCGTCGACCGGCTCGCCGTTGGCCTGCTCGGGCGGCATGTACGGCAGCGTGCCGACCACGGCGCCGTCCTGGGTGAGATCGGGCGGGCGGACCTCGTCCGCGGCGCTCGCCGGTTCGCTGCTGTCGGCGCCGCGGATCGCCTTGGCGAGCCCCCAGTCGATCACGATGGTCTCGCCGAACGGCCCGATCAGCACGTTGTGCGGCTTGAGATCGCGGTGGACGTAGCCGCGGTCGTGGGCGAAGGCGACGGCCTCGGCGACCGCGATCACGTGCGGCAGCGCCTCGCGCCGCTCGACCGCGGTCGCGCGCGCGTGCACGAACCGATCGAGCGACTGCCCCTCGACGAGCTTCATGCACAGGAACGGGAGGCCGTCCCGGCGGTACCCGAGGTCGTAGACCGGGACGATCGACGGGTGCTGCAGCTGGGCCGTGATCGCCGCCTCGCGGAGGAATCGCTGCTCCGCGTGGCTGCCCGGCTCGACGTGCCGGAGCTCCTTGACGGCGATCACGCGGCAGAATCGCCGGTCGTAGCCGCGGCGGATCGAGCCCATCCCGCCGCGCGCGAATTCCGGCCCGAGGACGTAGCGCCCGTCGCGGTCGAGCTCGTCGGCGGGGTTCGCGGTCCACCCCGCGGCGCCGGAGGCCGACAGGGTCGCCGCCCACGGGTCGGCCGAGCCCGAGTCCGTCGCGGCCTCGGTGTCTGGCTGCCAGGTGGGACCCGTTCCGGAGGTCATCGGTAGATCTTACGACGACTCCCGCACGAGCGGGTGTTCGGCAGCCTGGACGGATACTTCGGCTGGCGGTGGCGAAGGAGGCGTTGGTCGAGGTCCGCACGTCACCGCTCGGGGCGGCACGGCTCAGCGGCGATCGAGGACGTGGTGACCGGTGAGAGAGCTGACCGAGCGGTGCTCGCCTTGCTCGCGGACTGAGCCTGTTCGACGAACAGGTCTGCGTGTTGTGATGTCTCAGCTCCACTTGTTGAGTAGCCAGGTGCCGAAGGCGACGCTGCCGAGGCCGACCGCGAGGCTGGCGACCGTGCCGGCGTCCGAGTAGTTCTTGTCGGTGGGGCGGGCTTTGTGGGCTCGGGGGGTGGTGGCTCCGGTCCGTCGTCTTGGATGGTGCGCTCGGACGTGACCGGCCCAGGGGCTTGGCGTGGGGGGTGCTCGAGGCCCGGCCAGGCCGCCGGATGCGCGGCGGCGCGATCTCCCGGTTGTCTCGAAATTTGTCTCGATCTTGTCGCGATCTTGGATGGTTTTTGGCCGAAGGTCGCAATTCGGGGCCGCAGGGGGGTCTGGCGGTCGAAGTAGCTCTCATGACGCACGTGACCGACGACGCGCGGATCCCGAAGACGAGCGAGTTCGTCAACAACTGGCTGGCGCCGGGGCTCAACAACTTCCGGCAGAACGGGCAGGGCGAGCTCGGGTTGCTCGAGATCGCCGACCTGACGGTCGAGCTGGTCGACCTCGGGAAGCTGTGCGACTTCGGCGGCGGGACCAAGGAGCTGCAGGCCGAGGTGTGCAACCGCGGGACCGCGCCGGTGCAGGACGGGGTGCTGGTCGAATTCCTCGAGACGACCGACCCGAACCAGCCGGTCGATCAGGCGAAGGTCGCGTGCATGGCGAAGACGACGAAGCTGCTGCAGCCCGGCGAGTGCGAGGTGGTGGCGTGCATGGCGACGCTCGGCGGGATGGGCAACATCTACGTCGATGTCGATCCGAACGACGCGATCGCGGACTGCCACCCGGGCAACAACCTCGGGGCCGGCGCGTTCGAGCTGTGCCCGGGGTGAGGCGACGAGTCTCCAGGGGCACGACCCTGCGATGAGGTGACGACGGAGAGCATCGCGCACCTTCAACTCCCGCCGAGCGAGGTTGGGCGCGAGCCGGCCTCGCGCTCCAGCCGCGGATGCTGGCCGCGGAGCGGTCGAGCTGCCGTCATGCCGCCAGCTCGACGAAGATCGCCGTCACGTTGTCCGGCCCGCCGAGCGCGTTGGCCCGGCGGATCGCCGCCAGCGCCGCGTCCGCGACGTCGAGCTCGAACAGCGCCAGCAGGTCGTCCTCCGTGAGCGTGCTGTGGAGCCCGTCGGTGCACAGCAGCAGCCGATCGCCGGCGACCAGCGGAAGCGCCATCACGTCGGCCGCGACCGTCGGCCGGCAGCCGATCGACCGGGCGAGCGCGCTGCGCCGCGTCGTGTCGGTCCACGTGTAGCCGCCCCGGAGCATGGCGCTTCGCAGCGTGTGATCCTCGGTCAGCTGAATCAGCTGCTCGCCGCGCGCCAGGTACACTCGCGAATCGCCGACCTGCCCGATCACCGCGAAGTTGCCCTGCACCAGCACCATCGACGCCGACGTGCTCATCTGCGAGAGGCCCGGATCGTCGCACGCGCGCCGGTGCAGCGCCTGTGCGGCGCACTGCAACGATTCGTAGACCAGCCGGCTCGCGTCGGCGACCGCGTCCTCGGCCCACGCCGCGGCATCCAGCGGCCGCGCGACTCCGATCCACCCCTGAATCGCCTCCGCCGCCTCCATCGCCGCGATGTCCCCGTGCGGCCGCCCGCCGACCCCGTCGCACACGACATACAGCCCGCGGTGACTGTCGGCGTACGCGACATCTTCATTGCGACGTCGCCGCAGCCCGACGTGCGTCGCCGCGGCGTGCCGCGCCCGCACCGGCGGCGCGGCGAGCCCCGGCGGCACCTGGACCCACCAGCGCGGCTTGCCCGACACTCCGTCGACGCTGACCAGCCGCGGCAACCACGGATCGTCCGGCGCCGGCAGTTCGCCGAACCCGCCCGGACGCGGCCTCAGGGTCAACTTTCGCCGCCGGTTGCTCATCGGCGCGCGCACGCTCGCACGCCGCCGATCCGCCGGCAAATTTCACGACCTCCCGGCTGCTCGAGGCGATGATCGCGGGAGAAAGGCGGGCCGTAGCAGCCCCGTGGCGAGCGTCCCGGTCCACCAGGAGGATATCCTGCGCCAGCTCAGTATCCCGGCGCGTCACCTCCACGTCGATATCCACCGCATCCGCCGTCAGTTCGCCGAGCTCGGGTTTGCCGGCGCGCTACTTGGATCCGTCCGACCTCGGTGTGCTCCGGGCCGAGCGTCTTCTCGTGGATCGCCGGCGCCCGCGCGTGCAGTTGCTCGGTCCTGGCGTGCTGCTCGACGGCGAGGTTGTCAAGGCTCGCGGGGCCGTCGCCGACGTCCGCATCCGCGCGACTTCGCGCCCGGGGTCGACGACCCGCGAAGAAACTCTGGATCACTTCGCCGCGCCGGACGACTCCCCCCACGATGAGCATGCAACACGAGCTCCGAGCGCAGCACACCCCGGACGGTCGACGAGCCCCCGGCGTCGTCCTCGACGCCCACCGCAGAGTTCCCGCGCGGGCGCTCGCCGTCTCGCTCGCGCTGCTCGGCGGCTGTCCGTCTCCGGGCGAGACGACGACCAGCGCGACGAACACGACGGGCGAGGGCCCGACGACCGGCGAGTCGGCGACGCTGCCGACGACGACGGCAGCGGCGTCGGCGAGCGAGCCGAACTCGACCAGCTCCGGTAGCACCGGCGCCGTGTCCGTCACCGGCACCGTCGGCGAGAGTACGGACGCCACGACCGACGGCGCGAGCGTCGGCGACACCACGAGCGGCGGCGACGGGACCGGCACGACGGCAGGCGGCACCACGGGCGGGGGCACGACCGGCACGACGGGCGGGGACACGACGGGCACGACGGGCGGGGACACGACGGGCGGGGACACGACGGGCGGGGACACGACGGGCGGGGACACGACGGGC
>ERZ1066117.274-NODE-274-length-48078-cov-14.841389_pt1 | contig 48078 bp, 35 predicted proteins | sample MGYA00382764_ERZ1066117 | MGnify/ENA primary metagenome ERZ1066117 (study PRJEB33369, sample SAMEA5778347) | biofilm metagenome | biome: Industrial cooling water; feature: Water cooling tower basin; material: Biofilm | place: United Arab Emirates | collected...
GCTGGGCTGGCGGGCCGCAGAAAGCCCAAAATCGCGACCAGCTGCGGAACTTGGGTTAGGATCGAACGAGTGGCGCCTTCCCCGGTTCCGTACGTCCGGACCTCCCGGAGCTTCCTGTGCAACCGCAGGCAGTCGCTGGTGCCGTCGTCCTGGGCTGCAGCCGCGGTGAGGCGTGAGGCCGAGCGGCTCGTGGGCACCACCACGGGCAAGCGGTTCGCACCGCTGCGATGAACGCGCGGACCCGAACGACGCCCGGCGTGGCCGCGACCGTCGCCGCCGTGCTGCTGCTGGCCGCGAGTGCGGCAGTGGCCCAGGAAACCGGCCGTTCGCGGCCCTCCCCGGAGGGCGCGCTCGAGGACCTCGGCCTGCTGCACCGAGGCGAAGACGGGGACGTCTGCAACGAGTTCTGGGTGCTCGGCCGCTACCACGGGCAGCAGTACTGGAGCGAAGGCGGCGCCGAGGACGCCGAGGCTTTCGAGTCGCGGCGGTTCCGCCTCGGCGCGCAGGCGCGGTTCTTCGACGACCTGGTGGTGCACGCGCAGGCGATCAGCGGCTCCGACTTCGATCCCGACTACAACGGCTTCACCGAGCTGTGGGTCGGCTGGCGCTTCTGTCCGGAGGTCATGCTGACGGTCGGCCAGCAGAAGCACCGCTTCACCCACGATCGCAACGTCAGCAGCCGCTACCTGAACTACCTCGAGCGCAGCCAGCTGACGAACATGTTCGCCGCCGACTACACGCCGGCGGTCACGCTGCAGGGGCAGATCGGGCGCTGGAACTACTACGGCGGCCTGTTCTCCAACGCGACCGGGCGCGACATGGTCGGCGCGTTCACCGAACTGGACTCCGGCGAGTCGTGGCTCGGCTTCGCCACCTACGACTTCGGCCGCGCGTTCGGCACCGACGGGGCGTTCTGGAACGTCTCCGCCGTGCGCAGCGACGCCAACGCCAACGCCACCAACCTGAACTGGTTCGACGAAGGGTTGGCGACGGCGCTGATCCTGACCGACGGTCCGGGCTCGCTGGTCACCGAGGTGACCAGCGGCTTCGGCAACCCGCGCGGCGACGTGCTCGGCCTCAACCTGCAGCCGGGCTGGTTCGTCACCGACCAACTGCAGCTGGTGGCGCGCTTGCAGCTCGCCGGCAGCGACGGCGACGACGGCCTGCGCGCACAACGGCGCTACGAACGCGAGGTCGGGCTGACGACCGGCGACTTCTACCAGGCGACCTACCTCGGCCTGAACCAGCACTTCGCCGGCCACCGCATCAAGGTGCTGACCGGTGTCGAGTATGCGACGCTCGGCGGCGACGAGTGTTGGACGTTCTCGGTGGCGTTCCGGATGTTCTTCGGACCGCACTCGCGCGGACCGTTCCCGATGGGCGATCTGCTGCCGGCGTCGCCCTGACGGGGATCCGTGCAGCACGCGCCGCCCGAGCGGCGGCCGTGCCTCAGTGCGCGCGGCCGCGCAGCAGCAGGCCGGCGAGCACGTAGCCGCCGACGCCGATCCAGGCGACGCCTTGGAAGCCGATCACCATCGCCAGCGCCAGCGAGAGGACGCCGGCGAGCACGCTGCAGGCGCCGTTCAACGCCCAGAACCACGGCTTGTCGTCGTCGCCGAAGCGCACCATGCCGAGCGGGAAGAAGTGGCCGAGCACGAAGCCGACCGGCAGCAGCACGACGACGGCCAGCGTGATGCGCACCGCTTCGCTGGCGCCGAGCGTCGCTGCGAACAACGGCGACAGCAGCAGGTTGATCGCCGCCAGCAGCAGCGGCGCCAGCGGCCACAGGCGCTGGCCGGTGGCGAGGCCGGTGCGCTCGGAGCGCGACGCGCCGAAGCCGGCACCGAGCAGCAGGGCGCCGATGACGACGGTCGCGGCGACGCTCGGATGGCCGAGGTAGAGCACGAAGCGCTGCAGCCACGGGATCTCGATCAGCAGGAACGACAGGCCGATGGCGGCGAAGTAGCTGCTGCCGCGCCAGAAGTCGGGGCGGCGCGCCATCCACCGCCCGAGCACGAACGGCGCGAAGAACAGCAGCAGCGTCAGCGCCGAGAGCACCAGCATCAGGATCTGCAGCGCGGCGACGCCTTCGGTGTTGATGCCCGAGCGCCTCGCCTGCTCGAGGTCGATGCGGCCGAACACCGGCTGCGTCTGGAAGAAGAACGGCTTGTCGTCGGTCGGCGGCGCCATCGTGAAGCCGCGCGCTTCCAGCAGGCCGGGCCCGTCGCGCAGCAGCGCCGGCACGCTGGTCGGGTCGCCGAGCTTGTCGTTCGCCGGGAAGTGCACCTCGAAGCCGCGCAGGTCGGCGACCTCGCGCAGCCGCTGCAGTTCGGCCTCGCTCCACGGCGTCTTGCTGGCGAGCAGCGTCATCACCGAACCGCCGCTGACGGCGAGCAGGTGGCGTTCGGGCTGCGCGATGCCAGCGCCGCGCAGCGCCGCTTCGTAGAGGAACAGGAGCCGCATCGACTCGAGGCCCCACGAGTCGGCGCGCCAACGGCTCGTCGACAGCACGCCGCCCGGGCGCAGCCGCTCGAGGTAGAGCTGCATCGCCTCGACGGTGTAGAGGTTGTTCTCGGCCAGCGTGAACGCGCCCGCCGTCGTCGCCGCCCAGCTGTCGATCAACGAGATCTGGATCAGGTCGTAGTCGCCGCGCGAACGGGTCAGGAAGCTGCGGCCCTCGCTGACGTGCGCGTGCACGCCGGGCGCGTGGTAGACGTCGCCGGAGAAGTCGCGGAACCGCTGCGACACCGCCTCGACGACGCCGCCGTTCAGTTCGACGGCGTCGACGTCGGTGGCGCCGGAGCGCAGCGCCGTCAGGATGTCGCGGCCGCCGCCGCCGCCGATCACTGCCACCCGCTTGCTGTCGCGCAGCTGGTAGCCGACCGAGGTCACGTCGAACAGCAGGTAGTCGAACTCGCTCAGGTCCTTGGTGTCGCCGTCGAACTTCGTGATCGGCGTGCCCGCCGACGCGTCCTGTTCCATCCAGATCTGCGGACGCGTGATCTGCGGCGCCTTGGTGCCGAATCCCCAGCCGAAGCCCTGCACCTCGAAGCCCATGACCTGCTGCAGGTCGGCGAACGCGAGCCGCGCGGTCGGCGTCCAGCGCTCGTGGAGCAGCGGGATCTTGCTCTCGTCGTTGCTCTTCGTCTGCCGCACGCGCAGCGCTTCGCCGTGCACGGTCATGGCGACGATGGCGACGCCGAGCACCGCCGGTGCGGCGAGGCGCGCGCCGCACAGCACCGCGGCGACCAGCGGCAACAGCCCCGACAGCGCCAGTGCGTGCGGCGTCGGCAGCAGCGACAGCATCGGCAGCACCAGCGCCGCGGCGAGGCTCGCGCCGACCAGGTCCGCTGCATACATGCGGCCGACGGCGCTGCCGCGCGCCTGCAGCAGCAGCACGCAGACCGCGGTGCCGAGCAGCATCGCCGGCACCAGCAGGCACAGCATGCAGGCGACGATCGACCAGCTGCCGAAGCGGTTGCCGATCCACAGCACGCCGGCGACCGACGCCGGCAGCGCCGGGCCGCCGAGCAGCAGCACACGCCCCAGCAACCCTTCGCGCGGCGGCCGCAGCGCGAACCAGGCGCCCGGCACGCCGAGGCCGAGCATCACCAGCGACACCGACAGGAACGCCCAGTGGTACCACTGCACGACGCTGAGCACGCGCGTGATCGCGATCTGGAAGAACAGGATCGCGAACGAGACGAGCGCGATCGCCAGCAGTTGGCGGCGCGAGGGCGGAGCGGAGTCGGTGGCCGGCATGGGTGGGCGACGCCCGGGGCGGGCGGCGGTTCGGCAGCATGCCATGCCGCGTCGGCGCGGGACAACGTGGCGTCGCCAACGTCCCGCTGCCGCCGACCCAGCGGCCGCTGGCATGGCGCGATGGTGCGCGTGGTGCGTCCAGTGACGGGACGCGCGGGCCACGCAGCCGGTGATTGCAGTCCTGGCGCGGCGCCGGGAAGCTGCCGCACCCTCCGCCGTGTCCTCGACGCTGCAACGTCCCGCGCCTCGCTCTCGCCTGCGTGTGCACCACGCGGGCGTGCTGTCGCTGTTGCTGGCGATGCTGGTCGGCGCGTCGTCGCTGTCGTTCCTCTGCGACGACGCGTTCATCACGTTCCGCTACGTGCGCAACGCCCACGACGGCCTCGGCCTCGTGTGGAACCCGCCGCCGTTCCAGCCGGTCGAGGGCTACACCGGCTTCGCGTGGGCGCTGCTGCTGTGGGCGGTGTGGAGCGTCTTCGGCATCGAGCCGCCTGCCGCGGCGAACGGCTTGTCGCTGCTGTGCGGCGTCGGCCAGTTCGCGTGCGTGGCGATGGCCGCGCTGCAGCTGCGTCGCCGCGACGGCTCCGCGCTGCCACCGTTCGTCGGCCTGCTGGCGATCGCCGTCGTCGTCGGCAACCGCACGTTCCTGCAGTGGCTCAGCAGCGGCCTCGAGACGGCGCTGTTCCATCTCGCGTTCGTCGCCTGGGCGCTGCTCGGTTGCCGATCGGCGGAACGGCGCACGACCGGCTGGCTCGCCTGCTGGTCGCTCGCCGCAGCCGCCGCCGCGCTGACGCGTCCGGATGGGCTGTTGCCGGTCGCGGTGACCTTCGTTGCTGCCGCGCTCGAAGCCTGGCGCCGCCGCACGGGCTTCAGAGCACTGCTGCTCGGCCTGGCGCCGCTGCTGACCGTGCTCGCCCACGTGCTGTGGCGGCGCAGCTTCTATTGCGAGTGGCTGCCGAACACCTACTACGCCAAGGTCACCGACGCCTGGCCCGACGCCGGGCTGCGCTACTTCGCGTGCTTCGCGCTCGAGAACGGCGCCTGGCTGTGGTTCCCGCTGCTCGCCGTCTGGCTCGTCGTCGAACTGGCGCGCGGCGGTCGCCGCGTGTTCGCACCGCTGCTCGATCGCCTGCCCGGGCTCGCCGTCGTCGGTGCGTTGGCGTTCCACACGGGCTACTACCTGCTGGTGGTCGGCGGCGACCATTTCGAGTACCGCGTGCTCAGCCACCTGGTGCCGCTCGGCACGCTGGCGGCGGTGGCGATGGCGGCGCGGCTCGGCAACGGCGTCGCCCTGCCGGTGCTGACCGCCCTGGCGCTCGGGCTCGCCGGCTCGGTCGGCTGGGTGCACTTCGCGCTGACGCGCCAGCTGCCGCTGCACGGCTTCCAGGCGATCGCGCCGCAGCTGCCAACGGCCGTGCAGCCGCTCGCGCGCTGGTACGACCGCCAGCAACTGTGGCTGTCGCTGCGGCTGATCGGCCAGCGCTGCAACCACCACGCGAACCTGCTGCAGTTCTTCGGCCAGGCGACGCCGCCGGGGCTGCGCTTCGAAGCGGGCACCGATGCGTTCCCGGTCTCGGTGCACGCCGCCGTCGGCCTCGCCGGCTGGGCGCTGCCGCAGTGTGCGATCCTCGACACGCATGGCCTCAACGACTGGGTGCTCGCGCGTTGGCCGATCGAACGGGCGCCCGCGGTGCCGGCGCAGCGTTGGCTCGACGCCGCCAGCGCCGCCGACGCCGATCGCGACGGGCAGCTCACGCTCGACGAACTGCGCTCGACGGTGGCGACGGTGTCGGGCACACCGCCGGGCGATCGCAGCGGTGATGTGCTGTTGGCCGGGGTGCTGGCGACGCACGCGGTCGAACGCGCCGACGCGGTGCCGGTGGCGATGGCGGCGGCGATCGGCGACCTGCTCGACCTGCGGCGCAGCATGGCGCACGAACGGCGCCCGCCGCCGGGCTACTTCGAAGCGTTCGCACCGAACGTCGTCGTCGCCGGCGGCGTCGCCAAGGCGGTGCCGCGCGACGTGCCGTTGACCGCCGAACGCATCCGCGCGATCGAAGCGGAGTGGCGGCAGAAGGTGGTCGAGCAACGTGCGAGGCGCTGAAGAACGTGAACCGGCTGGTGGGCGGTAGCGTTCGGCCAACCATGCTGCGCCCGTTGGGTTGTTGCTTGGTTGCCGCGCTGTTCGTGTTCGCTGCGTGCAGCGGGGGAGCCGCGGCGTCGGTCGAACCCGGTCGAAGCGCTACTGCCCACGAACCGGCCGGCGAACGTGCGACCACGCCGCGCTATCGCTTCACCATCGATCGAAGGCCGGCGTGGCCGCGGGTGCGGCCGGTGGTCGGCCGTCCTGGCCAGCCTTGCGCGGGCGACGTCCTGGAGTGGCCGGAGCTCGTGCTCGACGAAGAGCCGGAGCAGAGTTTCGAGTGGTCGGAGGAAGGGCGCGTGTACCAACGCTCCTCCCATGGTCGTCGGTTGGTGCACGTGCGCGTGCGCAAGGCCGACGAGCTGGCCTCGTTGACCGACGAGGAAGCGCGCGGCTTGCGCGGAGTCGAGTTCGCAGCCTGGGATGCCGCGATCGCGCAGCAGCTGGCACGCATCGACGTGCGGCAGTGCCTGCTCGCGTTTCCGAACGTCTGGTCGGTGGACCTCACCGACTTGCCCGCCGCGGCCCGCTACCTCGACTTCCAGTACGGGCCAGCCGTGGAGCCGGCGGCGTTCGCTCGCTTCGCCGAGCTGCGGTATCTCGTGCTGCCCGACGAGGTGCCGGTCGGTGATGCGCCGCCGCCCGAGGATCACCCCGAATACACGATGGACCTCGCGTGGATCGCCAAGGTTCCGACGTTGCGCTACCTCGACGTGTCGGGCGTCGTGGTGGACCTGCGGCCCCTGGGTGGTCATCCCGGGCTGCAGACCGTCGTCGCCGAGCACGCGCGCATCACGCACCTGCCCGACGTGCTCGTGCCGACGCTGCGCACGTTCACCGCTTCGTTCAGCGACGTTGCCGCTGACGGAATCGCGCGGCTGCGGCGCCTGCATCCCCAGGCCTCGATCCACGCCGACGCCGCCGAGGAACTGGCGGACCTGCTGCGGTCAGCGACGCGGTTGTCGCTGCGCACGAGCTCGAGCATCCATACCCGTCCCCGAGACCAGGTGGTCTACGGGACCGAAGAGCCGAGCGAGCTGGCTGCGGCGCGTGCTCTGCTGTTGCCCTTGCGCAGTGGTTACGACTTGCCCTCGGATGTCCGGGCGGGTGACAACGGTGTGCTGCAGTTCTTCGACGACACCGGCGCTTTGCTCGCGGAAGTAGGCCTCGTCGGCCATTGCCTGCGCTGTCGCCAGGCTTGGCAGATCTCTGCGAGGTTCGCTTCGGACGAGGCGTGCATCGCGCTCGAGCAGTGGCTGCGCGTGCGGGGGTTGCGCGTCGGCTCGCCGGTCCCGAGCGGTCGCTGACGCCGAACGGCGATACCGATCGTGCGCCGAAGCGTGCGCTACGGCACGACGACGCCGAGCCGCCGCATCGCATCCTGCAGCGCCGCGAACTGCCGTTCCGCGAACTGCAGCTCCATCGCTTCGCGGTTGCCGTCGACGTTCGAACGTTCGAGGCAACCCTGCTTGATCCAGCCGAGGCCGGTCCATCCAGGCTTGTTGGTGATCGGCGGACCCGAGGCTTCGGTGGGACGCCACACGGCGCCGGCGACCAGCAGGCCCGACGGGTTCACGAAGCGGTGCAGGTGCAGTTGGCCGAGCCGCGTCGACGTGTCCGGGCTGCCGGCCGTGCGCACGGCGACGCGCCCTTCGGGATCGATCGCGATCTCCAGCGTGTCGCTCGGGAGCATGATCTCGGGCAGCAGGACGTCGCCATCGCCCGAACGCAGCTTGCCGGCGGCGTCGACCTGCATGCAACCGGCGCGCGTGTAGCCGGTGCTGCCGTCGCGCAGCGTGACGGCGAAGAAGCCGTCGCCGTCGATCGCGAGGTCGAGGTTGCGCCCGGTGAGGTGCAGCGCACCCGGCGTGAACACCGACTCGGTGCCGAGCAGCACCGGCAGCGTGTGCGGCGTGCCGGAGCAGTCGTGGATCGGCTGCGTCGACGTGCGCACCATGCGGCGCTTCCAGCCGCAGGTGTCGACGTTGGCGAGGTTCTCGATGGCGACGCGGCAGCGCTGCTGGTGCACGGCGGCGGCGGCGTGCGCGATCTGCACCAGGATCGGATCGACGGCGTCGAGGCGGCGTGCGGTCGGCCTCGTCTCACCGTCGGGGCGCGCGAACGTGGCGTCGACGGCGGGGCCGTTCGCTGGTGCCTGCGTGCCCGGAGACTGGACCACGATCGGGGCCGGCAGGGTGAAGCAGCCGGCGAGCAACGTGCTCGCGGCGATCGCGGGAAGGGCGCGCATGGGGGACTCCGCCGTGTCGGGGGACTGCACGCCGGGGGTGGCGTGCTGCGGCATCTTTCGACAGTCCTGGTCCCGAACTGGAACGGATCGCGTCAGCGCACGACGCCGCCGACCGGCGGGCTCAACTCGACCCGCGGTGGGGCGAGGCCGACGCCGAGCACGAACAGCGGCACGCCGACGAACGGTCCGTTCGGCAGCGTCCACGCGGCGCTGGCGAAGCCGTTCGGGTCGGCGGTGACCAAGCCGGCGAACCACGCGTTCGCGGTGTCGAGGCCGAGCGGTTGGTCGGCGAGGCTTGGCAGCGCACCGTTGCCGAGGGTGCCGCCGGCGTAGATGCCGATCAGTTGGTTCGGCGCCGTGCGGAAGTCGACGACGAACGGCGCCCCCGTCTGCGGCGGCGTCGTGCTGTCGATGCCGAGCACCAACGCGCTCGGCAAGCTGGTGCAGCTGCCGAGGCTCGGCAACAGCACGCTGCGATCGATGCGGCCGCTGCCGCCGTTGTTGACCACCGGGCAGGCGCCGCCGCCACCCGTCAGCTGCGAGTCGCTGATCCACGCCGACGAGGTGGCATCGAGATCGAGGGCGGCGCCGCCGCCACCGAAGATCATCACGCCGCCGAACAACTGCAGCTCGCTGCCCTGCAGCGAAGCGCTGCGCAATTGCACGGCAGCGTTCGTGAGGGTGGCCGTTCCCGTCGAGCCGCGGAACACGCAGCGCACGGCCGTGACCGTCGTCGACGTGGCGGTGAGTGCGGGCCAGCCGTTGCCCGTGCCGAGATTCTCCAGCGTGCATTCCTGTAGGTGCACGCGCGCCTGCGTCGCGGTCAGCGCCGAGTTGTAGTTCGAACGCAGCGTGCAGTTGGTGAACGACACCGTGCCGCCGTCGGCGCGCACCTGGTGGACGACGAAGGAGGACTGTGGCGTCGACGTGAACGTGATCCCCTCGCAGTGCACGGTCTGGCCCGCAGGCGGTTGCAAGCGCGTGGCCGACTCCGCGAGGATGCACAGGCCCGTGCAGGTCGGCGGCAGCACGGTGAGATCCAGGTCGACGACGACGGTGCCCGGCACCGCGGCGCGGATCGTCACGCCGACGTTCGCGGTGAACTGCGCGTAGGTGCCGGGCTGCACCAGCACGATGTCGCCCGGGGCCGCGATCAGCAGCGCGTCGCGGATCTGCGGCAGGCCGCCTGGGCCGACCAGGTGGGTGGTCTGGGCCATGGCGCCGGCGGCGATGGCGACGGTCGCGACGAGGAGGCGCATCGGGTTCGGCATGCTGGCAGCTGGGGCTCGGGGGCGCCGCACTGTAGCGATGCGGCCGGCCGTGGTGCGGCGCCGTGGCCTTCGCCGCGCACGTTACGAAGACCTTGCGGGTCGCCCGCCCAGCGCCGTAGCCGACCGCTACCATCCGCGCCCTCGGCAGGGTCGCGTTCGCTCGTCCTGGGATCGGGCCGCGTTCCTGCGCAACCCCGGAACCGCCCCCACATGATTCGCAACTCCTCTCGCCTGCTCCTCACCTCGGCGCTGCTGGCCTGCGTCGCCAGCGCCCAGACCATCACCTGGGGCCCCGTGCTCCCGAGCGTCTCGCCGAACGACGTCAGCGTCAGCGGCGCGCTCGTCTTCGCCGGCAACGCGCACCAGCCCGGTGTGCCGACGCCCGCGACCGTCAACGGCGTGACCTTCGCGCCGAGCTTCCAGCCGACCGGCTGGTCCGGCTTCATCACCGGCGGCCTCAACGGCACGCTGACCGGCGACACCGAGTACGACAAGCTGCTCGGCACGTCGCTGGCGATGCAGACGGCGCCGGCCGCGAATCCGAGCGTGTGGGGCGGCATCCGCCTCGACAACCTCGCGACGCTGGTGCCGGGGCGCACCTACGCGGTGCAGGTGTGGTTCACCGACCAGCGCACCGGCAGCCCGACGAACGTGCTGTACGACCGCGTGATGAACCTGAGCTCGGCGTTCGGCGCGGCGACGCTGACCGGCGGTCAGGTCACCAACCTCGGCTCGCTGCTGCAGGGCCCGGTTTCGGGCGGCCTCGAGGCCGACCCGGACAACGCGCCGGCGACGACGACGCCGGACACGGTGTTCGGCTCGCACTGCACCGGCACGTTCACCTACGACCCGACCAACCAGCTGTGGTTGCTGATCCAGGGCACGCACCCGATCCCGACCAACGTGCTGGCGCCGCACATCACCGCGCTGCAGATCCGCGACCTGTCGGCGGCCTACCACCAGGCCTACGGCACCGGTTGCTACAACTTCAACCTCGACCGGACCAACCTGCTCCAGGCGTTCGCCGGCTCGCCGGCGGCGAAGGCGGCGTTGGACGGCAACGCGCTGCAGTTCGTCCCGGCCGGCACTGGCTACGCTGCGATCTGGCTGCCGGGCGTGGCGAGCGCGCTCTACGTGCCGCCGACCCCGGCGGCGACCATCGTCGCCAACGCCGACGACACCACGACGACGTTCTCGCCGTCGGTTCCGGTCCCGGTGCCCGGTGGCACGGCGGCGCAGTGGACGGTGTCGTCGAACGGCATCCTGACCGCGGCGGCGACCGGCAACCAGGCCGTCGACTGGACGGCCACGCTGGCGGAGACGGCGACGGCGACCGGCTTGGCCTTCTACACCTGGCGTGACTACAACCCGTCGCTCGCCAACAGCGGCAAGGTCAAGACCGAGGAGGTCGGCGGCGTGATGTACGTCACGTTCGACGGCGTCTTCGAGCACACGACCACCAACCCGGCGACGTTCCAGTGGCAGATCGACCTGGCCACCGGCACGGTGACGATGGTCTGGCTCAACATGGCCGTCACCACCAACACGACGACGGTGGTCGTCGGTTGCACGCTCGCCGGCGCGGGAGCGGTGCCGACCTCGACCGATCTGTCGACCGCGACCCCGTTCGTCATGGGCCCGCCGATCACGCTGTCGCCGATGACGCTGTCGGCGTCGCCGGCGCCGGTCATCAACCCGAGCACGAACTGCACGTTCACGATCAACAACATCCCCGAGTTCGTGCCGGGCTCGGGTGTCTACCTTTCGGTGCTGTTCCTCAGCACGACGCCGCTGCCGGGTGGCCTCGACCTGGCCGGCATCCTGACGCAGCAGCCGGGCTGCCGCGCCTACATCGGCACGCTCGACGTCACCACCGGCGGGGCGGTGACGCTGGCGCCGACGAACGCGGTGCCGGTGACGTTCTTCGCGCCGGGCTTCCAGCCGGGCACGACCATCGCCGCGCAGGCGGTGGCGCTGTTCGACCCGGCGTTCCCGCTGGCGAACGGCGAGGCCGGCGGCTTCGTCGTCAGCAACGGCGTGCTCAGCGTCACGCAGACGCAGTGAGTCGGTCGCGGTGATCGAGCAACGCGGCGCCGTGGCGAGCTTCGCCCGGCGCCGCGTTCGTTTCGGCGCCGTCGTTCGCCGCTCGCGGAACGCTCACGCTGTCGTCGCCGCCAGCAAGCCTGCGATCGTGCGCGCGAGTTCCTGCACGCCGAGCGGCGAGCAGCCTTCGGCCTTGTTGTTGACGACGACGGTCACGGCGCGGCTGCCGGCGATCGCTTGGTGCACGAGCTCGGCGATGGCGCTGCGGTTGTCGGGGTCGGGCTCGGCGAGGCGATCGAACGGCTCGTAGCGTTCCTTCGCCTCGTCGTAGCCGTAGCCCGGGTGCAGCATCCAGCGCAGCACCAGCGGCCCGCTGAGCGGCACCAGCGCGCGCTGTCGCGCGAGCGCCGGCATGCGCGGATGCACGACGAAGCCGTGCTGAACGCCGCTCGCGTGCAGCGTGTCGACGTACTGCTGCGTCAGCAGCACGTCGTCGCGCAGTTCGACCGCGTAGGGAACGCCGCGCGGCAAGGCCTCGAGGAACGTGCGCAGCAGCTGCGCGAACAGTTCGGGTTCGTTGCGCAGTTCGTTGCCTTGCGGTGGGAACTGCAGCAGCAGCACGCCGAGCTTGTCGCCGAGGCCTTGAACCGCCGGCTCGACGCATTCGGCGGTGAACGCGCGTGCATCGAGGTAGCGTGGGTTGCTGCTGCCGTCGTGGCGCCGCGGCGCCAGCAGTTCGCCGAAGCCCTTGACCAGGAAACGGAACGTCGCCGGCACCTGGGCTCCGTAGTCCGCGAACTCGCTGGCGGCGATCGGCGCGTAGTAGGTGCGGTCGATGCCGACCGTGCGCAGCAGCGGGTGCTGCGCGTAGGCGGCGAGGCCGTGGCGGCTCAAGTGCGCTTTGTTCGCGTTCGGCGCGTAGACGACGCCGCGCCAGCCGGGGAAGTTCCACGACGACGTGCCGAGGCGCAGCGACGCGGGCAGGCGCTGGGCCAGGGCGGTGAGTTCGGGCGCGAACGACGCGGGGGCGACGGTCGCGGGTGCCGGTTCGTCGAGTGGGCCGAACAGGCCCTGCTGCTGCGGGTGGGGGCGTCGACTCATGGCAGGCCCTCGCTGTGCCGCGGCGGCGGCACGTCGGCGCCGGCGAAGCGCAGCTGCCAGAAGCCGAGGTCGTGCCACTTCGCGAACTTCCAGCCCGCTTGCTGGATCGTGCCGGTGTGCACGAAGCCGAGCCGTTCGTGCAGTCGCACCGACGCCGCGTTCGGCAGCGCGATGCCGCCGATCGCCGAGTGGAAGCCGCGCGCGCGCAGTTCGTCGAGCAGCGTGCGATACAGCGGTGCGCCGAGGCCGCGGCCGAGCTGTGTCGGTGCCAGGTAGATGCCGGTCTCGGTGGTCCAGCGGTAGGCGGCGCGCGCGCGGAACGTGCCGGCCTTGGCGTAGCCGGCGACGCTGCCGTCGTCGGCGGCGGTGACGAACCACGGGAACGTCGCTTCGCCGTCGCGCCAGGCGGTGCGCAGTTCGTCGGCGGACACCGGCTCGTGGCCGAAGTGGATCGCCGTCGTCGCGATGTAGTGGTTGGTGATCGCGGCGATGGCGGCGAAGTCGTCGGCGCAGGCCGGGCGGATCGTCATGCGCTGCGCATGGTAGCCCGGCCCGCGCGCTTCAGAACGGGCTCACGTACGAGCGCACGCCGTTGCTGGTGACGAGGCCGAACGCGTTCAGGCCGCCCGGCAGGCTGAACGGCGTGATCAGGGCCACCGACTGCGAGAACAGCTCGAAGCCCGCCGGCACGCCGGCCGGGATCGGGAACGCCACCTGCAGCGTCGGCGTGTTGCCGAGCAGCGTCTGCAGCACGCTGAGCGTCAGCACGTGCGCGTAGCAGCCCGGCGCACCGAGGAAGCCGAGTTCGACGCCGGGCGGGGCGATGCCGGCGAGGCTCAGGATGTTGGTGCCGAGGTAGACACCGCTGCCCGGCGCCGCTTCCGGCATGTTGCTCGTGGTGTAGGTGACGATCGTGCCGGCCGTCAGCGTCGAGATCGGCGCCGGCGAAGCCGACAGCGTCATCGCCAGCAGGTCCGGCGACGTCGTCAGCGGCAGCGCGGTCGCCAGCGTGATCGGGCCCGGATCGGCGGACGCGCCGCCCGGCGAGAAACCGACCAGGTGGCCGGAGCCGTAGATGCTCGTGCCGTTGTCGTCGATGTCGAACCAGACGATCGCGACGGTGCCGCTGGCGAGGTTGAACTGGAACTGCAGCCGGCTCGGGTTGGTGCCGAGCGGCACCGACCAGCTCTCGACGTTGTCCCAGGTCACGAGTGCGACCGGATCGCCGCCGAGCACCACCTGCTCGAACTTCACGCTGCCGCTGCCGACTTCGGCCGGGTTGTAGTCGTGCCACGACCAGAACGCGGTGCCGCTCGCCGCCAGCAGTGCCGCGGGCGTCGGCGTGTAGGGGTTGGTGCCGGGGAACGTCTGCGGATTGGTGCCGAGGGTGACGACGCCGTTGGCGTGCACGCGCAGGTCCGAGGTCGCGCCGAACGGACTCGGCAGCGGCTGGCTCAGCGCGACGCCGACTTCGCCGTCGTCGGCGAGCGTCAGCGGCGTGGCACCGACGCCGGGCACCTGGTAGGTGGCGCCGCCCCAGGCCGCGGTGTAGCCGTTCGCCGTCGGCGTCAGCACCATCGACTGGCCGTTCAGCGCGGCGCGCGCGCCGGCCGCGGTCGCGAAACCCTGGTAGAACGACGCGGCGGCGAGGTCGTAGCAGCCCTGGCCGTAGTTGGTGTGCGCCGCGAGCTGGCCCGACTCGGTCGAGAAGCCGCCGCCGTTCGGGGCGAAGCGCACGCAGTTCGCGGCGAGGTCGAACTGGTTCGACGGGAAGCGTTCGAACGCGAGCTGCGTCGTCGTGCTGTTCGTCGTCGACAGGTCGAGGCCCGGCACCGCGGCGACGCCGTTGCCGCGCGACACGCCGCAGATCACCGGCTGCGACGACACGGTGTCGCCGTCGTAGAAGAACGTCACTTCACCCGTCGCCAGGATCTGCGCCTGGATCGTGAACACCGGGCCGGCCGTGTTGAACTGCACCGCGTTGCGCCAGGTGACGACGAACTTGCCGGGCAGCGTGTCGTTGATCCAGACGCCGCCGTCGTTCGCCGGCGCCAATACGAGGTCGCGCCAGAACGGGGCGATGCGCGGTGGCTCGCCGGCGGTGCCGCGCAGGTTGTTGAGCTGTGTCGACGCGACCGTCGAGTAGCCCTGCGTCGTGGCACCGGAGTTGGCGCCGTTGGTCAGGAACACGACGCCGTTGCTCTGCACGTGCGCGTGGGTGTAGCTGGCGGCGACGCCGCCGAGCGGGAAGCTGAAGTTCATTGGCCGCAGGTCGAACAACACGTCGTCTCCGACGCCCGGCGGATTGGCGCCGCGGGTCGCGAGCGCGCCGAGATTGGGTTCGAAGCATTGGGCGGCGAGGGACGTCGCGAGCAGGGTCGCGACCACGATCGATCGATCCAGTTGCATGGGTGCCTTCTTCCGTCGTGTCGAATGGGCCGGCGCAATGCGCCAGGACCCAGAGAGCGCGGAACGCTAGCGGCCGCGGTCTGGCGCGCCAGGGCTTGGCGGAATCTTGATGTTCGGCCAGCCCGGCTGTTCCGGCCGAGGGCGGGCCAGGGCCCAGCCGAGGAACGGCGCGGGCGGTCGCCACACCCGGCGGCGACTCCGGATGACCTGGGCACACGACCCATGAACCACATCTTCCGCTCCTTGTCCTTCGTCGCCGCGGCCACCGCGGCCGCCTCGTCGCTCGCCGCCCAGGTCACCGCCACCAACACCACGCTCGGGGCCGGCTGCATCGCCAGCTACGCCTCGTTCTACGAGAGCTTCGCCAGCTCGGCGGCGTTCGACCTGAGCAACACCACGATCACGATGATCCCGTCGGCCGGCGGCTACTTCGTGCTCGCCGGCACCACGACGTTCCTGGCGCCGAGTGCCAACGCCACCGTGCTGCCACTCGGCGACGACACCGAGACCACGATCGTGCTGCCGGCGGCGTTCGGCTTCCCGGGTGGCTCGACCAACAACCTGAACGTCGCCTCGAACGGCTACGTCTCGGTCGGCAGCAACGGCACGTTCCACGTCCCGTCGGTGGGGTCGTTCCTCGCGGCGCCGAACGCCGGTTGGTGGAACTGGCACGACTACAACCCGTCGATCCAGAACGGCGGCCGCGTCAAGTTCGAGATGGTGGGCAGCAAGGCCTGCATCACCTGGGACGGCGTCTGGGACTTCGGCGCGCTGAGCGCCACCAGCGCCAACACCTTCCAGTTCCAGTTCGACACCGCGAGCGGCATGGTGCACCTCGTCTGCCTGCAGACGAGCACCGGTGGCAACCCGCGCCTCGTCGGCTTCTCGCCGGCCGGTGCGAGCCTTGATCCGGGTAGCCGCGACCTGTCGGCGTCGCTGCCGCTGTCGTTCCAGACCGGTGCGGTCGACAACCCGGGCCTGACGCTGACCGCGTCGACGCGGCCGCTGCTCGGCGGCACCTGGACGCAGACGGTCAGCAACGTGCCGGCGACCGCCACCCTCGGCGTCGACGTGCTCGGCTTCACCGATCCGGGCGTCAACGACCTGGCGTTCGTCGGCGCGCCGGGCTGCGGCCTGCGCGCGTCGCTGGAAGTGATCAGCCCGTGGGGCCCGACCGGCTCGACGCACACGTTCCAGATCGGCCTGCCGCCGAACGTGGCGCTGCTGAACGCGCACCTGTTCACGACGGCGGCGGTGTTCGTGCCCGGAGTCAACGCGTTCGGCGCGATCAGCGCCAACGGCATCGACGGCCTGCTCGGCAATCAGTGAGTCGCGCCACGGTCTCGTTCACTGTGCGAGCCACAGCTCGATCGCGCTGCTGAGCGACAGGCCGTCGGTCGCCGCCGGATCGAGCAGCAGCGATTGCGCGACGAGGCTGGCACCGCGGAGCGCCGGATCGTTCGGCACCGCGAACAACACAATCCACGCACCAAGGGTACTGGTCGCGAAGGGCACCAGCGCCACCGGCGCCTGCAGGCGCACGAGGCCGCCCGCGAATGGAATCGCCCCGGGCGGCGCGCTGCTGACGCCGAGCACGCCGAGCGTGTTGCCGAGTGCTTGCGTCAGTGCGAGGTTCGGCGTGCGGCCGAGGGCCGGCATGCCTTGCAGCGCGAGCTGCGGCACGAGGCCGCCGGTGCCCGCGGTGCCAGCACCCGCCGGCGTCGAGCCGAGGCCGACGTAGGCGTACGACACGTAGTCGGTGGGGAGCCCCGAGATCACGCGCCGGAGGTAGATGTTGCGCTGCGGCCCGGGCGCCATGCCGGCGACGTTGTTGGCGACGATGCGCCAGCTGAGGCCACCGTCCTCGGAGCGCAGCAGCAAGCCGTTGGTCGGCACGTTCGGGAACGCGAACAGCACGTGCAGGTCGCCGCCGTCGACGAACGCGGTGCTGACGAACCCAGGGTAGGAGTTCGCGATCCAGTGCGGCTGCCAGGTGGCACCACCGTCGAGCGACGTCGAGATCGAGCGCGTCGGGTTGAACGAGTCGAGGGTGCGCGAAGAGACCACCACGCGATCGCCATCGCTGGCGATGTGTTCGACGGCGGGCGTCGGCAGGCCGGTCACCGGGCTCCACGTGACACCGCCGTCGGCGGAGCGGGCGATCGAACCGTTGCGCGGGCCGACGACCAGCTGGTCGGCATCGCCGGCGGCGAGCAACTCGACGCCGAACGCGCCGGGTGTGCCGACGAGGCGGTCGCTCGGCAGCCAGGTCGCGCCGGCGTCGGTCGACGTCTGCATGCGGATCGTCACCGGCTGCTGGCTGTCCACGAACCAGAAGGCGTGCACGGTGCTGCCGGCGCGGACCAGCCGCAGCTGCAGCGACGAGTTGTTGAAGGGACTCGGCGGCGACGGCGGTTGGTAGAGCAAGGTCGCGCCCGACCACGTCGCACCGGCGTTCGCGGAGTGCACGCTGCGCACCTTCTTGGTCGCGGGTTCGGCCCAGACGACGGTGATCGCCGATCCGGCGACGTGCACGCGCACCTCCTCCGTCGCGAACGAGGAGAGCGTCAACGCTTCGAACAGCGCAACGGTCTGCACGGGCGACCAGGTGACGCCGAAGTCGTTCGACACGGTGATCGCGGGACCGCCGACCCCGACGCCGCCGAAGCCGCGGCCGACGGCGACCAGCAGCCCATCGGCGTAGGCTTCGTCGGTCGGCAGGAACGCGCCGAGCGATTGTTCGACGACCGGCCAGCTGCGGCCGCCGTCCGGCGAGCGGCAGTAGAGCGACGTGGCGCCGCCGGCGTCGCCGAACGCGTGCACCGTGTCGCCGGCCTGCAGCAGGCGCGGGTTGCGGAACAGGAGGGTCGGGTTCAGCGGCGTGCCGACCGGCCCTTGGGCCACGGCCTCGGCGGCGACGAGCAGGGCGAACGAGGCGAAGACGGCGAGCGAACCGGTGTGCATGGGACTCTCCTTGCGGGCAGGGGACGCGTTCGCCGTCGTGTTGTCAACGGGGGGGCGGTGGTTGCTCTTCGGCCTCGCTCACTTCCGGTGCAGGCGCTCGTTCCACTTGGCTTCGCCGTCGAGGTAGTCGGCGAGCAGCTCGAGGCGTTCTTTGGCCCGGTTGCGCACGTCCTTGTCGTCGTCCTTCAGCAGTCGAAGCAGGAACGGCGCCGCGTCGGGCGTGATCAGGCGGCCGAGCTGTTCGGCTGCGGCCATGCGCACGGAGGGCAAGTGGTGTTCCGCGCCGCGGGCGAGGTCGGCGGCGTGGCTGCTGTCCTTCAGGCTGCCCAGCGCGCGCAGGGCGCTGTTGGCCACCGCGCTCGAAGCCTGCGCGAAGTCCGGCGCCTGCAGCACGGCCCGTGCGGTGGCAGCGCGCGCCGCGGGCTCGAGGCCGTCGAAGAACGCGTCGACGGAGCTGAGCGTCTGCAGGTTCGCCAGCAGCGCCTTGGTGGCGGCGGCCAGCAGTTCTGCGTCCGCCCCCGGCTTCACGGCCACCAGCACTTCGCGGACCACGCGCGCATCCGGGTGCGCCAGCAGTTCGCGGAGCATGGCAGGCCATTCTCGTCCTGGCAGCGAGACCATGGTCGCGGCGACCTGGCTTCGATGTTCACCGAGGCGTGCGTCCGCGAGCGCACTGCGCAGCGCGGGCAGGCACTCGGTGGAGCCGCTGCGCGCCATGAGGTTCAGGACGGTCCGGATCTCCGCGGCCACGATCCGCTCGCGTGCTCCGGCTGCGGCGAGTGCCTGCGCGAGCATCGGCGCGTGGCTCGTGGCGACCTGCGACTGCAGCGACTGCATTGCGCGGTTGGCGACCTCGTTCGGCAGGTCCGGCAGGATCGTCAGGTACTCCGGCAGCTGCGCGATGTCGACGCGGGCGGCGATCTGCTTGGCGAGATCATGCGCCATGGTGGGGCCTTGTGGACCGACGGTCACGCCCACGCCGACCTTCGCGTTCGCCATGCGCGACAGCAAGGCGAGGTTGCCGAGGCCATGGCGAAGCACGAACGGGCGGACCTGATCCAGATCGTGCTCCGACAGTGCCGACCAGCCCATCCGTTTCACCAATGTGGCCACATCCTCCGCCGTACCGTGTTCGCCGAGCACGCGCGCCCTCACGTTCTGCCACGGGCCGTCCGGGGCGCGGGCGATGGCCAGCGCAGCGCTCGGATCGCGCTCGGCCAGCACATTCCAGGCGAACTGGTCGCCCTCGCGCACGTACGGCAACAGGATCGCCGACGGCAGGTCCTTGCAGCGCTGGCACGCGTCGACCAGCGACCACTTCAAGCCTCGGCCGCTGGAGCTCGTCGTCGCTGTGCCCTGGGTGACCACGACCGTGGTGCGCGGGAACCGCTCGGCGAGTGCCACCAGTGCCGCGCCTGCTTCCGGCGGCGCGCCGGTCCAGTCGCGGTGCAGCCAATCTTCGTGCACTTCCGAGGCGTTCTCCGCCGCCGCGATCTGTGCTGCCACGACGCGGTGCCAGGGGCGACCCAGGCTGACGATGGCTTTGGTGAAGGTCCAGCGATCGTCGCGGCTGAGCCGATTCCACGCCGCCAACGCGCGCGCTTCGCCGTCTCGCGGCAACGCCGACGCGAGGGCGGAGGCGCTGAAGCTCGCCAGCGTGGCATCCAGTTCCGGCGGCACGATCCAGCCATCGCGGATGATGGCGCCGATAGGTAGTTGGATTCGTTGGACGAGGTCGGGCTGCGTCTTCGTGAGCTGCAAGAGCGCGCTGGCGGCCTCGCCGCCGCCGGACCGCCATTCGACCCCGAGGAACCAGGGGTCCTGATGCAGTTGCTTGTTCCTTGCACCTTCGCCGAGGCCGAGCAGCGCAACCTTCGCCCAGGTCTTCGAACGGGTCGTCACGTCGCGCGCAACCCACCAGCGATGGCGCGGGTCCAGTGCCTGGATCGCCGCCAGGGCGCCAGCTTCGTCGAGGTTCGTCTGCAGCGACAGCCATTGCGCCGTCGCGCCCGCAGCGATCGCCGGGTCCTTCGACGCACGCAGCTTCGCGAAGACCTCGTCGGCCCACGGCACCTGCCAATGCACGAGTTTGCCGCCGAGATCGCGCTGCACGGTCGGGTCATCGGCGAGCCGCAGCACCAGCGCGTGGCGCCGTTCGTCCATGCCCGGCGCGCTGCCCATGACGTCGGCGAACTGCAGCTGCACGCCCGGCGGCAGTTTCGCCTCGTCGATCCCCGCGACCAGCGCCTGACGCACGCCATCGGCCATGCTCTGCGACTGCTCGACGACCAGCGCTGCGAACGCCGGGTCCGAGTTCGCGCGCGCGAGCAGCACTGGGGCGATCCGTGGGTCGTTCTTCTTCTCCAGCAGCTTCATCGCGTTGACGAAGCCGAAGGGACCGACCTGCGGCAAGGTCTTCAGCAGCGGCGGCACGACCAGAGCGCCGAGCTTCTCCAGCTGGCCCATCGCCTCGGCGACGGCCTCGACCCGCACGGTGCCCTGCTCGAGTACGGCGATCAGGCGCTGCACTGGATCCTGGGGAGTGCCGGCGGCGAAGCCGCGCTGGGCCAGGACTTCGCGAACCCTCGCTGTCGCCGCCGGATCGTCGAGCAGCTTCTGGATCGTGCTGTCGTCGACGGTCGGCGCCTTGCCATCCTTCGGCAGCGCCGCGAGCGCTTCGCGCAGGGCGGCCTTGTCGGTGTCGTTCGCCTTGGCCAGCGCGTCCTCCAGCGTGCGCCGCGCGGTGGCGACGTCGCCGCGGGCCTCCGCCAGCTTCGCCTGCGCGAGCCGGTAGCCGGGCGTGGTCGTCGGGTCTTGTTGTGCTGGCAGCGGCGCACCGAGCAGCGCCGTCAAGGCCACGGTGGCGACCACCGGCGAGATCACCGAACAGACCATCGACGTGAACCGTGCAGCGCGGGCCGCACCCATCTGGGGCGTTCGTTCCATGCCGACATTGACGGGAAAGTCGCTCCACACCGTGTCATGGGCCTGTGAAACCACGAGGGGGAACGGTGGCCCAGGAGTGGATCGGTCACGGAGAAGCAGGCGTGGATTCTGCGCCGCGATGCTGCGGTCCGCGTTTCGCCGGGTGCCTCGACCTTGCATGACGGGTGCAGAGGAGGGTGGTGGACCGGCTCCCGCCGAGCTCGTCACCCGGTGGCCGGAACTTCGTGCACGCTGAGGCGCCCGTGCCGCAGCCATCCTTCGGTGAGCAACCAGGTGCGGGCATCGGTCACCGGCCGCACGATCGCCTCGATGCCGCGCACGCTGATGCGTTCGCGAAAGCCGTGGAACCACGGCGCCGACGTGTAGGTGTCGATCGCCTGCGGCACATGGACCTCGCGGCCTTCGGCGGCGTGCTTGCGCCCGTTGCCGAACACGTAGCGCAGCGCGTTGCGGACCTCGCGCGGGGACTTCAGGATGTGGTCGTGGTAGCGGTCGGCGAACACGCTGCCGCGGCGGGACCACAGCTTGTTGAGGGCTCTGGCGATGCGGATCAGCAGGCCCTGCAGGCCGCGGCTGAGTGCCGTGCGACCCTCGGCCTCGCAGATCAGGTGCAGGTGATCGTTCAAGACCGCGTAGTGGCACAGGCGGAACGCGCCGCTCGTGTTGCGAACGCAGCCGGCCGCGAACGCTGCGCGCAGGGTCCCGTACTCGCGTTTGCTGCGCAGGCGGGGCAGACCAGCGCGCAGCTTCAGCGTGACGTGCACGGGGAAGCGCTTGGCGAGCGGGGCGCGCGTACGGTGATCGACGCCGGGTTGGCCTGGGATGTTCGGCTTGCGACCGGCACCGGGACGGGCGCCGCCGCGGCCGGAGCGGAACGGCAGCAAGGGGGCGGTGGGCTCGGCGGCCTGCTTACCTGTGGACCGACTTGCCGTTGTCCGCCTTCCCGTGGACCGACCTGCCGGCGCACGCGTTGGCTTCGAATCCGCTTGGAGTGCCTTCGCCATCGATTGCGCAGAATATGCCCATCGCCGCTCGAAGCGCAAGCATCCACAGGGCAATCTTGCGCCTTGCCAGCGAACTCGCCGGTTCTGGCTGCGGCTCGTGGGCTCGCGCACGCGGCGCATAGCGGCCACGACGCGCCACCAGGCGTCTCGCGTCCGACGCTGCCACCACCCGGGCTCGGCCAGGCCCCGTGGCTTGGAGATGGCCACCAGATCCCCGCCGCGGCCCTCCGGCGTTCGAAACCCAGGACCGCGGTCAGGTGGTGCGGGCCCGCACGCCAACTGCTCGGGCCGCAGCTCGGCCGGCGGCTCAGGGTGCGTGCCAGACCGGCGACCCCGGACCACGTTTGACAACCCCATGACCGCCCCCCGCGCCGCCGATCTACACTGCCGCGCGTGGGACCTGCTCCGGCACGATTCGGCCTGTGGTTCGCATTGGCGCTCGCCGTGCCGGCGGCGTTCTTCGCGTTGTGGCTGTGGCTCGTGCCCGGCGGTGGCATCGCGCGGGCGCGTGCCGACGAGCAGCGCACCGCCAGCCACGTGCTCGCGTTCGCCCAGGAGACGCTCGACGCCGAGCTCGCGCGGCACGCGGACGAACGCATCGTGCTGCAGCTCGACGAACCGCGGCGCGTGATCGCGCCGTTCGCGGACGCGGTCGACACGCAGCACACCGCGGGATTGGCCGAGCAGGCGGCACTCGCGCACGGCGAGCGCGGCGAACGCAGCGAGGCGCTGGCCTACTTCGCACACGCGGCCGCCGTCGACGAACTGACGCCGATCGGCTGGCTGCGCTACGTCGACGCCGTCGGCCGCGACGACGCGGTGCGCGCGCAGGCGTTGCTGCGGCAGGCGACGGAACGCCACGCGCACGCGCGCTGCGGCGGCCTGCCGTTCGTCCTGCTGGCGATGCTGCACGAGCTGCGTGCCTTCCCACCGCCGGCGAACGAGCGCGATGCGTGGTTCGACCGCTTCCTGGTGCTGGCGCGGAGCACGCCGGCGGCGGCGCTGCTCGCGGCGCTGGAGGAGATCGACGTGGGCTTCGATGCGCGGGTGCACGCGCTGCGTGCCGCGGCGACGATCGCGCTGCGCCACCGGCAGGTGCCAGCGCCGGCCGAGGCCGTGCGCAGCGTCGACGGCATCTTCGTGCAGCCGGTCGGCGAGCGCGCGTTGGCCGTCGTCGATCCGCACGTACTCGGCGAAGCACGCGAACTCGCGCTGCGTTCGCCGCTGCGCTCCGGACCCGAGTGGCGGCTCGAAGACGCCGCGAACGCACCGGCTGACGCCGTGCGCCTCGAACTGCCGCCGCTCGGCACGACGCTGGCAGCGGTGCCGACGGGGACGACGACCAGTGCCTTGCTGCAGGTCATCGCCAATGCCGCGTGGCTGCTGGCGCTCGCGACGTTCGTCGTCGGCAACCTGCTGCTGTGGCGGCTGACGCGCCGCGAACTGCAGCTCGTTCGCCTGCGCGCCGACTTCGTCGACGTCGTCTCGCACGAGCTGCGCACGCCGCTGGCGGCACTGTCGCTGAAGGCCGAGATGCTGGCGCACGGCGACGTGCCAGCAGAGCGCCGCGCGCACTACGTGGCGGCGCTGCACCAGGACGTGAAGCGGCTCGGCGACCAGGTCGAACGCATCCTCGCCTTCGACCGGCTGCAGAAGGGCGCGCCGCTGCGCGTCGAGCCGCTGCCGGCGCGGGCGCTGCTGGCGCGCGCGCTGCGCGCCGGCCGTCCGGCCTTGCGCCTCGTCGGCCAACAGCTCGAGGTCGAGGCCGCGCGTGAACTGCCGCAGGTCCGCTGCGACGTGGAGGTGCTGACGCGGGCACTGCGCAACCTGCTCGAGAACGCCGCCAAGTACGCGCCGTCGGGTTCGACCGTGGTCGTGCGCGCGTTCGCCAGCGCGCGCGAGCTCGTGGTCGAAGTGCAGGATCGCGGCCCCGGCGTGCCGGCGGACGAACGCGCCGTGATCTTCCAGCCGTTCGTGCGCGGGCGCGCGGCCGGGCCGGGCATCGCCGGCAGCGGGCTCGGCCTCGCGTTGGTCGCCGCGGCGGCGCAGAGCCACGGCGGCCGCGTCGACGTGGCGCCGCGCGACGGCGGCGGCAGCACGTTCACGCTGCGCTTGCCGATCGTGGCCCGGGAGGCGTCGTGAACCAGCTGTTGGTCATCGAGGACGACGGCAGCATCCGCGAGAGCCTCGTCGACTTCTTCCGCGGGCGCGACTGGCTGGTCACCGCGTGCGCCGATCGCCGCGCCGCCGATGCGGCGCTGGCGACACAGCGCTTCCACATGGTGCTGCTCGACCTGCGCCTGCCCGACGGCGACGGCCTCGACGTGCTGCGCGCCTTGCGCAAACGCGGCGACAAGACGCCGGTCATCGTGCTGACCGCGCGCGGCGAAGTGGCGCAGCGTGTGCTCGGCCTGCAGCTCGGCGCCGACGACTACGTGGTGAAGCCGTTCAGCGTGCACGAACTCGACGCGCGCATGCAGGCGGTGCAGCGGCGCGCCGCGCAGCCGTCGGCGGCGCTGCGCCTCGGCGAGGCCGAAGTCGACCTCGCCGGCCACAGCGTGCGCCGCGGCGAGCGCACGTTCCGGCTGCTGCCGAAGGAGGCCGAACTGCTGGCGCACCTGCTTCGCCACCGCGGCCAGGCGCTGTCGCGCGACGACCTGCTGCGCGCGGTGTGGGGCTACGACGCGACGCCGACGACGCGCACCGTCGACACGCACGTGTTCCAGCTGCGGCAGAAGCTCGAGGTCGACCCGGCGGCGCCGCAGCTGCTGCGCACCGTGCACGGCGTCGGCTACCGGCTCGACGTCGACGGTTGACGGGGCTTTTGGAGTTCGGGTGTCGGAATCCGGCTGACGGAACCGTCGGTGGTCCGACATGGGCGATTGCAGGTGGGGGCGTTCCCACCGCGTCTTGGAACGCCGATGCTGCGCGCATGCGCATCTTCGCCCCGCGGCTGCTCGTCGCTCTGTTCGGAGCCCTGTTCGCACGCGCGACGCAGGCCCAGACGTTCGTCGTCGACAGCAACAACGGACCGGGCACGAACTTCACCTCGCTCGCCACGGCTGCGAGCACGGTGCCCGACGGGGCCGTGCTCGTCGTTCGCGCCGGCAGCTATCCGGGCATGGCGATCTCCGGCAAGAGCCTGAAGGTGCTCGCCGAACCCGGCGTGTCGGTGTTCGGCACCACGGCGTCGGCGTCGGCGATCGCCGTGAACGGGGTGCCGGCTGGCAAGAGCGTGGTGCTGCAGGGGCTCACGGTGTCGTCCGGGTTTCCCGGTTGGGCCGGCCGGATCAGCCTGTTCAACAACCAAGGCAGCGTGCTGCTCGATCGGTCGAGGGTGGGCGGGGGCGTGCAGGGGCTGCTGACCGTGCAGCAGTGTGACGCCGTGCTGGTGCGCGACTTCAACAACCCCAGCGGGGCCGTGCGCGCCGAGGTCGCGCAGAGCCATCTCGTCTGCGAGAACTCGCGCATCGTCGTGTCGCAAGGGGTCGCGTTGTCGATCACCGGCGGCTCGCTGCAACTACGTGACTGCACGGTTGCGGCCGGGGTGTTCGCATCGCCGGCCAACGCCATCGCGATGGCGGCAAGCGAAGTGCGGATCCTCGGCAACTCGACGCTGCAGGCGGGCGTCGCCGGGACGCCGCAGTTCTGCGTGGCGGGCACCGGCACGGTGCGTCACGAGCCGTCGGTGTCGTTCGTGAACGGTGTGGCGTTCGGCCCCGGCCTCACCGCGACCGTCGCGACGATGCCGCGCATGCGCGCCTCGTTCGGTGGCGGGCAGGTTGCCGTCGAACTGCACGGCGAGCCGGGCACGATCGGCGCGATCGCGCTGGCTCTGGTCGGCACGCCGCTGCTGGTCCCGGGCATCCAGGACGCGCTGTGGCTCGATCCGGCGTCGACGACGGTGGTGACGTTCGGGGTGTTCGCCGCCGGGGCGCCGATCACGACCAGCCTGCCGTGGGCGGGTGGCCCCGTGCCCGCCGTGCGCGCCGTCTGGCAGGGGATCACCTTGGACGCTGGCGGTGGGCTCGCGCTCAGCAATCCGTCGTTGACCATCCTGCCGTAGTTCGCCGGGGCGCCGCGCAAACTCACTGCGGACGCGCCGCGAAGCCGTCGCGCAGGTGGTGCCACAAGCGATCGCCGAGGCGTTGCACCGTGCGCAGCGGCTCGTGCGCGGTGTCGGCGAGTTCGACGTAGTCGTGCGCGATGCCCAGCTTCTGCAGGTGCGCGTGGAAGTCGCGGTTCGCCGGCAAGGTCTCGTCGGCGGTGCCGATCGCCTGCAGGATGCGCAGGCTCTCGCCCTTCGCTGCGGCGTGCCGTTCCGCCAGCTGCCAGGGGCTCCGCGCGACGAACGCCGCCATGTCGCCGCCGAACACGTTCTGCAGCACCTGCTGGCGGCGGGCTTCGTCGGCGCGCGGCGTCGCCACCAGTTCGCGCTGCAAGGGGCCGCCGCCGAGCGACACCACGGTGGCGACCGTGTCGTGGTGGGCGAAGCCGAGGCGAAGCGCCCCGTAGCCGCCCATGCTGAAGCCGGCGAACGCGCGACCCGAGCGCTCGGCCCGCGTGCGGAAGCGCTGGTCGATGCGCGGCACGATCTCGTCGAGCACGATCGACTCGACCGGCGTGCGGCCGTCGACGCTGTCGCACCACATGCCGTGCGGCAGGCCGTTCGGGAACACGACCAGCGCCGGCGGCAGCGCCCCGCGTTCGATCGCGGCGGCGAACTGGTCGGCGATCGGTCGGATGCCGGCCTCGCCGCCGCCGCTGCCGTGCAGCCAGTAGACGACCGGGTAGCGCGCGTCGGGGCGTTCGAGGTAGTCGGGTGGCAGCCAGACGTGGTAGCCGACCTCGGTGCCGGCGCGTGGACTCGCATAGACGTGCTGCACGAGGCCGGGGCCGCCCTGGGCCGGGGTGACCCAAGGGTTCGGGCGCGGTGTGGCGCGGAAGAACGCGGCGATGCGTGCTGGGGCCGTCGCCAGGAACTCGTGGCCGCCGTCGTGGATCAGCGTGGCGACGTCGGCGCCGTTCGCCGCGCGGTGCCGCACGACGCCGGGCACTTGTGGCCAGGCTTCGCCGGCGCCGGCGCCGTGCCGCGCGATCAGGGCGTCGATGGTGCGCTGCTGGTTGGCGAAACGCACGATCTCGTCGCTGCGTCCGGCGATGTGCAGGATGGGCCGCGGCGGTGGCTCGTTGCCGCGCAGTTTGCCGCCAGCGCCCGCGGCCGACGGCGCGAACGACGCGAAGCCGTCGCCGCGCGTGGCCCACAGCAGGTAGGTGAAGCCACCGCCGTTGCTGTGGCCGGTCGCGTGCACGCGGTTGGGGTCGACGCGCAGTTCCTTCCGCAGGCTCTGCAGCATCGCATCGACGAACTGCAGGTCGCGATCGCCTTCCGCTCCGGCCCGCGGCTGCCAGCCGGCGCGATCGCCGTCGGTGTCGCGCGCGGTCGCGGTCGGAAGCCCCTGCGGGTAGACGGCGATCGCGTCGGGCCACTCGTCGTGCAGATGGAAGGCGCGCGCCGCCTTCTCCATGCTGCCGCCGTGGCCATGGAACACGAACACCAGCGGGCAGGGCTCGGTGGTGGCGGCGGCGGGAACGTGCACCAAGGCTTGTCGTTCCGCGCCGGCGACCTGCCAGGTGCGGCGCTGCAGCGTGGCCGGCTTCGGTGCGGGTGCCGTGGGCGGTGGCGTTGCCTGGGCCAGTGCGATTGACGGCAACAGCAGCGTCGAGAGGAACGACGGCAGGAACGGGTGGGTCATGGACGAGTGCCGGGCAACGGAGCGCGGTGGTCGTCGCCAACGCCGGATTCCCGGAGTGGGGCGCCCCTGCGCTGCGCGCGGCAGCGTAGCGGCCCGCCGCCATGCGCCGGTGGGGCCGCGCCATGCGGTCGCGAGGTCGGGCTGGTCTCGGGCGGCGGCGGCGCCATGCTGCACGCATGACGGATCGCCTGGTCGCCCTCGAGAGCAAGATCGCGATGCTCGAACACACCGTCGACGTGCTCGGCGGCGAACTCGCCGCGCACCAGCGCACGATCGACCGGCTGCAGCGCGACGTCGACGCGCTGGTGCAGTTCCTGAAGAAGGGCCGCAGCAGCGAGAGCGGCGAGCCGATCGAGCCGCACGACACGCGGCCGCCGCACTGGGGCGGCGCGTGATCCCGGCCAAGGCGCCGCGGCACCGTTCGTGACGCACGGCCACATCGGGCGAGCCTGGTTGGCCGTCGACGGCGCGGCGTCGCTACTGTGTCCGGCCTCATGGCCAACAAGCCCTCCGGCGGCAAGCCCCGCGGCATCCTCTCGCTCGTGCTCGTGCCCGCACTGCTGACGCTCGTCGTCACCATCGTGCGCCTCGTCGGCGAACTCGAGGGGTGGATGCCGGTGCTCTTCAACAGCCATGGCCCTGGTCCGAAGCAGCAGCAGGGTCTGTTCTGCATCACCTTGCTGATCCCGCTGTTCGGCTTCTGGTTCGGCTTCCGGCTCCGCCGCGACACCGGCGGCCCGGCCAACCTCACCAGCGCGTTGCTTCAGTACGTGATCGGAGCCGGCGTGCTGGCCGGCGGTTTCTACGCGGCCTTGACGCTCGGCTGGATCGTGATGCCGACCGAAGCCCAGCCGGGCGAGGTGGTGGGCATGGGCATCGTCTTCGGCCTGCTCGCGGCGACGTTCCTGGTGGCGCTGACCGCATGGCCGCGTCTGTCGGCGACGTTGCTGGTCTACGCGCTGCTCGCGCGCTTGCCGGTCGTCGCCATCACCTACGTCGCCGTCGCCAAGAACTGGGGCACGCACTACGAGCAGTTGGCGCCGGGCTTCCAGGTGCCGGAGGGCATGGACAAGGCGACGTTCCTGTCGATGCCGCAGCTGGTGTTCTGGCCGGTGCTGACGATGCTGGCCGGCGGCCTGTGCGGGTGCCTCGGGGCCGCGCTCGCCGGCAAGAAGAAGGGCTGATGCCGCGTTCGTTCAGCGCACCACGTCGCCGCGGTGCACGACGAAGCGCTGGAAGTCGAGCGAACGGATCCAGCCGCCGACGCCGGGCTTGGCGAATAGGGCCTTGCCGGTCTTCGCGTAGTCGTCGGCGCTCGCCCACAGCAGCAGGTGCACCCAGTGGCCGTCCGGCGCGAGCCACAGCGAGTGGCCGAGCAGGCCCTTGCCTTGCGCGAAGTCTGCCTCGGCGGCGTCGAACTTCTGCAGGTTGGCTTCGCGCGTGACGCCGGGCCGCGTGCGGAACACGACGACCTCGAGGTGGCCGCACGGTGCGTCGTGGTAGGTCTGCGTGCGCAGCTGGCGGAAGTGCGCGGCGCTGTGCTGCTCCGGCATCGTGGCGCCCGCGAACGCCTTCGCCGTGGCGTCGCCGTCGAGCTGCAGCGCCGCGGCTTCGGCGGCTTCGACCGAGTTCCAGCGCGTCGCGCGCAGCGTGATGCCGCCGCCGTCGACGGCGGTGGCGCGCCAGGTGGCGCCGTGGCCGTCGCACTTCGCCAGCGTCGCGTCGAAGGCCTTGGCTGCCGTGGCCAGCGCGGTCGCGTCGGCGGTTGCCGCGGCGCGGTCGCGCACGAACTCGAGGATCGGCGTGTCGACGCGCGGGGCCGGCGTCGGCTGCGGGAGGGTGGGAAGGCCGGCGAGGACCGGCAGCAGGAGCAGCAGGGCGGAGGAGCGGAGGCGCATGAGTTCGCGCCGCCTTCGTCGTCGGCGGCGTTCGGGATGCAGGAGCGTTCAGGACTTCGGGCGCGTGCGGAACGTCACCGCGACCGGCGCCAGCGGCACACCGTCGGCACTGACGAAGCCCTGCTTGTCGGCGCTGTTCAGCGCGAAGCGGTAGCTGCGTCCGGGCTCGAGCGCCACCGGCACCACGAGCACCTTGCGTTCGGCGTCGTACGACGGCGAGCCGGTGACCTTCGGCGTGTCGTCCTGCGCGCCGACCACCGACCACGACTGGTCGCGCATCGGCCGGTCGAACGTGAACACCAGCTGCGTCGTCGCCGGGTCGACGTCCTCGGCGCCGAGCGCGGGTGTGGCCGACACCAGCTTCGGCGCCGGCGCCACGGCGACGTCGAGCTTCGCCGCGATCGCGTCGAGCGCTTCGGCGATGCGCGGCACGAACGCGTCGAAGGTCGGGTACTTGGTGCGGTCGGCCTGGAACTCGCGCAGCACCTCGGCCAGTTCGCCGGCCCAGACGAAGTGGTCGCGGCGCTCGGCGGCGATCTGCTTCCTGCCGGCGGCTTCGCCTTCGGTGTCGGCGACGCAGCGGATCACGCAGGCGCGCACGAACGTCTCGCACAGCACCGTGCGGCCGTTGCCGTAGGCCTGCCGCCGCATCGCCGTCGCCTTCGCCGCGAACAAGCGCTCGCCGGCTTCGTGCAGGCGGTCGAGATGGCGTTCGACGATCGGGTTGGTGTAGCTGTGGCAGAGTTCGTGCACGAACAGCGGCAGCATCTCCTTGCCGAACTCGGGCACGCCGTCGCGGTCGAAGCGCCAGCAGCCGAACACCGGGCGCAGTTCGTCGGGCGTGCCGTCGGCGTGCTGCACGCTGACGCCGTAGTTGTGGCCGCCGCACAGCAGGCCGACGTGCACGGTGCAGCCGGCGCCGGCGCGTCCGCCGAAGAACGCGTCGAACCACGGCCGCGCCTTGCTCTCGCCGAGGCGTGCGGCGAGGCGCGCCTCCGCCTTGCGGTAGAGCTCGCGGTGCGCGGCGAAGAACTCTGCTGCCTTGGTGGCGACCGCGAACTCGCGCAGCGTGGCGACGAACGCCGCCCGGTCGACGTCGCGCCAACGCGCGTCGAGCATCGCCGGCAGCGGCTGCAGCGGCGTGCGCGGAGCGAGCTCGGGCAGTGGGCCGAGGTGCACGGCGAGGCTGGCGACGGCGTCGTAGGCGATGCCGTGCTTGTCGCGCAGCTGCTTCAGCTGCTGCACCAGCGCGTGCTCGGCGCCGCTGGCGAAGTGGGCCGCGGCGGCGCGACCGTAGGCCGGGTCGGAACGGTGCTGTTGGTACTCCTCGAACCCGGCGAGGCGCGCGGCAATGCACAGCAGCTCGAGCGGCTCGTGCACCGCGGCCTGGATCGGCGTCGCCTCTTGGCTGGCCGCCGTGGCGCCGAGCAACAGCAGAGCCGGCAGCGAGGACAGGACGGGCTTCGGCATGCTCGAAACCTACGGACGCGGGCTGCGGCTGCCAATGCGGCGATGGGCTGGCCCCGGTCGCCCCTCAGCGCCCCTTCGTCGCGTCCACCGGTTGGGCCTCGTTCTCCTCGAGCTTCGGCGGCGCCGCGACTTCGATGGTCACCGCCTTCGGTGCCTTCTCGTCGGCGCCGAGGTCGAACTCGACGCGGCCGAGCGGCGCCTGGTCGCCGCGCTGGTTGCGTTCGGCGCCCAACTGCCAACTGCTGCCGCGCGCCAGCAACGTCACCTTGCCTTCCGGCAGCCACAAGCGCACCGTCGTCTGGCCGGGCTCGATCGGCACGCCGCCGCCGCGGTCGTACTCGTCGTTGCCGAACACGACGTTGCCGGCGCCTGGCTGCGGCGGCTGGTGGCGGATCTCGAGGCGATCGACCCACGCGAACGGCCCCGCGTCGGCCGGCGGCGTCAGCGTGACCGTGACCTCGGTCAGCGGCACGGCGACGTCCTTCGCGAGGGCCCCGTTCGGCCCCACCTCGAGCCGCTCCTTCACGGTGGCCAGCAGCACGCCGGTGGCGGCGTCGACGACTTGCAGCCGGTGCGGGCCGCTGCCGACCGGCAGTTCGAACGTGCCGTCGACGCTGCACAGCGCGCGTGGACCTTCGTGCTGGAACTGCGAGTAGAAGACGTGGTGCTCGGTCCGCTCGTCGATCGGCGTGGCGACGACGACCGGGACGAGGCCCTCGGGTGCGGCGCGCGGGTAGCGCAGCGTGCCGCGGATGCGTCCGGGGCGATCGCCGCCGAGGTCGAACTCGCGCGTCAGGTCGGCGCGCACGCGCAGCGGTTCGATCGGCACGTACAGCGGACTGCCGCCGCGCGGCGGCCGCGGCAGTTCGAGCACGAGGAAGTAGCTGGCGAGCGCGACGCCGTCGATCGCGAACGTGCCGTCGGCGGCGACGTCGGTGCGTTCCTTCGGCACCGCCATGCCGCCGCTGCTCCACGACGTGTTCGAGCCGAAGCGCGGTGCCGTGATCGCATGCAGGAACACCTTGCTGCCGGCCGGCAGCTCGAGGCCGGTGATGCGGCCGCCGACGCGGGCGCCGGCGGCGAGCTTGACGTCGAGGCCCTGCTTCTGCTCCTCGGCGGCGAGCGTGAACTCGACCGGACTCGGGCGCGGGCGCTTGCCGTGCAGCACGCGCAGCACGAAGTCGCCTTCGCCGAGCTGGTCGAGGCGGTAGGCGCCGTCGGCGCCGGTCTCGACGGCCGTTGCCGGCACGGTCTCGTCGCCGAAGCGACCCTGGCGCGGATCCTGGCGGCGCTGCGCGAACACCTTGGCGCCGGCGATCGGTTCGCCGGTGCCTTCGTCGAGCACGCGGCCCGTCAGCGTCGCTTCGCGCGGCAACTCGACGACGAACGGCTTCGTGGTGGCGATCGCCTCGGCTTCGGGCCAGGTGACGTCGCGCAGCGCGGTGGGGGCGAAGCCCGGCGCCCGCACGAAGACGACGCCGGTCTGGCTCTCGCCTTCGTTCGGACCCCGCACCTCTGCCTTGTGGTCCTCGCTGGCCGCGGTGTCGCGCAGGTAGTGGTCGGCGAGGTAGTCGAGGTAGGCCTCGTTGCGCAGCGCGAACCCCTGCCAGATCGCGACCGCGCGGATGCCGACGACCGGTTCCTTGGTGCCCTTGGCGAACGCTTCCACGGTCCGCTTCGTCGTCGGCGCGGTCGCCGCCGCAGCCTCGGTGCGCGTCAGCACCAGTTCGAGATTCGGCACCGGCCCGCTCTGCAGCGCCGACTGCGTCGACGCCGGCTGCGTGCGGCCGCGCGGCGCGTCCTTCGGCACCGGCATGCGCGCGTACACGCGGAAGCGGCCCGGCTGTTCGATCCACAGCTCGAACGAGCCGTCGTCGTTGCTGCGCACCGGCGTGGAGTTGCCGCGGCGTTCGTAGGCCGCCCACACCGAAGCGCCGGCGACGAGCCCACCCTTGTCGTCGACGACGCGCCCGGCGACGCGGCCGCCCGGCTGCAGCGTGACCTCGAGCGGCGCGCCCGCCGCCACCGCCGGCAGTTTGGCGCGATGGAAGCCCTTCGCGGTGAACTCGACCGACGCCCCGACGGCGAGCCCGCACGGCAGTTCGAAGATGCCACTCTTGTCGCTGACCGCGCGGCAGTGCACGTTCGATTGCGGACCGCGCAGCGTGTGCTGGCCGTCGAACAGGTCGAGCAGCGTGACGACGCAGTCGGCGACACCCTTGCCGTCGGCATCGCGCACGCGGCCGAACAGGCGTGTGCCGTCGGGCAGCGCGAGGTCGCCGAGGTCGGTGTCGATGCGCGGCGGCGGTTCGTTGTGCCCCGTTGCCGGCATCGCGCCGCGCGCCTTCGAGTACTGCCAACGGATCGACGGCTGCACCGCAGCGAACCCCTTGGCGGCGATCAGCAGCACCGGCTGGTCGCCAGGTTCCCCGCTCGGCAGCGTCGGTGCCCGCAGCACGAAGCGGCCGTCGTCGCCGGTTCGCACCTCGGGCTTGGCGAGCAGCTGGGCCGTCGTCAGCTTCGTCACCGGCGCGAAGGCCACCGCCGCTCCGGCGATCGGCTTGCCGACGCCGTCGACGACGCGGCCGCTGAGTGCGATCGTCGCCGGTTCTTCCTGCGCGGCCAGTGGTGCGGCGAGCGGGGCGAAGGACGCGAGAGCGACGAGCAGGAACGGGATGGGGCGGGCGCTGTGCATCGACTTCCTCCGGGTGCGAGGTCGGCAGCGTAGCGTCGCCGCGCTGCGAGCGGCAGCAGACGGTGCTTGCCACCGCGAACTTCCGGCGCCGATCCGGTGCAGCACGGCGGCGCAGCGCGCGGCTACAGTCGGCATCGCCATGCTGCGCGCCTCCGCCCTCGTCCTGTTGTCCGCGTGCGCCACGGCCCCGGCCCAGTTCCCGCCCCGGCTCGAGTTGCCGCCGCGGGCCGCGAACGCGCGCACCGGCAGCCAGCTGCGTCCGCTGCTCGCCGGCCTGTCGCTGGCGGCGCGCGAGCAGCTGTTGTGGCACGAGTTCGCCGCCGGCAACGTGCCGACGTTCCTGCGCACGCTGGTGCCGATCGTGGTGCAGGCGACGGTGCAGGGGGTACCGCACACGGCGACGTTCTGGTGCACGCCCGACTACGTGGGCGTCGGCGCCGACGCCGACTGGTTCCGCATGCCGATGACGCCGACGCTGGCGCAGCAGCTCGCCGATCGCCTCGACTGCGTGCTGCCGACCGCGCGCATGGTCGATCGCATCTGGGCCGCGGCGCCGCTGCAGCTGGCGCCGTTCCCGTACTCGCCGACGACCTACGACATCCTGTCGCTCGACCTGTTCCACCAGCACCACCTGCAGATCGAGACGCAGCGCGGTGGGGCGCCGCAGTCGCTGCTGGTCGCCGGCATCAAGAAGGACGTCGTCGCCTCGGCGCGGATCGCCAGCTGGCCCGGCCGCGTCTGCATCTACGGCTGGCACCAGCCGAGTGGTGTACCGATCCAGCCGCTGTCGAAGGTGCACCCCTTCGGCCACGTCGACTACAGCCACGGCATCCGGCTGGTGGCGCGCACGATGGAGGTCGACGGTGCATCGACGACGGTCGACGCGGTGCTCGCCGATCCGCAGCTGCACGTGCTGCTGAGCGGCGAAGGCGTGTTCGCCAGTTGGCGCTATCCCACGGTGTCGCGCTGACTCAGCGGCCGGCGAGGAAGCCGAAGCGCTGGAACAGCCACTCCGGCAGCACGCGCACGATCGCCATGACGAGGCGCCAGTGCCGCGGCAGGTAGACGCGCAGGCGCCGCCCTTCCATCGCCCGCACGATGCCGCGCGCGACCGCGCGTTTCTCGCCCCACAGGACGTTCTGCGGATGGCCCGCCGACATCGGCGTCGGCACCGGCCCGAGCTTGATGTCGTGCACGCGCACGCCGCGGTGGAACAGCCGGCTGCGCAGGCCTTCGAGGTAGCAGCTCAGTGCGCGCTTGCTGGCGCCGTAGGTGTAGTTGCGCGGCCGGCCGCGATCGCCGGCGACCGACGTGATCGCCGCCAGGTGGCCGTGGCACTGCCGTTCGCAGTGCGTGGCCAGCGGCAGCAGCAGTGCCACCGCGCTGGTGAAGTTGGCGTCGACGATCTGCCGCGCGTAGGCGACGTCGTGTTCGCTGCGCTCCTGGTCGCCAAGCAGGCCGTGCGCGATCAGCGCGCGGTCGAGGCCGCCGAGGGTCGCGATGGCGCGCTGCACCAGCGGCTCGGCGGCGGCGAAGTCGGTGAAGTCGACGGCGGCGTGGCCGACGACGGCCGCACCGAGCGAAGCGACCAGCGCCTGCAGCTTGTGCGGATCGCGGCCGACCAGGAACAGGCGGTCGCCGCGCGCCGCGCACAAGGCGGCGACCTCGGCGGCGATCGCCGAGTTGGCGCCGAGGATCAGCGTGCGGCGGGGGCTGCCGGGGCTGGTCGTCACTTGGCGACGTAGAAGAACGTCAGCGTCGCCAGCTTCGCCGCGGTGGCTTCGTCGACCGGGAACGTGAATCCCGTCGTCTTCGCCGTGAGCGGTTCGCTCTGCACGCGCGTCAGCAGCTGGTCGGCCTTGTCGTAGAGGCCGATGCTGAGCACGACCTTGTCGAACATCGGGTGCGATTCGGACAGCTTGAACGGCTGGACCAGCAGCGCCTTGCCGTCCTGCAGCCGGCACTGCCAGCCGACGCTCAGCTTGGCGCCGCCCTTGGTGCCGGTCGCGACGAGGTGCTCGTTGGTCGCGTCGGCGGTCGTCGGACCGTAGGACCACGGCACCGGCCGGTTCTTCGGATCGGGCGGGGCGCCCTTGCTGCAGGCTGCGACGACGACCAGCGTGGCAGCGGCGAGGGCGAACGAACGGCGGGAACGAGGGCCTGTCTGCATGGCCGCGACGATCGGCAGGGGCCGGCTCGATTGCAAGCCATCGGCGCTGCGGCTCGCCGGTGCGCGGACGCTCAGCGCGGCGTCACCGGCTGCACTTCGAGCACGCGGCTGCCGGTCGCCGTCGTCACCGCGAACGGGAACACGCTGTTCGACGCGGCGGCGCCGACGCGACCCTGCTTGTCGACGGCGATGAAGCAGACGTCGATCTGGTAGCCGCGAGGATCCTGGCGGGCGATGTGGTGCACCACGTCTTCGCACGCCTGCTGCGGCGTCATGCCACTGCGCATGCGTTCGACGATCAGGCAGGTCGCCGCGTAGCGCATGATGTTCTCGCCGATGCCGGTGCCGCCGGCGGCGCCGACTTCGTCGTCGACGTAGAGGCCGCCGCCGAAGATCGGCGAATCGCCGACGCGCCCAGGCAGCTTGCCGCCGGCCCCGCTGGTCGAGCAGCCGCCGGCGAGGTGGCCGTCGGCCGCCCGCAGCAGCACGGTGACGGTGTCGTGGCCGCTGGTCTTCGGTTCCTGCGAACGGTCGCGCGCCTGCCACGCCTGCTTCTTCGCCGACAGCTCGTCGATCGGCACCGCGGCGATGCCGTGGTCGAGCGCGAACCAGCGCGCGCCTTCGCCGACCAGCATCGCGTGCTTGCCGTGTTCGAGCACGGCGCGCGCGGCACTGATCGGGTGCACGATGCCCTCGAGCCCGGCGACGCTGCCGGAACGGCGGCCCGGGCCGTCGACGATGCAGGCGTCGAGTTGCGCGTAGCCGGCGGCGTTGGGCTTGCCGCCGAGGCCGACCGAACCGTCGCAGCTCTGCCGTTCGACCTCGCGGATGCCGGTCTCGAGCGCGTCGAGGCGCGAGCCGCCGGCGGCGAGCTTCGCCAGCGCCAGGTCGGTCGCGATCTTGCCGAACGGCCAGGTCGCGATCAGCACCGGGCCGCTCGTCGCCGACGGGTCGCTCGCAGGCGGTGTGCTGCTGCATGCCGCGAGTCCGGCCAGCAACGCGATCTTCGCGATCCACCGCCCACCCTGCCGGCGACGGCTCGCGATCGGAGTGGCAGAGGGACGAGCGCTGGCGCGAAACGAAGGCATGCGGCGGATGCTAGCGCGCACCGTCGCTCCGGCTCACGGATTGCTCGGCTGCTCGATCAGCTCGACCAGGCCGTTGCGGTCGATGCGCACGCGGCCCTTCTGCTCGAGCGCCTGCCACACCTCGGCCGGGTACTGCGTCGGCGGCTTGACGGCGACGATGCCGGAGTGGCCGCCCTTGCTCATCGCGTCGTGGCCGAGCCGCGACTCGTCGTCCAGGCGGGTCAGCTTGATGCGCTTCTTCAGCGCCTTGACGGCGCGCAGCAGCGTCTCCTTGGTGAACGTGCCGTCCGGGTTCTTCTCGACGAGATTGACCGGTTCCTTGTCGTGCGGGTCCATGCCGGCATCATGCCGCGGGTCGGTCCGCGAACGACCCCGCAAGCGATGAGCACCCACGCGAAATCCGAACGCCTACTCGGCTGGCCGCGCCGCCTGCTGCGCGGCGTGCTCGCCGTCGTCGCCGCGGTGTGGCTGTTCCTCGAGGAGTGGGTGTGGGACGGCCTCGTCGCGCTGACGAAGTGGATCGCGCGGCTGCCGGTGTTCCGCGGCCTCGAAGCGCGCATCCAGCGCCTCGGGCCGAAGGCTGCGATGGCGGCGTTCGTCGTGCCGTGGCTGCTCATGCTGCCGATCAAGGTGCTCGGCCTGTGGCTGTTCGGCAGCGGCCGGTTCTGGGCCGGCGTCGTCGTCTTCGTCGTCGGCAAGCTGATCGGCACCGCCGTGCTGGCGCGCCTGTTCACGCTGACGCGGCCAGCGCTGCTGCAGATCGGCTGGTTCCGCCGGTTGTACGAGTGGTTCACGCGGCTGCGCGACCGCGTCTACACCTACGTGCGTTCGCTGCGCACCTACCAGGCGGTGCGGACGTGGCTCGGCGCCGTGCGCACGCGCGTGCGGGCGTGGTGGCGGCGGTTGCGCGGCCGGCGCGCCGACTGAAGCGCGGGCCGCCTCATTGCTTGCCCTTCGCCAGCTCGTCCTGGCAGCGCGCCAGCGCATCCCGATAGCGCGCGAGCCACGGCGAGTCCGGGGCCAGCGCCTTGCTGCCGAGCTGCAGCAGTTCCTCGAGCTCGGGCAAGGCACCGGCGGCGTCGCCCTGGGCCATGCGGTGCTGGGCCGAGTGCCACAGGACCTGGCGCAGCGGCTGCGGCCCTTCGGGCAGGCGGTGCAGCATCGCCACGGCGTCGACGAAGTCGGCGGTCGCCTCGGTGGCGCGCCCCGGCTGGGCCGCGCGGGCGCGCGCGCGGGCGGCGAGGCTCATCGCGGTGCCGATGTGGTCCTCGGCGAACAGGGCACGATGCATCGCGACTGCGCTTTCGCAGGCTTTCTCGGCGGCGACCGCGTCGCCGAGCGCCAGCCGCGTCGAACCGAGCGTCAGCAGGCCGTGCGCGACCCTCGTATGGTTGCCCGGGTAGAGACGGCTGTTCATCGCGACGCCTTGCTCGAGCAGGTCGACGGCCTCGGCGGCGCGGCCGCGGCTCGTGCGCAGCATCGCCAGGTTCAGCAGGCCCGCGGCGACGACCGGATGGTCGCCGCGGAACAGGCGCTGCCGCATCGCCAGGGCCTCGAGGAACAGCGCGTCGGCCTTGTCGTCGTCGCCCACCCAGGCCTCGAGTCCCGCCAGGTTGCTCAGCACGACGGCGAGGTGCGGATGGTCGCCGCGCGTGTGGCGGCGCATGAGATCCACGGCCTGTCGCTGCAGCGGCAACGCGGCTTCGGCGTCGCCGAGCGATTCCTTCGCCTTCGCCAGGTTGTCGATGCAGAGCGCCAGCGAACGCTCGTGGTCGGCGCCGAGCCGCCGGTACATCGCCACCGCCTGCTCGAGGTGGGGCAGCGCCTCGTCGGCCCGGCCGCGCACGTTCCGCAGCTCGCCGAGGTTGTTGTGCAGTGCCGCCGTGTGGGAGTTGTCGCCCGGCAGCAGGCGCTCGTACATCGCCAGCGCCTCACGGAAGAGCCGCTCGGCCTCGTCGCGGCGGGCGAGGCGTTCGGCGGCGCGCGCGACGTCGTTGAGGGCGGCGGCGACGTCGAGGTGGTCGCCCGGGTGCACGGATCGCAGCAGGCGCAGGGCCTGTTCCGCCTGTTGCAGCGACGCCGCCATGCGGCCGTTGACGCGCAGGATGCCGGCGATCGTCAGCTTCAGGTCGGCGGCCGCCGCCGGATCGTCGGCGAACGCCGGCGCGTCGACTTCGGCGATCGCGGCATCCATCGCCTCGAGGATGGTCGTGTCGCCGCGTCCGCCCTCCATGCTGACGTCGCTGGCGCGCAGCGTCGACACCACGAAGTCGCGGATGCGCTCGGCGCGGCGCCGGGCCGTCGCTTCTTCGCGCTGCGCCGAGAGGGCCCGTTCGGCGGCCGCTGTCGCCTGCAGTTCGTTCTGCTGCGCCACCGTGCGCGCCTCGCGCTCGGCTGCCGTGGCGAGATCGGCGCGCTCCTGCGCCTGCACCGCCTGCACCAGGGCCAGCGCGGTGCCGACGATGCCGAGCACCAGCGTCAGCGTCACCGCCGCGGCGGCGCCGACCAGCACGCGGTTGCGGCGCACGAACGTGCGCAGCCGGTAGCTCGTGCTCGGCGGTGCGGCCAGCACCGCTTCGCCGCGCAGGTGGCGCTGCACGTCGAGGCCGAGTGCGGCGGCGGTGTCGTAGCGGCGCGTGCGGTCCTTCTCGATCGCCTTCATGACGATCCAGTCGAGCTCGCCGCGTAGCCGGCTCGGCAGCCGGCGCTCGTCGGTGCGGCGCTGCGCCGCCAGCGTCGCCAGCCGTTCGCCGGCGCTGGTCACGCGCTGCGACGGGCGCTCTGGCTCGTGCTCGCGCAGCACGCGCTGCAACTCGCCGAGTTCGCTCGCGCGCAGCGCCGAGCGATCGAACGGCGTCGAGCCGGTCAGCAGTTCGTAGAGCAGCACGCCGAGGGCGTAGACGTCGGTGCGCGTGTCGATGTCGAGCGAGCCTTCGGCCTGCTCGGGGCTCATGTACTGCAGCGTGCCGATCACCTGGCGCTGCTCGGTGTAGAGCGTCTTGTCGGTCAGCGGCTGCGCGGTCGCCTTGGCGACGCCGAAGTCGATGACCTTCGCGTGCGGGCGGCCGTCCTGCAGCGCCACCAGCACGTTGCTCGGCTTCAGGTCGCGGTGGATCACGCCCTTGCCGTGCGCGTGCTGCACGGCGTCGCAGACCTGCACGAAGATCGCGAGCCGCGCTTCGACGGTCAGCTGGTCGCGATCGCAGTAGGCGACGATCGGCAGCCCGCGCACCAGGTCCATGACGAAGTAGGGGCGCCCGGCCGCCGTCGCCCCGGCGTCGATCACGCGCGCGATGTGCGGATGGTCCATCAGCGCCAGCGCCTGCCGTTCCTGCTCGAACCGCGCCACCACCTGGCGCGTGTCCATGCCGGCCTTGATCACCTTCAGGGCCACCTGGCGTGCGACGGGCTCGTCCTGCTGGGCCAGGAACACGCGGCCGAAGCCACCTTCGCCGAGTTCCTGCAGCAGCTGGTAGGGCCCGATGCGCGCGCCGACATCCTCGCCGAGGCGCGCATCGTCGCCGGCGGCGCGGTCGCGTGCGCCCGAGGTGGGGGCCACCAGGAAGCGTTCGTCGTCGGCGGCCTGCAGCATGGCGAGCAGGCGCTGCTGCAGCGCCGTGTCGCCGCGGCAGCTCGAGGCCACGTAGGCTGCGCGCTCGGCGGCCGGGCGTTCCATCGCGGCGTCGAACAGATGGCGCAGACGACTGGGGTCGGGCGCGGGCATGGTCGGCGGAGGATAGCCGTGCCATCGCCGGTCCCGTGCCGCCGCCGTCGAGAGGTTGCCACGGGGCAAGGTGTCGCTTGCCACGAACTCCGGTCTTCCTGTGTGGTTCGCCGATCGTTGCCGCTGCACTCCTCATGCCGAACGCGCGCCCGCTGCTCCTCTCCCTGTTCTGCCTCGCCGCCGGCGCCGTCGCCCAGGACGACGCGGCGTGGCGCACGCAGCTGCGCACGCTGGCCGCCCAGCCAGCACCGGCGCAGCAGCCCGACAAGGCGGCCCTGCTGCGGCCCGAGTTGGCGTTCCAGCCACGGCGCCGCTGGGTCTTCTTCCCCGAGATGGCGAAGGAGCTCGCCACCGAGGAACTGCCGGCCGAGACCGTGCTGCAGGTGCTCGACGAAGGCGGCAAGGCGATGCGGCAAGCGCTCGCCGTCGAGAAGGCCGACAAGGACCTCGGCGCCGCCAGTGCGGTGTTCGTCGTCTCGTTGTGGCAGTGCGCGACCGGCCAGGAACTCAGCGAGGAGCAGAGCGACGCGGTGCACGCGCAGGTCGTGCAGGCGCTGGCGACGAAGGACGTCGCGGCGATGCGCGATGCCGACAAGCAGCGCTGCTGGGAGATGTGCGTCGGCTACACGACGTGGTTCGCGGCGATGCTCGAGATCGCCACCGAAGAGCCGCAGAAGGCGCCGTTGCGCAAGGCGGCGGCGACGGTGTTCACGGCGTTGGTCGGGGCGAAGCCCGAGGACCTGGCGCCGACCGCGCGCGGCTTCGCCGGCCGCACGTTGCCAGGCATTCCGAGCGAGCAGCGAGTCGGGAAGCCGGCCGACAAGCCGGCCGAGAAGCCGAACGACAAGCCGAACGGGCAACCGGCCGCGAGCGCGCCGTCGGTGCCGTTGGTCACGAACGGCGCTTCGCCGCTGCCGGCGACCGGGCCCGCGATCGACGGCATCACCTGGACCGCACCGGCTGGCTGGAGCACCGAGAAGGACGGCGGCACGACGATCTACCGCAGCACGCTGCGCGACGTCGAGCGCGACGGCACGCCACAGGCCAACACCGAGTCGGCGCACCAGGCGGCGATCGGCTTCCTGCCGGTGCAGACGGCGACCGCCGGGCCGACGGCGCTGTTCGAGCGGCTGTGGCGCGAGCAGTTCGCGGCGTTCGAGCCAGGGGAGACGTTCGTGCACTACCGCGGCCGCCTGCCGAGCCAGATGGTCGTGCTCTACATGGGGCGCTTCCACCGCCGGCCGAACACGCCGCAGACGATGGGCTTCCCCGACACCTACGGGGCGCTGTGGCTCGTCGACCTGGGCAAGAACCGCTTCCAGCCGATCGTGGCGGTGGTGGAGCCGCGCGATCCCGGGCTCGGCATGGACACCTTCAAGGAGAGTGCGGCGCTGCAGGCGCTGTGCTTCCCGCTCGGCAAGGTGCTCGATTCCGTGCAGCCGAAGGGCGGCAAGCCGCCGTATCCGGCCGGTGGCTACTTCGCCGCGGCCGACCTGCTCGGCGACTGGGAAGAGTCGAGCAGCGCGTTCGGCGGCAGCTACTACAGCACCGTCACCGGCGGCTTCGCCGGCGTCGCGGTGACCGCCTCGTCGGGCTCGTTCGTGCTGCGCCAGGACGGCACCTACGACTATTCGTTCGGCTACTACGCGGTGAACCCGCAGCTCGGCAACTCGGGCGGCTCGACCAAGCACGGTGGCACCTTCCAGCTCGACGGCGACGTCGTGCTGGTCAAGCCCAGCAAGCCGATCCCGTACGAGTTCACCTGCTGCGCGGTCGGCATCGGCCGCGTGGTGACGCCGAAGGGCGATCGCCGCGTGCTGGTCACCGTCAGCAAGCACAGGAACGGCGGCTTCCAGCAGATGCCGCTGATCCCGAACGGCAACGCCTGCGACAGCACGCTCGCGTTCTACGTCGAGAAGGCGAAGTAGCGCGCCGCTCGGCGCCCTTGTGCGCGGCGGTGCGAGGCGCTCCGCTGGTTTCCGATGAGCATCCTCGCGCACATCGGCGACACGCCGCTGGTCGAACTCGCGCGCATCGGCCGCGGCCTGCCGGTGCCGGTGCTGGGCAAGTGCGAACACCTGAACCCCGGCGGTTCGATCAAGGATCGCATCGCGCTGGCGATCGTCGACGACGCCGAACGGCGCGGCTTGCTGCGCGCGGGCGGCACGCTGGTCGAAGCGACCGCGGGCAACACCGGCGTCGGCCTCGCCCTGGTCGCGGCGGTGCGCGGCTACAAGCTGGTCTGCGTGATGCCGGCGAAGATGTCGGTCGACAAGCGGCAGGCGCTGCAAGCCCTCGGTGCCGAGGTGGTCGTCACCGACAACGCGCCGCCGAGCGATCCGCGCAACTTCCAGAACGTCGCGCGCAGGCTCGCCGAGGAGCGCGGCTGGTTCTCGACCGACCAGTTCGCCAATCCGGCGAACGTCGCCGTGCACGCGGCGACGACCGCCGTGGAGATCCAGCGCCAGGTCGGCGGTCCGATCGGCGCGTTCGTCGCCGGGGCCGGCACCGGCGGCACGCTGAGCGGCGTCGGGCGCGTGCTGAAGGCCGCGGATCCGCGCGTGCGGATCGTGCTCGCCGATCCGGTCGGTTCGGGCCTCGCGCACTGGGTGCGCACCGGCGAACTCGGCGCCGACGGCAGCTACGAGCTCGAGGGCATCGGCAGCAGCAAGGTGCCGGCCAACCTGCACCGCGAGGTGCTCGACGATGCGGTGACCGTCGGCGACGCCGAGAGCTTCGCGATGGTGCAGCGGCTGGTGCGCGAAGAAGGCATGCTGGTCGGCGGCTCGGCCGGCGCCAACGTCGCCGCGGCGGTGCGCGTCGCCGCGCGCGGCAACCTGTGTGGCCCGGTCGTCACCGTGCTGTGCGACGCCTGGGATCGCTACCGCAGCAAGCCGTGGATGCAGAACTGGCCGCCGGCGCCGTGACCGGATCGCGGCGCAGCCGGCGCGTGCCTGCCGCCGCCGCGCGTGGCAGACTGCGGACGTGAGCGCGCTGCCCGCCGACTTCCTGCTGAGCGTCGTGATGCCCGTCTACAACGAGGAGCGCACGCTGCGCGCCATCGTCGAGGCGGTGCTGGCGGTGCCGCTGCGCAAGGAACTGATCCTCGTCGACGACGGCAGCCGCGACCAGAGCCGCGCGATCCTCGCCGAACTGGCGCAGCTGCCGGACGTGCGCGTGCTGGTGCACGAGCAGAACCGCGGCAAGGGCGCAGCACTGCGCACCGGCTTCGCGGCGGCGCGCGGCGACGTCGTCGTCGTGCAGGACGCCGACCTCGAGTACGACCCGGCGCAGTATCCGGAGCTGCTGGCGCCGATCCGCGCCGGCGTCGCCGACGTCGTCTACGGCTCGCGCTACCTCGTCGATCCGGCCGATCCGTCGCGCGAACGGGACGGCTTCGTGCACTACCTCGGCAACCGCGTGCTGACGTTCCTCAGCAACCTGTTCACCGGGCTGAACCTGACCGACATGGAGACGTGCTACAAGGCGTGCCGGCGCGAAGTGCTCGCCCAGCTCGACCTCCAGAGCCGCGGCTTCACCGTCGAGCCGGAGTTCACCGCCAAGGTGGCGCGGCTGCCGGTCCGCATCCACGAAGTGCCGATCCGCTACCGCGGCCGGCGCCATGCCGACGGCAAGAAGATCGGCCTGCGCGACGCGTTCGCGGCGGTGCTGGCGATCGTGCGCTATCGCTTCGGACGCTGACGGCGCGCGTTCCCTCGCCCCGCTGGCATCGGGGATTCGTGGGCAGGTCGGAAGGAGCGGCAGTCGGACTGGGTGCGGGGTTTCCCGATGGTCGATAACGGCGGGCATCGAAGGAGACCCGTGACGATCCCGCCGCCGACCCAGCTCCGCACCTACACCACGCTCCGCACCCTCCAATCGCGCGCCGAGGCGCTCGAACAGAGCATCGCGCAACTGCAGCGCGCCTGCCTGCACGGCCGGGCCGTGCCCGAGGTGGTGGCGACGATGTCCGAACTGCGTTGGCAGCTGCGCAAGCTCGACGAGCTGACGGGATTGCTCGAGGCGACGTTCGGCACCGCGGCGACGGCTGCACCGGTGGTGCGCGGCAAGGGCGAAGCACTGCGCACGCCGGCGGCGACGAAGCCCGATGCGAAGGCGGCAGCGAAGGGCGAGTCGCCCGAGGCGAACGAGCCGGGCGGCGTGCGCGGCACCATCGAGACCTTCGGCGTGCCGGACCTGATCGGCATGATCGGTTCGCTGCAGAAGACCGGCACGCTGACGCTGCAGGGCGACGGCGCGATGTTCGTGTTCGAGTTCGAGGCCGGGCGCGTGGTGCACGCGATCACCAACAAGCACGATCCGGCGATGCGCCTCGGCACGATCCTGGTGGCGCAGAACCACCTCACCGAGCAGCAGCTGCGCGACAGCCTCGCCGCCGCGACCGCCGGCAAGCAGTTGCTCGGCGACGCGCTGGTGCGCAGCGCGACCGTGAGCGAGCAGGATCTGCGCACGGCGCTCGACGAACAGGTGCATCGCATCTTCGATGCGGCGTTCGCGCTGCGTCAGGGCCGCTTCGCCTTCCAGGAAGGCAGTCTCAGCACGCTGCAGCAGCGCACGTCGCTGAACACGACGCAGCTGCTGCTGGAGACGGCGCGGTTGCGCGACGAGAGCGACGACGGCGTCGCTGCCGGCACGTCGGGCACGTTCCTCGATCGCAGCTGAAGGCGCCCGCGCGCGCCGCGCTTGCGACGAAGACGCGAACCAGCGTTGGCGTGCTGCGCACGGTGCGGCTACACCCCCTGCGCATACGACGATGGCGAGCGGCGGCATCGCCGGCTCGCGCGGGGGCGACGATGAACGACGAACCACTGCAGCGGCGCGTGGACGAACTGGAGGCGCGCATCGCGCGGCTCGAGGCGGCGTTGGCGGCGGGTGGCGCGGGTTCGCCGGCGTCTTCGCCGGGCTCCGAAGCGCGATCGGAACGAGCCGCGACCGCGCTGCCGTTGTCGTCTGCGGCCTCCGCGCGCCCGGTGCCGCCACCGCCGCCGGCGAAGCCGGCAGCGCCCAAGCGCTCTACGGCGCCGTGGCCAGCACCGCCGCCGTTGCCAGAGGAAGACGCTGCTGTCGCCGACGACGCGGCGTTCGAGCCGTCGTCGGCTGCGAACTCGCCATCGTCCGCACCGACGTCGCGCAGCGAAGGCAACGACCTCGAACGCTTCCTCGGCCTCGCGGTGCTCGGGCGCGTCGGCATCGCCGCCGTCGTGCTCGCCGCCGCCTACTTCGGCCAGCTCGGCTGGACCCGACTCGGTCCCGCGGCGCGCACCGCCGCGATCTACGCCGGCGGCGGCCTGTTCGTCGGCCTCGGCTTCGTGCTGCGCGCGCGCGTGCTGCCTCGCTACACGGCGCTGCTGTGGGGCGGCGGCGTGGCGCTGTGCTGGCTCGCCGGCGTGCTCGGGTGCCTGCGCTTCTCCGTGCTGTCGCCGCCGGTGGCGATGGCCGCGATGCTGCTGAGCACGGCGCTCGGCCAGTGGCTGGCGCGCCTCAGTGGGCAGCAGGCGATGGCGTCGGTGGCGCTCGCCGGTGCCTACGCCGCGCCGGTGCTGGTCGGCACGCCGTCGCCGACGCCGACCGGCTTCTTCCTGCTGCTGCTGTTGCTGCACACGTGGGCGGCGTTCGTGCACGCGCGCTGGCAGTGGTGGACGTGCCGTCTGCTCGCCGTGGTGGCGACGGGCTTGCTGGTGATCGCCTGGTATGCGGGAGCACCGCAGCCGACGTTCGGTTCGTTCGCGTTCCATCTCGAACTGGTCTGGCTCGGGCTCGCCGCACCGGAGTTCCTCGCCGTCGCGCGCTCGCGCCAGGTCGACCTCGTGCGCGTGGTGCCGATCGCGCTCGCCGCCATCGCGGTGCACCTGGCGCTGCTGGTCCACGGAGTGTCCGGCGGCGACGGCGACAGCTACCACGTGGTGCCGGCGGCGCTGCTGCTGGCGGGCGGGGCCTGGATCCGGCGCCAGGATGCGCCGTTCGGGGAATGGCTCGCGCGCGCGGGTTCGGTGCTGCTGCCGTTCGCGTCGTTGTGGTGCGTCGTGCAATGGTCGCCGCCGTTCGATCTCGGCACGGCGGTGGGCGAAGGGATCGCGCTGGCCGCGGCGGGTGGCCTGCTGCTGGTGTGGCGGCCGTGGACCGGCGTCGGCGAACTCGGCGCGACGCTGGCGACGGTGCTGTCGTGGTTGGTGGTGCGGCACCTCGACCGTGCGACCGACTCGAGCTGGCCGTTCCTGCCCCTGTTCCTGCTGGTGCCGGTGGCGCTGCTGCTGGTCGGCCGGCTCGGCCTCGCGCGCATCGTCGGGCTGGTGTTCGCGCAGGTCTCGGTCCTGCTCGTGCTGCAGCCCGGCGGCGATCTGGTGACTGGGGACCCGTGGTCGGCCATCACCTTGGCGCTGACCGGTGGGCTGGCGACGCTGGCGGTGTGGCGCGCGGCGCGCCGCGACGACGGTGCGTTGCTGGCCGTGGCCGTCGCCACGCACGCGCTGGCGTTCGGCGTGTGGATCGTGTGGGCGCTGGCAGCACTGGCCAGACGCACCGACGCAACCACGGCGGCGATGGCGATGCCGCTGTGGAACCTGCGCACCGGCGCCGTGCTGTCCCTGGTGGCGCTGTCGGCGATCGGCTTCCGCAGCGTGCCCGCCGCGTCGGCGCTGCCGCGGGTCGTGCTCGCCGGCACCGTGCTGGTCGGCCTCTACGTCGGTGGCCTGCTCGAAGTGCTCGACGCGGTCGCGACGTGGTCGTTCGGCCCACGCGCCGTCGCCAGCAGCCTCTACTCGCTCGCGTTCGCCGGCGTGCTGCTCGGCATCGGCTTCTGGCGCGGACTCGCGCCGCTGCGCTGGACGGCGTTGTGCATGCTGGTCCTCGTCGTCGGCAAGGTGCTGCTGCACGACCTCAGCGAAGTCGACACCCCGCTGCGCGTGCTGGCGAGCGGTGTGCTCGGCGGGGTGTTGCTGCTGGCGGCCTGGGGCTACGCGCGGCGGCAGCAGCGATCGGGCGACGCACCGCCGGGCTGAGCGGCCGAGAGAGAACCCTCTCGAAGGCTTGGCGCGGCGGCGTAGGCAGCAGGGCTGTTCTCCGCGAGCGGCGGTCGTTGGACGCCGTGCTCGTGTGGTCCGGTGAGAGGCCTGGAACGAAGTCCGCATACGGCCTCTCACTCAGAGTCGTGCTTGGCGGCCGCCTGCGCAGCCGTGCAGAGCCTGCGCTCCGCGGCTGTCCGAACGTCGCTCCAGCTCTTGCAGCTCTAGCGCTCAGGCTATATAGGTGCGCAATCAAAAGCGATGGCTGCGAAGCGACGATCACCAGAGGGGCGGACCAAGGCCGAAGGGGGCCGAGCGGGTGGCTCGAAGGCCGCTCGCGGTCAGCGAGCGGCGGGCACTCGCT
>ERZ1066117.276-NODE-276-length-47662-cov-41.592266_pt1 | contig 47662 bp, 38 predicted proteins | sample MGYA00382764_ERZ1066117 | MGnify/ENA primary metagenome ERZ1066117 (study PRJEB33369, sample SAMEA5778347) | biofilm metagenome | biome: Industrial cooling water; feature: Water cooling tower basin; material: Biofilm | place: United Arab Emirates | collected...
GACGATGATCCCGGCGCGAGGCGGCGCCGTTAGACCCTGGGCACGGCACTAGCGGCCTCGCCGCGGGCCCCCGAGCTCGTCAGCTCTCGCACACGAACCAGTCGTACGCGTGGTCCTTGTCCCAGCAGCAGCTCTGGTTCTGGTAGTTGGCCGGCTCGCAGAACGAGCAGGCCCACTTGCGGAAGGCGGTCCAGCCGTCGGGCGAAGACTCGACGCAGCCCGGGCCGTCGACGGTGACGGGGAAGCCGTCGACGGTGCCGTTGTTGTTGGTCGTCGCGCCGAACACCTGGATCCACGTGTGCCAGTTGTCGAGGCCGTAGGCGACCGTGATCAGCTGCTGCGCGTCGGCCTGCGACTTGGCCTTCCACCACTTCATCCCCTTGCCCGGGCAGAAGTTGGTCTGCTGCGTCAGGTCGGCGCACTTCGCCGACTTGAAGATGTACACCGTCCGGCCCGCGAAGTCGTACTGATGGAACACGCCGCTCGCGTCGACGCACTTGCCGGCGTTGCACGGCGCGTTGTTCGGGCAGGCGACGTTGCACCCGCCGCAGTTCTTGTTGTCGGTCTGCACGTTGATCTCGCAGCCGTCGACCGGCGCCGCGTTGCAGTCGTCCCAGCCCTGGACGCACTGGACGTCGCACGCCTCGCAGGTCGCGTTCGCCGGCGCCTGGCCGTCGCACACCTCGCCCGCCGCCGCGTTGACCTGGCCGTCGCCGCACTCGGCCGCGCTGCAGTCGGCGTCGCAGCTGTTCGACTCGCCGCCGGCGTCGCAGTCCTCGCCCGCCGCCGCGTTGATCTTGTTGTCGCCGCACGCGGCGGGCGTACAGTCGTCGTTGCACGTCTGCGACTCGCCGGCGTCGTCGCACGCCTCGCCGCCCTCGACGACGCCGTCGCCGCACACCGGCTCGCCGCCGCCGCTGCTGCTGCTACTGCCGCCGCCGCTGCTGCCGGACGACGGCTCGCCGGTCGTGCCGCTCGCCGACGCCTCGCCGGTCGTGCCGGTCGTGCCGGTCGTGCCGGTCGTCGCCTCCGCGGTCGGGCCGGTCGTCGCCTCCCCCGTCGCCCCGCTCGTCGTCGCCTCGCCGGTCGTCGGTGCCCCGGTGCTCCCGGCCTGCGTCGTCCCGCCGCCCGTCGTCTGCGCCGCGCCCGTCGTCTCGCCGACGCCGCCAGTCTCGCGGCCCGTATCGTCGCCGCAGCCCAGCAGCGCCGCCGCCGTCATCCACGCCCAACCCCACCTCGTCCCGTGTCGCATGCGGACCATCTTTCACGGACAGGGCGCCGCGCACCAGCGCAACGGATGCTCGCGCGACGGACGCGCATCCCGGCCGTCCGGCCGACGTCGCCTCGACGGCGGGCGATCGAACCGGGCCGCGAGGCAGGCACGGCTCGGAGAATGGGGATGGCCGATTCGTGAGCCAAGACATGAAGAAGCGATCGAGACGATCTCCCCGCCACATCCGGGTCACCACCATCCCACGAGGAGCTCGCAGCATTCGAGCGCCCCCCCTCGACAGGGCAGTCGGAGGAGCTCGTGCGGCGGTGGCACCCGTCTCGCGCCGGGTTCAGCCCGCGGGCCGATGCGTTACCATGCCGGCATGACGCTCCGTCCCCGCCACCTCTCCGCGGTCTGGCTCCCCTGGCTCCTGCTCGGCTGCGGCGACAGCGGCGGCGCCTCGGGCTCGATCACCGACACCTCGATCACCACGGCGACGGCGACGGCGACGGCGAGCGCGACCGAGGGCCCGACCGCGGGCACCTCGGGCGGAGAGACCGGGGCCCCGACGACCTCGGGCGGCAGCGGCGGCGAGAGCAGCAGCGGCGGCATCAAGCTCGACCTCGGCGTCCCGGACGCGAGCGACGGCGGCATGATGGGCTGCAAGAAGGTCGACATCCTCTACGTGATCGACAACTCGCCGAGCATGTACGACGAGCAGCAGACGCTGATCGCCAACTTCGGCACCTTCGTGCAGGAGATGCAGGCGGCGCTCGAGAAGGTCGCGGACTACCACATCGGCGTGATCACGACCGACAACTACGCCGAGGAGGGCTTCCTCGACGACAGCACCGACGTGGTCAACGCCTCGGTCCCGGCCTGCCAGTTCCTCGGCGGCATGGTCGTCGAGAGCCAGCAGGGCCTGTGCACCCCGTTCGCCGCGGGCTTCAACTACATCACCGAGGCCGACGTGCTCGCGGCGAAGTTCGCGTGCGTCGCCAACGTCGGCGAGGACGGCGACAGCGACGAGCGCGTCGGCGACGCGCTGATCGGCGCGCTCGCGCCGGAGAACCAGGCGCCGGGGCAGTGCAACGAGGGGTTCCTGCGGCCCGACGCGCTGCTGATCCTCGTCATCTTGACCGACGAGAACGACTCGTCCGACACCGACCCCGACGACTGGTACGCCGCGGTGCTCGCCGCCAAGGGCAAGCCGGAGAACGTGGTCGTGCTGTCGCTCGTCTGGGACGACTTCGAGAACAACTGCCAGCAGGACCTCTCCGAGTCGACCGGCTACACGATCGAGGAGTTCACGCAGATGTTCCCGAACCACGCGGTCGGCAACATCTGCGACGACTCGTACGAGGGCTTCTTCGCCAGCGCCGTGCCGACGATCGACACCGCCTGCGACAACCTGATCCCGGGCTGACCCGCCCCGAGGTCGACCCCCCTCGTGCTCGCCCGGCGCCGGGATCTTCGCAGCGCGACTGGCCCGGGCGGGAACCTGCGGCTAGTCTGCATCCACCTCAACTGGCAGAAAGCTCCATGTCGACGCTCCGACTCGTCCTGCTCGTCCCGTTCCTGTTCGCTTTCTCGGGCTGCGCCGACGACGGGGCCGGAGGCCCGCCTGCCGGTCCCGGCTGTGACGGCCCCTACGCGCCCGCCTGGGCACGCGGTGCGGCCTGCGAGGGACCGGCCGCAGGGGTTCCCGTCGTCACCGTCCGCATCGTCGACCAGACCGGCGCGCCGGCGGCCGCGCAGACCGCATGGTGGAGCGCGGCCGCGGACGCCGGCTTCTGGGGCGAGGGCTTCTCCACCGCGGCGACCTGCGCCTCCGGAGAGCCGCCGTGCAGCGAATGGGTGATCCAGGCCCCGCTCCCCCAACGTGTGGTCTTCACCGCGGCCCGCTCGACCGACCCGGCCGCGAACCCGGGCGACTGCATCGACTTCGCCAGCGCGGCCACGCAGCTCCACATCCCCGACGACCGGCCGCAGGTGGTCACGCTCGAGCTGCCGTCCACGCCCACCGTCTGCTTCGAGGGTGACCGGCGGACGCCGGGGCCGAAGGCGTGGCAGGCCCCGCGCGCACAGGACTGCGCCACCGTGCCCGCGTGCGTGGAGACCCACGCCGTGATCCGCGCGGTCGACGCGATCGACGGCGCCCCCGTGCCGACCATCTCCGCCAACTGGTACTACCCGCCCGACTCCGAGCGCTTCGACGGCGAGCACCCGCTGCGCTGCCTCGACGCGCTGTGCACCGAGCTCGCCCTCACCGAGGTGCCCCTGGCCGGCACCATCTACTTCACCGTCAGCTACGTGGGCCCGCTGCACCCCGAGGTTGCGACCTCGTGGACCGGCTACGGCGCCATGCCCTTCGAGTGGGACCCTGCCGCCGAGTCGCCGGAGTTCACGCTCGCGGTCGAGATCCTCGAGTCGGCGATCGGCGGATAGCGACCTGGGCATCCCGCGACCTCTGGCGCCCGCCCTTCGCGCACGACGCGCCGCCCTTCGCGCACGGAGACGGCCGCGTCCAGATCCACGTCCCGCGCCGGAGGACCGATGAGTTTCGGACGCGCCCGCCGTCTCGCGTGCAGGAGACCTCATGGGCACACTCTCGATCACCACCTTCCTCACCCTGGACGGCGTGCTGCAGGCGCCGGGGGCCCCGAACGAAGACACGAGCGGCGGCTTCACCCGCGGCGGCTGGCTCGTCCCGCACTTCGACGAGGCGTTCGGCGGCTTCATGGACGCGATCTTCCGCCGGCCCGCCGCGTTCCTGCTCGGCCGCGGCACCTACGAGATCTTCGCCTGGTACTGGCCCAGGAGCCGCGATCCCGAGGACCTCGTCGCGACCAAGCTCAACACGCTCCCCAAACACGTGGTCACCAGCCGCCCGGGCCTCACCTGGGCGAACAGCCGGGCGATCGCCTTCGCGGACATCGGCGCGGTGAAGGCGGCCACGGCAGGCGAGCTGCAGGTGCACGGCAGCGCGCAGCTCGCGCGAACGCTGCTGTCCACCGACCTCGTGGACGAGCTCAACCTCGTGATCGCGCCCGCGCTCGTCGGGCCCGGAAAACGACTCTTCGACGGCGCGAGCCCCACCGGGCTGAAGCTCCTCGAGGTCGCGGGGAGCCCGAACGGCCTTCTGCTGTGCCGCTACGCCCGGGACGGCGCGCTGCGCACCGGCACGATACCCGACGCGCCGGCCTAGCCCGGCCCGTCATGGTTCCTCGTCGGCTCGCGCTCGAGCCCCGCGCGGCCCTCCACCCTTCGCGCCTCCGTCCCCGCACAGCGGCTTGTCCGCGCCGCGCTGCGCGGGCATCCTCGGCGCTCCGAGGAGCCGAAGCATGTCCGACCCTGCCCGCGGAGCGACCGCTGCCACCAGCGCCGTCTGGCGCGACCACGTCCACGTCGACGGCCTGCCGGCGGGCTTCACCGTCCGCACCACCTTCCCGACCAACCCCGACGGCGTCGAGGTGATGCTCGAGCAATGGGAGGCCGGCACCTCGGAGCCGCCGCACTCGCACCCCGGCGACGACATGACCGTCGTCGTCGAGGGCAAGATGCTCGTCCAGTTCTTCGTCCGGACCGAGCAGGGCCTGGTCGCCGACGGCGAGCCCGTCGTCCTCGGCAAGGGCGACACCGGCTACATCGCGGCGGGACGGATTCACGACGCCCGCTACGTCGAGGCCTGCAAGCTCGTGTACGTCCACGACCGCGCCTTCGGCTTCCAGGCCCACGGCTGACGCCGTGCCGTCTTGACCACGCCGCGCCCCGGTGTTAACTGCGCCGCCGTGCGCGAGATGTCGATCGTGTTCGCCGGCGGCGGCTGCCGGACGTTCTGGGCGCTCGGGGCCTACACCGCGGTCGCCGACCTCGCCAGGCCCGTCGAGTTCGCGGGCGTGTCCGCCGGCGCCGCGATGGCGCTGGTCGCCGCCACCCGCCAGGAGCACGCGCTCGTCGCGGCGTTCTGCGCCCGCACGGCCGTCAACCGCCGCAACGCCTACCCCGAGCGCCTGCTGCTCGGGCGCCCCGTGTTCCCGCAGGAGGCGATGTACCGCGCGACGATGCTCGACCTGCTCGGCGACGGCGGCCTCGCGCGCCTCGCCGACGCGCCGCGGGTCCGGATCCTCCAGGCCTATGTCGAGCCCGGCCGGCCCGTGCTGTCGACGGTGGCGAGCGCCTGGTGGGCCTACGCCTCGCGGCGCCGCCGCGGCCTGCTGCACGGCCCGGACGTCCCGCACCCGGGCATCGCCGCCGAGGTCGACACCGCGCAGGACGCGACCGACATCGACGACCTCGCCGCGCGGGTCCTGCGGTCCTCGGCGAGCCCGCCGGTGACCCCGGTCCAGCGCACCGCGGATCGGATCTACTTCGACGGCAGCCTCGTCGACGCGGTCCCGGTGCGCGCCCTCGGCCCGGCGGCGCGGGCCGGCGCGGTGCTCGTGTTCCTCAACCGCCCGCACCCGGCGGAGCGCCTCGGCGACAACGTCCGCTACCTCGCCCCCTCGGCGCCGGTGCCGATCCACAAGTGGGACTACACCAGCCCGGACCGGGTCCGCCGCGCCTTCGACATGGGCCGCCGCGACGGCGAGGCCGCGCGCGCCGCGGTCGAGCGGTTCCTCGCCGGCGAGCGCCCCGCGCCGCGCGCTCAGCCGTGAGCGCAGGCGTCCAGGAATCGCTCGACCCGCGCGAGGTACTCGGCCCGGTGCTCGACGAGGTGCCGCACGTGGCGCGAGCCGGGGAAGAAGCAGCGCTCGACGACCAGGCCCGCGCGCTCGCACGAGTCGGCGAACGCCGCGACGATCGCGTGCGGCACCAGCGCGTCGGCGTCGCCCCAGAAGAACAGCGCCCGCCTGCCCGGCAATCGTGCCAGCACCGCGAGCATCCGCGGGACGGTCGACTTCAGCGCGCGCACCCCCCACGGCGCGGCGAGGTGGATCGCGCCGGCGACGACCGACAGGATCGGCGTCAAGATCGGGTGCTCGTGCGCCGGCCGCCGGCGCAGCGCCGTCAGCAGCGACGGCATGAACAGCCGCGGCGCGTGGCGCATGGTGAAGCGCAGGTCCGGCTCGTCGGGGATCCCCGGGGCGCTGTCGAACACCAGGCCGACGACCCGCGCGAGCAGCTCGGGGCGATCGCCCTGCAGCCGCTCGAGCAGCGCCAGCGCGGTGAAGAAGCCGTGGTTGCTGAACGCGTGGATCACCAGTGGCCGCGGGTCCTCGGCCTCGGCCCGGATCACCGCCTCGACGAGGCCCGCGCTCGCCTCCGCGTAGCCGGCCCACGGCGCGAAGCTCGTGCGCGCGTCGGCGACGAACGGCACCACGTCGGCCCCGCGCTTCTCGTAGAAGCTGCGCAGCGGCTGCAGGTGACGCTCGCGGCTGCCGAACCAGCCGAGCAGGAGCACACGCGGATTGGACGCGGGATCGGTCATGGGCGAGGCGGCGAAGTCTCGCACCCTCGCGGCCGCGCGGGCGGTCCGCGCGGATGACCCAGCGCACCCGAGGTCGGCGAACGGCCGGCCGCGTCGGTCGCGTGGTCGCCGCGAGCGCCGCCCGCGTGCTCTCCGGCTCACGCCGCCGGCGCGTCGGGCAGGTAGTCGGGCGGCCAGAAGCGCTCGCACCAGCGGCGATACGCGACGATCGGCCCGTCCTCGGCCAGCGGCTTGGGGTTGCTGAGGAACTGTCGGTTCGTCCAGATCATCTCGTCGCCGTCGAAGTCCTTGGTGGCGATCGCGAGGAAGATCCGCGCCAGCAGGTCCTCGGGCCCGAGGCCGGTCAGCCGCCGTGCGAGCCGGCTCACCGGGCCCGCGAAGCGCTGCTTGACCGAGCTGACCACCCGGATCTGACAGTCGGTCGGGTTGAGCGGGGTGATCAGGATGACGTTCATCAGCTCGAGGTTGCCCTGGTCCGGGCCGAGCTTCGAGCGCGCGAGCGCGACGCCGGGGCCGAGGATCGCGATGTCGAACTCGAACGCGCTGCGGTAGGCGCGGCCGAGCCGGCGGATCCACGCGTACGGGCTCTGGGCGCCGGCGACCCACGTCATCTGCATCCTGGCGCTGAACGCCCCGGTCTCGTCCTCGGCCGGCTGGCGGTCGATCCCGTGCAGCTCCCAGTGGTGCACCGCGTAGAAGTGCTGGATGTCGATGATGTTCTCGGTCGGGAAGAACACGTTGGTCGGCGCGAGCCGGCGGCCGGCGTTGGTCACCGGCTCGCTCCACCCGTCGAAGAACCCGGGCTCGGCGATCCGCAGCGGCCGCGCGGGGCGCTGGCGGTCGGCGCCGTGCCACAGGAAGATCGACGCCGCCGCCTCGACCGCGGTCCACGGCGTCGACTTGACGTGCCGCAGCGACTTCGGGTCGGCCACGAAGTCGCCCTTGACGCACTGGCCGCGGTTGTCGAAGTGCAGCCCGTGGAACGGGCAGCGCACGCACCCGCCCTCGACCCGGCCGCCGACGCCGCGGTGCGCCCCGAAGTGCGGGCACACCGCGTCGAGCACGACGACCTTGCCCGCCTCGTCGCGGAACGCGATCAGCTGGTGGCCCATGAAGGTGAAGTTGGTGATCTTGCCCGGGACGACCTCGCTCGCGCGGAGCGGCGAGAACCAGTCGTGGGCGTACTGCGGCGGCGGCCGCATGTATCGCTTGGTCGCGTGGATCGCCGTGGCCATGCGCGCGATCCTATCACGGCCGACCCGCGACCCACGCGCCGGGCCGCCGCGCGCCCTCGCGCGGACCGTCGATCTACGATGCCCGCACCATGCTCCGCTCGATCATCGTGTTCCGGACCGCGCCGGACCAGGACTCGCCGCGCGTCCCGGTCGCCGTACTCGTCGAGGACGCCGTCGGCGTGTGGGTCGAGCCGTTGCCCGGCGTCGACCCGATCGCCTGGTGGTCGCAGCGCGGCCACGTCGACGGCGACCACCCGGTCTTCCGCAGCCGCAGCATCCCGCGGCCCGGCGCCCCGGATCACCGCAAGCTCGAGTACTTCGCCCGCATGGGCCTGAGCGAGGCCATGATCGGGCGCACGGAGTTCGGCCCGATCACCGCTCACCACGACGCGTCCGGCTCCGCCCCCGACCTCGCCGCCGCCCTCGCCCGCGGGCTCGCCAGGACCGGACACTGAACAAACGACTAGACCTCGCGCGCGTTTTCGCGTACAAGTCCCGCGGAGAAAGCCATGTCGATCACGTTCTATTTCAGCCCCATGTCCTCCGCCGCCCGGATCCACCTCTCCCTCGAGGAGCTGGGCGTCCCGTACGAGAAGGTCCTGGTCGATCTCCAGGCCAAGGATCAGAGGAAGCCGGAGTTCCTCAAGCTCAACCCCAACGGCAAGGTCCCGACGATCGTGCTCGACGGCCAGCCGATGTTCGAGTCGATCGCCATCCAGATCGCGCTCGGCGAGCGCTACGGGGTCGAGCGCGGCCTGTGGCCCTCGCTCGGCTCGCCCGAGCACCTGCAGGCGCTCACGTGGCTGTGCTGGGGTCAGGTCGGGCTCGGCATGCCGCTGTTCCGCTACCTCGCCAACACCAGCGAGTACACGCCGGCCGACCAGCGCAACGCCGGGCAGGCCGAGGCGGCCCTGACCGAGCTGCACGCGATGCTGCGGATCCTCGACGCCCGGATCGGCGAGCGCGGCAACGTCGTCCACGACCGGTGGACCCTCGTCGACGCCGACCTGTCCTCGGTCCTCGGCTGGGGCCTCTACGCCGGCAAGATCGACGCCGCCGAGCACCGCAACGTCGGCGCCTGGCTGGCCCGCGCCATGCAGCGCCCGGCCCAGCGCGCGCTGATGGCCCAGGGGTGAGCCCCGCCAAAGGTCGGGTCAGAGCTGCCCGATCGTCATCCCGAGCTGTTCGGGCGCGTCCACGGAGCGCCCGAACATCACATAGTACCGGCCCGGCGTGAGGTCGCGGAGCGCCATCGCGCCGGGCTCGAGCTGGAAGTCGACCGGATCCAGGCACGACCCGCACTTCACGACCCGAAACCCCGACCACCCCTCCGGCGAGGGCGTGAAGAACAGGTACTTGCCGGCCTCCGCGATCTCGAAGCCGCGGGTCGTGAACATGCGGCCGTCCTGCGTCGGTCCCAGCACGTCGTCCTGGTCGCACGCGACGTCCGCGAGGAGGGTGACCGTCCGTCCCTCCCACGGCGCGAGCGGGAGGTCGCAGTCGAGGAGCGCGACCCGGTTGACCATCTTCGAGCACGAGGGATAGGCCGCGAACTCGTCCATCGCCGTCGCGAGCGGCTCGCCGAACACGTCCTCGAAGATCGGGGAGAATTGCGCGAAGCCGGTGTCGTAGTCGGTCGATCGCATGAAGTCCACCAGCGGGTCGAGCCCGTGGCGCTCGAGGAGGAAGCGGACGAACAGGCCGGCGGTGTCGGCGTGGGCCTCCTCGAACGCGAAGCCCCGGATCACCTCGTCGATCGGGACCCGATCGGTGGCCGCCTCCCCGCCGTCGCTGAAGACCTCGGCGAACCCCTCGGCGAACGGCTTGGCGCCTTCGATCCCGCCCAGCGTGGCGACCGAGTGCGCGATCTCGTGGTAGTGAAAGCTCTTGATCGAGAACGCGTACGGCGAATCGAAGTGGGCGCACCCGAGGACCGACAACCCGTTGCAATGGTCGGGGATCTCGGCGGGCGTGACCCTCGTGAATCGGATCGGCTCCGGCAGCTCGAAGCCGAGCAGCCGCGCCAGCTCGACGGCGTGCTGCTCCTGCCGGTAGAACGAGCCGCGGCAGACGGGGCCGCTCGTGGTCGTGCTGTACTGCAGGTGCGTGCCCTCCCAGATCGGCTCGGGGATGTCGGGCTCGCACCCGGCCAGCGAGCCGAGGGCGGTGAGCGTACACAGGATCGAGGTTCGCATCGGGGCTCGGGTCTCGGTTGATAAGACGGGTGGCCGCAACCGTAGCGTCGCCGGCCCGGGCAGGCCCGCGGCGAGCCAGCGTCTTCCGAACGAGCCGGCGCACGCACTCGAGCCGCCACCCCCCCATCGCCGTGGGGTCGACGGCGGCCCGCGTTGGATCGCTCCCGAGGGCGCCGGGCGGGAACCTCGGGCGACCCCGGTTGTCCCTGGGCGACGATGACGCGGCCCGGGATCCGCCTGCTGACGCTCGCGCTGGTGCTGGTGCTGGCGGCCTGCCCTCGGGCCCCGGCGGACGGCGGCTCTCCGCGGGCCGAGCCCGACCCGCCGCCTCCGGCGGATCGCGCGTCCGCGCCGCCCGCGGCCCCCGTGGCGCCGCAGCCCACGCCCGCGCTCGACGTCGCGCCCGAGCCCCCGGTCACCGTCGAGCCGCCTCCGGCGCCCGAGCCCGCGGCCGGCCCCACCTTCACCGTCATCGCGCGCCTCGTCGACGCCGGCCGCCCGGTCTCCCCCTGCGGCATATTCCACTTCAAGGTCGTGATGAAGTTCGCAGTGCTGCGCGTGGTCGCCGGGCGCTTCGAGCCGGCCACCCTGTACGCCGGCGTGAGCTGCCCCGAGATGCCACCCACCCGCGCTCGCAAGTTCCGCTGGACCGTGGGCGCGGTCTACGAGCTCGAGCTGCGCACCGCCGGCCTCCGTCGCACGGGCGTCCTGGTCGATGCATTCGAGGGCGAGCCCGGCAAGCGCCACGAGCTGCTCCATATCGAGCCCGCATCGACCGAGTAGGCCGGCCGCCTCCGCGCGCAGGTCGCGGGTCACCTTGCCGTCCTGGACCTCGGCGCCGGCGATGTACAGGTCGTGGGCGTGGACGGGAGCCCAGAGGACGCCGCGCGTGACGACGACCAGCGGCGTGTCGGTCGGCACGCCGGGATAGCTGTAGGTACACTCGTGGCGGGTGCCGCAGTCGGGGTGCGGGCTGGCGACGCCGGCGATCGTGCAATCGTCCGCGGTGACGAACGGGGCGCCGATCGGCTCGGGGCCGGGGCCGTCGTCGACCAGCGGATAAATCGCGATCTCGACCTGCTTGCTCTCGCAGCCGTTGGCGACGATCCGGACCACGCCCTCGAGGGTGACGGTCTGCGGGGCGACGGGGCGATCGGCGGGCGCGGTCAGGCAGGCGAGGTCGGGCGGGCCGGCGCCGGCGTTGTCCTCGACGTCGCTCGATCGCGCGAGCGCGGTCGCAGGCGCGAGCACGGGGACCCCGCAGACCTGATCGGCGTGGTCGGGGCCGACGAGCTCGCAATTCGGGGTCGTCGCCTCGTCGGCGCAGAACCCGGAGTTCGGCGCGGGGACGAGGTTGTCGGGGCACGCGAGCGGGCCGGTGCTGCTCGCCTCGCCGGTTGTGACGGGCTCGCCGGTCGTGACGGACTCGCCGGTCGTGCCGGGCTCGCCGGTCGGTTCGCCGGTGGTCGTCGTGCCGGCGCTCGCCGAGCCGCCTCCCGCGCCCGCGTCGCCACAGGCGATCGCCGTCGCCGCCACGCAACACGTCCAGCTCCACCGAAGCACGTGCCGCATCCTTCGAGCCCCCGGAACGGGGTCACGATATCCCAGGCCCGTCGACGTCGCCACGCGCGCGAGCGCGAGCACCGGACGCTCACCAGCGCCAGGTGATGAACCCGTCGCCGAGGAACGAAAGCGAGGAGGTCGGGTGCCGCTGGCCGTGCTCGTCGACCAGCGACCACGTCGCGCCGGTCCAGCGCTCGACCTCGGCCTCGGTCAGCCCGCGGGCGGCGCGCTCATCTGCATGGCGGACCTCGACCTCGGCGTCGGGCAGGTCTCCCGGCAATGCTTCCAGCCAGGCGACCAGGGCGAACGCGGCGTCGCAGCGCGCGTGCGCGCCCGGGTCGCCGGCGACCAGCCGGCCGGTGGCCCAGGGGGTCTCGTAGCCGTACGACACCACCGTACCGAACGGCTGGCCGTCGCAGAGCAGCTCGAGCGGCGCGCGGAAGGCCATCCTCCGGCTACGCCTTCTTCGCGGGCGCGCGCCGGATCGGCACCTCGTGGACCTCGGCGTCGAACAGGTTGCGATCGGCCCGCCACTCGCGCCGTCGGACGTCCCAGAAGCGCGGCCGGATCCGCAGCGTCCCCGCGCGCGGCCGGGCCTCGAGCAGGTGATACGAATTGGGCAGCAAGCTCGACTCGTAGGCCGCGCCGGCGGCGAGCTCCTGGACCACGCCGTGCGCGTTGCCCTGGACGAGCTGCTGCCCCGCGTCGTGCAGGTGCCCGCGCAGCACCAGGCTCGAGATCCGCTGCACCTCGATCTGCGCGGGGCGGTCCCAGGTGGCGAAGAACGCCCACGGGTGGTGCATCACCGAGACGACCAGGTCGGCGGATTCGGCGTCGCGCAGCAGGAGGTTGGCCTGGTACAGCCCGAGGAGCAGGTTGCCGTGGTCCTGGTCGCTCGCCGCCAGCCACGCCGAGCTGAACGCGGCGACGTGCACCTCGAGCCCGCGGATCGACCGGCGGACGCTGGCCCACGGGTGCTGCCAGGCGACGCCGCCGAGGCGCATCGCGTCGGCGAACTGCACGAACGCGGCGTGGCGCCGCAGCAGGACGTCGGCGTCCTCCCCGGCGAGCAGCGCCGCGACGTCCTCCTGCTTGCCGGATCGCAGGAGCTCGGCCTGCGCGGCGCGGGCCACCGCGCTCTGGGTCCTGCCGCGATCGACGTCGTGGTTGCCCGGCGCCGGGATGATCTGGCTGGCCTCGACCTGCGCCGCGGGCATCAGCGCCTGCTCGATCCAGGCCCGCGCCTGCGCGTATTCCTCGACCTTGCCGGTGTTGGCGATGTCGCCCGAGAGCACGACCAGATCGGGCGGCCCGACCTCCTCGCGCAGGCCCCGGATGTCCGCCGCGAGCCGCCCGAGGCAGGTGGCCGAGTCCCAGGCGGTCGCGGCCCCGAAGTGGAAGTCGGACAGGTGGAGGATCCGGACCACGCCCTCGCCATTGTCATTGTCACGACCCGGGGAAGACGGCCTCGCCGGGGGCTCCGGGCTCGCGGGCGACCGCACCGCGCGGGCCGGCGACGCGCCGCGAAAGAGCCCCGCGACGGCGTCGATCTCGCCGACCCTGCGCGGCCGCTCCTCGCGGACCCTGGCGAAGAACAGATCGTCGGAGAGGAGACCGTGCCGCTCGAGCATGGCGCCGACGCTGTCCACCAAATGCGCGGCGCTGGCCGTCGCCCCCGGGAGCTCGGCGCTCAGCGTATCGCCGTCCGGCAGGTACCGGATCAATCGTCGCAGCTCCTCGGCGGAGAACAGACTGAGGAGCAGCCGGGACAGCTCGGAACGAGGGTTCTTGTCGGGCATCGGAGGTCTGCGTCGCCGGCGGCGCGGGCCGGAGGCGCCAGGATAACCGCCGCGCGCGGCCGCGACAAGCCGGCGAGGACGCCGACAAACACCCGCAGAACATCGTTCGATGACAGGGAGAGCGCGGCCGGGGCGACGCGGCGGAGGCGGGGTTCCGCGGGTCTCGCTCGCGGCGGCCCGGCGCTCGACGTCCGCGCGAGCGGCCGGCCGGGCTGTCGCAGAGGTCCTGTCCTTCGGGTCAGCCTCGTGCGCCCTCGGGCGAGCGACCGCGCGGGCCCGAGGTCGTCGTCCGCGCGCCGGCGCGACGGGCCGCGTCGCGCGGCGATCTCGACGTGGCAGCATTCGCGGTCGTGGCCCGCGCGCCGCCGCGTCGAGGCGTGCGCCGCCGCGCGGGCTCCGACGCCCTCGCGACGACGGACGGCTCGCGCGCGTCGCGGCACGACGGCTGGCTGCCGTGGCCCGTCGCAGCGCGGCCGGCGAGCGGCGCGTCGATCGAGGACACGCGCGGCCGCGCGAGCCCGCGTGCTCGCGGCAGCACCGGGCGATCTTGCTCCGCGCGCGCGTGGGCAGGCGGCCGCGCATCTCGGCCGCGCGGCCCCGGGTGGTAGATTGCCTGGGCGATGACGACGAACCCCTTGCTGCGCACGACGTCGGCGTGCCCGGTCGAGCTCGACCCGCACCTCTCGCACCGCGACGGCGTCCTGCGGCCCGTCACGGGCGTGCCGGGGGCCTACCTGCTGGGCCCCGTGCTGTCGCGCGGCGAGTGCGAGCAATTGATCGCCGCCACCGAGGCGCTCGGCTATGCGCCGAAGCGGAGCCGCCGCTCGGGGCCGCCGATCCGCACCAACACGCGGCTGCTCTACGAGGCGCACCCGGAGCTGATCGACGCGCTGGCGGCCCGCATGCGCCCGCACCTCGAGGCCGTCGACGTCGGCTCCGTCGGCCGGTGGCGGCCCGCGCCCGCGCGCCGGATGCTCAACGATCGCTGGCGGATGAACCGCTACGCCGCGGGCGAGCAGTTCTTCCCCCACTTCGACACCGGCTACGCGCTCGGGAGCGACTGCCGATCGCTGCTGAGCGTGATCATCTACCTCAACGACGACTTCGAGGGCGGCGAGACGGTCTTCTTTCCCGGCGGACAGACGCGGGACAACATGCTCCCCGGCGACGAGGACGCGCGCGAGGTCCGGGTGCGCCCGGTGCCGGGCGACGCGCTGGTGTTCCATCATTTCGGGCCGCTGAGCCCGCGCCACGCCGGCCTCGATCCCGGCCGCGGCCGGCGCCCCAAATACGTGGTCCGCACCGATGTCTTCTACGAGCGAGCGCCCCTGCCGGCCAGCGCCGCGCTGTTCGGCCGCAGCCCGGAGCTGCGCCGCTGCGTCGTGCTGCTCGGGCCGCCGGGCGCCGGCAAGAGCACCCAGCTCCGCCGCGCCGCGAAGGAGCTGGCGTTCCATGGCATCGACTTCGGCCATTGCGTGCGCACCGAGGTCGCGCGCGCGAGCGAATTGGGCGAGCGGATCCGCCAGGCCCGCAGCAGGCGCTCGGCGCTGCAGGACGCGGCCTTCGGGGCGACCTCGGCCGGGCGGCGGCCCGGCGGATGGCTGCCGGACGCGCTCTGCCTCGAGCTGGTCGAGCGGCAGGTCGCGGGGGCCGGACCGGTCCGCGGGCTGCTGCTCGACGGCTTCCCGCGCATGCGCTCGCAGGCCAACTTCCTCGAGGGCAGCGGCTGGTGGTTGCTGGCCGCCGTGCACCTGCGGGTCGACGATGCCGCGCGGAGCGAGCGGCTGCGGGGGCGGAGGATCGATCCGACGACCGGCGATCCGCTGCCGGCGCAGCCTGGACTGGACGTTTCGCGGCCCGGCGCGCGCCGACCGGAGGACGAGCCGGCGTCGGTGCGCGCGCGCATGGTCGACTGGGAGCGCGACACGCTGCCGCTCCTGGAGCACTACGCCAAGCGCGGCGCGCTCGTCGAGGTCGACGGGGCCGGCGCGCCCGAGGCGGTGACGCGGGCGATCGTCCAGGCGGTGTCGCGGCGGCTGCTCGACGAGGCGACGGCGCTGTTCCCTCCCGAGCTGCGCGCACTGCTGGCGAACGCGACGACCGACGGGGTCAATCGCTCGTCGCGCCCGGACTCGCTCGTGTTCCGCTATGCGCAGGGCGGCGGGCCGGCGCTCTACCTCAAGCTCGCGCCGCCCTGGGGCGCGCCGCTGGCCGACGAGGCGGCGTTCCTCGAGTCGGACAGCGCCCGCCGGCTCGGGCTCGCGGTACCGACAATGCGCGGCCGCTTCACGCTCGGCGGGGACGTCGCCTGCCTCGTCACCGAGGAGCTGCCGGGGATCTCCGCCAAGCGCGCCGCGCAGGCGTACACGGACGACGCGCAGCGCCGCGGGCTCGTCGACGCGCTGGCGCGGGTGCTGCGGCAGATCCACGCCGCGCCGCTGGCCCGAGGGCTCGCCGATCGCTCGACGGCGGCGCTGCTGCGGCGCGCGCGCGCGCGACTGGAGCGCGGCGAGGTGCCCCTGCGCAACTTCACCGCGAAGTATGGCATCACCCTCGAGAGCCCCGCCGAGCTCGCCGCAGAGCTCGCGCGCCTCGGCGACGTCGCGCAGCGGCTCGCCGAGGCGCCGCCCGTGCTGCTCCACGGCGATCCGTGCCTGCCCAACTTCCTGGTCGACGACCGCGGCGCGGTGACGGGCTGCCTCGATCTGTCCGGGGCCGGCGCGGGCGACCGCTTCCGCGACCTCGCGCTCGCGCGCTGGTCGGTGCGACACAACCTCGGGGAGCGGTGGGCCGAGGAATTCACGCAGGCCGCCTGCGAGGGCCGCGTCGAGCGCGAGCGCCTGCAGTTCTTCACCGATCTCGGCAGGTTCCTGGCGTGAGCCCGCCCCGCGAGCCCCTGCGCAGCGTCGCGCTGATCGGCCTCGGCTGGCACGCGCGCCGTGTCTACTACCCCCGGCTCGAGGAGGCCGCGCTCGCGGGGCGGGTCCGGATCGCCGCGGTCGTCGATCTACAGGACAACGCCGACGCCGTGCGCGGCTTCCTCGCGCAGCGGCAGGTCGCCCCCGATCACCTCGTCTTGACGCAGCCAAGCACGTCGCCGGAGCGCGTGCCCGACGAGGCGGCGCGGCAGCTCGCCGCGCTGCAGGCCGACGGGCGGCTCGACGGCGTGCTGATCTCGACCGAGCCGCGCGCGCACAGGGGCTATGTGCTGTGGGCGCTGGAGCGGGGCGTCCACGTGCTGCTCGACAAGCCGTTGACCGCGCCGGCCGACCCCGGCAGCACCGCCGAGGTGGCCGAGGCGCTATGGCAGGACTTCGAGGACATCGCGCGGGCCCTGGCGGCCTCGCGCGCCCGGCTGGTGATCCAGGCCCAGCGCCGCGTACACCCGGGCTATTCGTTCATCAAGCGCACCGTCGAGGAGTTCGTCGCGGAGTACGGGGTGCCGATCTCGTTCCTCGACGTGTACCACGCGGACGGCATGTGGGTGATGCCCGACGAGTGGGACCGCGACCACCACGCCTACAAGTACCGCACCGGCAAGCTGCTGCACTCGGGGTATCACTTCGTCGACCTGGCCTCGTGGCTGCTGGCGAGCAACGAGCGCCTCGGCCGCGCGCCGCGCACGCTCGAGTTCCAGGTGCAGAGCTTCGGCCCGCGCGACTTCCTCGCGCTGCTCGACGGGCGCTACGAGCGGCTGTTCGGCCCGGGGCGCGCGCCCGTCCCCGTACCCTCGGTCGAGCGCCACGGCGAGATGGACCTGAACCTGCTCGGCCGGATCCTCTGCGACGGCGCGGTGCAGACGACGGTCTCGCTGCAGCTGCTGCAGAACTCGTTCTCCCGCCGGGCCTCGCCGGCCCCGCCCGCGGATCCGTACAAGGGGGCGGGGCGCGTCCGGCACGAGCGCATGAACCTGCACGTCGGGCCGCTGCTCAACCTGCAGGTCCATTCGTATCAGGCCCACGAGGTGCGAGACCCGCGGCCGCAGCTCGCGTACGGGCCGGGGCACCTCGACCACTTCGACGTCTACGTGTTCCGCAACGCGGGCGTGGTCGGGGGCGCCAGCTTCGAGAAGCTCGAGTTCGGGCGGGCCGGCCAGGACAAGGGCCACAACGAGCAGGCGCGGCTCGACCTGCTCGAGGCGTTCCTCGCGGGCGACCCGAGCGGCTCCGAACTGGAGGAGCACCGCCGGACGATCTTCTGGCTCTCGCGGATCTACCACGCCCTCCACCGCCGACAGACGGAGGGGCTCGCGCTCCACGGCATGCCCTGGAGCGCGCCGTAGACCGCCCGGGGCGGCCCTCTACCTGTCGAGGACGAGCGCGCCGGGCGCGAACGGTGCGGCGCGCAGCGCCGCGACCCCACGCGGCGTGAGCGGGTTCCAGGTCAGCTCCAGGCGCTCGAGCGCCGGCAACCACGGCGCCGCGGCCAGCGCGAGCGCGCCGCGGTCCCCGATCCGGCACCCGTCGAGCCAGAGCTCGCGCAGCGCGCCCCCCTCGAAGCCCCGCGCGAGCGCGGCGGCGCCGTCGTCCCCGAGGGGATTCGCTCCGAGCATGAGCGACGACCGCGTTCCCTCCACCTTCACCTCGAGCGGGCTGAAGTCGCGGACAAGCGGTTCAAGGGGGTGCACAAGCTCGCACGGCGGGCGCTGTCTGTCCAGCGAGCGGCGCCCAGGTGCTCCAGCTCTCGGGCCGCGCCGACGAGGCGCTCACGCGCATGCGCGACGCGACCCGCCTCGACGGGCGCTCGTTCGTCGCCGGCTTCGCGACCCTGTTGTTCGCCCGCGGCGACTGGCGCCCACCTTCACGATCGGCCGCTTCTTGCAGACCTTCGGGGCCGGCCACGACGCCGTCGTCCGCCTGTCCGAGGCGCTCCGGGTCAACGGCGTCCGGCGAGGGGCCGTCCAGGGCCCCGCAGCCGGCGAGCGCAGAGAGCGCACCCCGCGACACTCGCCTCCGACATGGCTCGTGGTCGCGGGACGGCAAGGCGGCGTTGTTCGTGCCGGTGCAAGTCGAGGACGAGACCGCGGAGCGGCGGGCGCTCGTCGTCGTGCTGCCGGGCGGCGTGCGGTCGAGGGACACGAGCTGCACATGCATTTTTTATGATCGCCGCCACGGCGCGACGGTGGCACGAGCGACCGTGCTTCGCGTATCGTCGGCGCCCCATGAGCAAAGACAAGGAACCGGAGGAGTCCTCCGCGGCCGGCGCACCGAGAAAGCTCACCGCGGCGGCCCGGGAGGCGCTGAACATGCTGATCGCTCGCGGAATGCCCATGAGCCGAGCCTTGGCCGAGGTTCGCGCGCGCCCCGATGCCTTTGAGGAAGCGAAGCCCTCTGCGTCGGCTCGACCCGCCCGCGCGTTGGTCGGTCGGCCGCCTGCCGCGTCGAAAGAGGACGTCGATCGCTACTTCGAAGCGCTCGCGCTGCGCCTGGCCGAGATCGGCGTCGTGACCGACGATCACGCGACGCCCATCGCACCGGGGGACCTCGAGAAGCTCTTGAATAGGGCTCGTCTACCCTACGCGTATGTCGCCTTCCTCCGTCGCTATGGTGGCTCACGCTGCCGGCTGTGGAGCCACTCCCACGCGGCGGTCGAGCATTCGCATCTCATCACCATGCAGCGCAAGGCACGCGCGATGGGCGAGCGACTGGGACATCCGATGCCCGAAGGAGCGTTCGCTATCTTGAGTGAGCTCGCCGCCACCTACCACTTCGTTCCCGCCGAGGGCGGAATCGACGAGCCGGTCCACGTCCTGCTCGAGGATCTCCCCGACCGAAGCGGTCCCTACTTCGCCTCCGTGCTGGGCTGGGTCGACAGTCTCGCCGAGAAGGCGGGGCAGGCGTGGGAGTCGGGCTACTTCCGCATTCATCCGAACGGCACATCCGCCTGACCGACCCCGCGGCGGCCATGCGAAAGCCTCACGCGGACGCGGCCTTCGATCACTCGAGCGCGCCGCTGAACGCGATACCCCTGGGGCCGTGCCGGTGAGGCCAGCGAACGAAGGGTCCATCCCTGCTCGCTCGCCGGCCCGCAACTCACGCCCGCGGCAAGAACCCGTCGCCCCACCGCCGCGGGCGATGTCGGCCCTCGGCATGGACCTGCACGCCGCCACGACGGTCGATGGCCGCGACCGCCTTTGAGCGGCGGCGAAGCTCGGATCCACCCGATGGCGGCGACCGGATCCACCGGAGCCACCTGACCCCCGAGCGCTCGAGCACAGCCTCGAGCGCGCTCCGCAGGTACCGGGCGCCGGGGGAGCGCGCGCCCTCGTGGGTGGCCCAGGCCAGCAGCCGGCGCGCGCGGCTGCGCCAGGGACCACGTCCTCGGGCCGGAGCGGCGCGTTCTTCTCGGGGTACCACTCCGCCGCGACCTCGGGGCGCACCGCCGCGAGCGAGCTGGCCGGGCCGGCCACACGGCCGCTGCAAGAGGGACATCCCGTCTTGCTCTTGACCCTGGCGGCGCTCGTGGCCTCCCACCCGTGGGTGGGGTCGACTGTGCACTGACAGAACACGCCCACGAGGGGTGGGGTCGCCGGCGCAGCGCCACCGTCGTGAAGCTCGTAAAGGCTCCCTGGACACAGGTCGTCCGCCGTGAACGGGCCGGGACCGATGTCCAACGAGCCGGCCACCGTCGCGCAGAAGCGGCTGCTCCTCGGGTATTCGGACCGGTTCCTCCGGGTCGTGTTCCACGAGGGGGCTGGTGTGGTATCGTGCTGGACTGTCCCTGGCAGTCGAACCCCGAAAGGACCAACGATGCGCTCGCTCCATCGATCTTGCGTAGTCGCTGCACCCTTCCTCTTGTCGTGCTCCGAGCCCACAAGAGATCCGAAGCCTTCACCCGCTCCGGGACAAAGCGTCTGGGAGGTCGTCGGTCCAGAGTCAGCATTCGCTCTTGGTTTTGTCTTTCATCCGTCGGACCCATCCGTCGTTTACGCGGGCGCAGACGATGGCGCTGGGATCTGGAAGAGCGAAGACGGAGGCGATACCTTCAATCTGGTCTCCTCGACGGCACCGGACATGAGCGGCTACGCGCTGGCCATCGACGCCGAGGACCCGGATCTGATCTATGCGGGATGCGGCAGCGGCCGGGGGTTCTTCTTCAGCAAGGACGCCGGAGCGACCTGGGAGATCAACAACGTCGGTCTGGATTCATTCGCGAAGCGGACGATGATAAGCATCTTGGTCGACCCGCAAGACTCGAAACGATTGTACGCTGCGACTGAAGGCGGCGTGATGCTCAGTGATGACCGCGGGCTCACCTGGGGTCCAATCGGCGGGACCGGTGGTCCAGCCGCTGATCCCGCGTGGCGGCTGGCGACGGGGGTCTCGGGCTCCATCTATGTGCTTCTTGGTTCGTTCGCAGGTCCTCCTTCGGGTGACCTGCTGTTCGTGACGACGGACCGTGGAGCCACCTGGACCAACCTGACCCAACCGCTGCGTGACGCCGGAGCGACGGCCTTCAACCCCGACGATCTCGACATCTCCAAGGAGGGGACGATCTTCGTCTCAGGGACCCAGGATTCAGTCACCGCGTACTACCGGTCGGACGATTTCGGCTCGACCTTCGAGAGACTGGCCCCTCAGAACCACGCCGTCTTCGGCCGACTGGCTCTGGACCCGACGAAGGACGGCCGACTATTTGTCTCCGGGTCGCTCGACATGACCACACCGCTGCTCGTGTCGAACGACGGCGGGGATAGCTTCACCGAGACCGGAGGCGCTTTCGACGGGACGATCCCCATAAGCCTCGCGGTCAGTCCACATCCGGGCGGACGGGTCTTCTATGGGCTCTTCGGAGATCTATTCGTCAGCGACGACAATGGGACATCATTCACGAAGAACAACTCGAACTTCACGAACGCATACGCCAACACGATCGCTGCCGGGCCTGCGGGCTCGACCTGCGTCTACGGCGGCATCGGAGCCCACAACTCTACGTATGACAAACGCAATGCGTTCAAGTGGTGTGCGGAGACTGGCGAGACCGAGCTCGGTCTGACGGACGACGCCTATTCTCTCTCCGTCAGTCCCGTGGACGAGACCGCGATCGTCGCCGGAACTTTGAGCAGCGGAGTGCATTACTCCGTCGACGGCGGCAAGACTTTTCAGGAGTCGGCGGGCTCACCGCAGGGACCATTTCCCTCCGTCTTCGCGGGCGACGACGGTACTGTGCTCGCGAGCGGCGCCGCCTCCGACAGCTCGAGCTTCGGGATCTTTCGAAGCACCGATAAAGGGAAGACATTCGTGAACGTATCTGTCGATATGATAGCGAACAGATTCATGAAGGTCGGAGACCGATACTTCGCAGGCGGGAACATGGGGGTCGTCGTCAGCGAAGACAACGGTGAAACCTGGAAACGACAGATCGAGGAGGAAGGGTTCGACGTCACGTCCATCGTCGCCCTGGACGACGATGGTCAGCGACTTCTCGTCGGCACGTCCAATGGGCACCTTCGCAGGTCCTCCGACGGCGGCGAGACCTGGTCGGCCGCGAGTGCGCAGTTCGCCGGCAAGACCATCGTTGCGTCGTTGCTGAGGCGTCCAGGCACGAAGATCGTCTATGCCGGCTTGCACTCCTCGATCGATCACAAGGAGCTGGACAGGCCTACCGGGCTCTGGGTATCGAGCGACGAAGGCGTGACCTTCACCGAGGTCGAGGCGACGCGCTCGGCGAGCCTGGGATCCTTGTTGCTGATCGACATGGTCTGGCACCCCTCCGATGCCAATGTTCTCTACGCGGCGACGTGGGGATCGGGTGTTGTCAAAGTAACACTACCGTGAATTCAAGCGGGTCTTCGCGGATAGGTGATTTGAAGCAGGAATTCCCAGGTCGGGTCGGGTCTGAATCATCCCCTCGTTTCGAAACTGAGCGCCTTTGCGGAGCGACCAGCAGCTCGTCGAGGAGTTCTTCTTCTTCTTCAGCGACGACCCCGAGGCCCGCGGCAACAGCATCTTCGTCCGGCTCTCGATCCGCCGCTGATCCTCTGGCGCGTCCGGGCCCTCGCGTCGATGACGATGTGTGGGTGGCGTAACGGGGGCCGTTCGCAATGCCACGACGCGGACGGCGCCCAAAGTCCAGGAGCGCATGGCGGAATGCGCGGCGGGAGTTTGGGGCAATCCATCCTCCCGGCACGCCGCTGGCAAACGCGCTGGCATTGACGCCCTCGCCGCCGAGGATCGGACCTTCGTGGGCTACAGGCTGTGGTTGTGGTGGAACGAGCGGCAGCAGCCCGCCTCGACGCTCCCCGCGAGCGACCAGCCCTCCCCGGAGATCTCGAGATCGAAGGAGATCTCCCCCTCGCAGTAGTCGCACATGAAGCCCCACCAGGTGCACTCGAATTGGTGCAGGATCGCCGTCGTCTTCACGATCTCTCCCTGCATCATCAGCGCCGCCGGCACCACCTCCCCGGGCGCGACATCCCAGCAAAAATGGGGCAGCCGCAACACCAGCCGCGGCGAGTCGGCGCACAGATCCCCCTCCGTATAGGCGGGCACGAGCACCAGCTCGCTCGAATCGCCATAGACGTCTAGCAGGCTCACCGCGGCGAAGGTCGCCGCGAACGGCCCGAGCGGCGTCTCGCCGGCGACGTTCGCGTTCACCTGCGCCGCGGGCGGACACGTCCTCGCGCTCGCCGGGCAGAACGGCAGCCAGTCGCAGGGCATGGACTCCGGCGGAGGGTCCTCCGTCGTGCTGCTGGCCTCGCCATCCGGCCCCGTGCTGTCCACCCCTCCCGTGGTCGTCGCCGCGGTCGAGCTCGCGCCGCTCGTCGAGCCCACGCCGCTCGTCGAGCCCACGCCGCTCGTCGAGCCCACGCCGCTCGTCGAGCCCGCGCCGCTCGTCGGACCCGCGCCGCCCGTCGAGCCCGGCTCGCTCGTACCGGCCACGGTCGGTTCCGCGCTGCTGCTGGTCTCCGGCACAGCACCGCTGGACGTCTCCAGGGATTCGGGTGGGACTGGCCCGCAGCCCGAAAGCGCGCAGCCCGCGGCCACCAGGAGGACCTTGAGAAAGAGGGAGCTCGGTCGTTGTCGCATGGCGACGCTCGAACGCGCGCGCGGTCGTTCGGATCTCCGCTCCTTCGCCCGCGGGCCTCGGCGGGAGCGACGAGCGCCCCTCGCATGAATCGCACCACCAGCCCCCCCAGGTGCACTCGTGGTGCTGCGCGGCGGCGAGATCGTCGCCTTCCGGCTCGGTCACTGCGATCTGCGGCGCGGGGTGCTTCACGTCGCGGAGAACGATTGGAGGGGCCACGTCGGCACGGCGAACCTGCCCGAGAAGGGGCCGCACGTGCTGCGTCACACCTTCTGCTCGCGCCTGGCCGACTCCGGCGCCGCGGCCGTCAGAGCGTCGTCGGCAGGTCCCACGCCGAGATCGTGCCCTCTTGCAGGTAGCGCGCGGGCACGAAGTACAGCTTGCCGCTCGGGCTGACCGCGACACGGCCCTTGCCGGGCATCGCCGCGAACGGCTCGACCGTGCCGGCGAACGGCTCGATCACCACCACCTCGAGCGAGGACAGCGCCGCGTACACCTGCCCGGTGAACGCGTCGTGGCTGAGGCTCGTCACGTGCGCCTCGAGCTCGAGCGCCGGCTCGGTCGCCAGCGTCACCACGTTGAACCGGTACAGCGCCCCGCCCTCGAGCGCGACGAGCAAGTGCACCGGGCTGATCGGCGCCGACGCGGTGACGCGCGCCGGGAATGTCGTGACCACGCCCAGCATCCCCTGCTCGAGGTCCGCGGTGTTGTACTCGCCGTTCGCGGTGCTGTTGCCGACGTAGAGCACGCGGTCCTCGCCCCAGGTCAGGCCCTGGGGGCCGGCGTCGGCGACGGCGGCCATGAACGGGCCGTTGCCGGTCGTCACCTGGGCGGGGATCACGAGCGGCAGCGGGTTGTTCGGGTCGGCCTCGACGAGCCGGGCGACGCCCTGCGGCGTGTCGCCGAAGCAGCCGCCGATGCACGTGTAAGTCAGCGCGACCTCGCCGAGCCCCTCGACGGGCGCGGGCGCGGGCCTGGCGGCCAGCGGCGGGACGACCTCGAGCTGCGGGACCGTCAGGCGCCGCAGCACCTTGACCTCGCCCATGTCGAGGTTCGACACACCTGCCCATTCGGTCAGCTCGCCGTCCGGACGCAGGCGCCGCAGGTAGTCGGTGCCGTCGCGCAGCGTGACCATCCAGGCCGTGCAGTCGTCGGCGAAGTCGATGCCCATGATCTTCTCGGAGAACGGGCCGTTGAGCAGGTCGAGCCCGGGGTCGGCGCACTCGATCGGGCGCTCGCAGGCGCAGCCCGACCCCCAGCAGTCGTCGCCGGCGCAGACGACCCCGGCGCACGGGGCGACCGGCACGCACTGGCCCTGCCCGTCGCACACGCTCCCCGGCCCGCAGCTGCGATCGCCGCACGCCTCGGGCGGGCCGGCGAGCGTACACGCCTGGCCGAGGTCGTGGCACTCGCCGGAGATGACGTCGCAGACCTGACCCATCGGACAGAAGTCGGGGCCCTGGCCCTGGCACAGGGCGACGCACACCCCGTCGACGCACTTCTGGTTCGGCTCGCCGCAGGCGTCGCAGCCGGCGGCGTCGGTCGTCGCGCCGGTCGGGTCGGTCGCGCCGGTCGACGTCGCCGCGCTCGTGGTCCCGCCCGTCGACGGCGCCGCGCTCGTCGCGTCGGCCGATCCGGCCTCGCTGGTCGTCGGGACATCCGGCGCGTCGGTCGTCGACGGCGTGGTCGCTACGCCGGTCGTCGCGTCGCTCGCCGCCGACGTCCCGCTCGCGCCGCCGCGCCCGTCGTCGCCGCACCCGAGGATACACAGCACACTCACCCCGCCGATCGCCCACCGTCCGCGCACGCGCTCACCTCCTGCGGACGAGGGTACTGCAGCGGCCGCGTCGCAGCGACGTCCGGCCGCGAGCCCGCGAGGCCGCCGCCGCCGCTGGATCGCGCGGACAGGCGCCCGCGCCCGCTCGCGGCGCGCTGTCTCGCCCGCGCGTCGAGGAGGCGATCTCGGCGCTCCGGGCACTGTGCCCGGGCACGCAGCGCCTGCGCCCGCGAGCCCATTGACGGCACCCGGATCGAGGGACGCCTGTTCTGGAAACGTACGAACATTCGAGGACATCGCCTGCGTACGCCGATCCGCGGCGGTCCGACGTGCCGCGCGGCGGCGACGTGCGACGATTGAGACGAGGCGCCCGGCGCATCGAACCGGCGCGCGTTCGAACGCGGCGAGTCGGCGCGACCGCAGCCGGCGACGCGCCTCCGTCTGTTCGTGCACCTGCAACCGTTGCGCAGACCCGCCGCGGGCGCGCGTGGAGTCGCGCCGCCGGTGCCGCACACGGACGGTCGACGCCCGGCGCAGCAAGTGGAGTATCGTGGCTGTAATGTCTCAGGATCCTCTCCTGGTCTCCGCGACGGTCCTGGACCAGTGCGCCCGCGAGCCGATCCACATCCCCGCCGCGATCCAGCCGTTCGGGGCGCTGCTCGCGCTCGCCGGCGACGGCAGCGTCGCGCAGTGCAGCGCGGACACCGAGGCGCTGCTCGGGCGGCCGCCCGCGGACGTGCTCGGGCGAGGGCTCGCCGAGCTGCTCGCGGCCGACGACGCCGGTGCGATCCTCCGGCGCCTCGGTGACCTGTCCCCGGGGACAGTCGTCCGCCTCGCCGCGGTGCGGCCGCGCGAGCCGTCACGCCCGCCGCTGTCGGCCGCGCTGCACCGCCACGACGGCGTGGCGATCGTCGAGCTGCTCCCGATCGCGGCGGCGCCGACCTCGGCGGCGCTCGTCGACGTCGTGCAGGCGACCGCGCGCGACCTGACCGCGGAGATGTCGACCGAGGCGTTCTGCGGGCTCGTCGCCGCCCGGCTGCGCGCGCTGACCGGATACGACCGGGTGATGGTCTATCGATTCGACCCCGCGTGGAACGGCGAGGTGATCGCCGAGGACCGGCGCGACGACCTCGAGCCGTACCTCGGCCTCCACTACCCCGCGGCCGACATCCCGCCGCAGGCGCGCGCGCTCTACCTCGTGAACCGCGTGCGGGTGCTGCACGACGCGGCCGCCGAGCCGGCGCCGCTGGTGCCGCGGCTGCACCCGGAGACCGGCCGCGACCTCGACCTCTCGTACGCCCTGCTGCGCGCGCCGGCGCCGGTCCACCGCGAGTACCTGTGCAACATGGGCGTGCGGGCGACGCTCGTCGCCTCGATCGTGCACGACGGCGCGCTGTGGGGGCTCATCTCCTGCCATCATGTGAGCCCGCGGGTGCCGGCGCCGGAGTGGTCCGGCCTCGCCGACGGCCTCGCCGCGCTGATCGCCGCCCAGATCCCGCTGGCGCACGAGCGCGACCGCGCCCGCGGGATGGCGCGCGCCCAGTCGCTCCTGCGCGCCCTGACCCGCTCGCTCGGCGGCCACGCCCGGCTCGGCGACGGCCTGGTCGCGGTCGACGCCGGCATGATGGAGCTGATGAGCGCCGACGGGCTGGCGGTGCTCCACCGCGACGACCTGTTCACCCGCGGCGCCGTCCCGTCGGCCGCGCAGATCCGGCGGATCGTCGAATGGATCGAGCGCAAGGGCTCGCAACAATACGCGACCGACCGGCTCGGGCACGAGGCGCCGGAGCTCGCCGGGCTCGCGGACGTCGCCGCCGGCGTGCTCGCGCTGCACATCCCGAACGCGCTGCAGGGGTGGATCCTGTGGTTCCGCGCGGAGCAGGCGAACAAGGTCCGCTGGGCCGGCGACCTGCGCAAGGGGCTGGTCGAGGGCGACGGGCCGCCGCGGCTGACCCCGCGCAAGTCGTTCGCGGCGTGGGTGATGGAGGTCCGCGGCCGCTCACGCGCGTGGACGGCGAGCGAGCTGGCGATCGCCGCCGAGGTCGTCCGGCCGAACCTGCTCGAGGTGATGGCGTCCGTCTATCAGCACCAGTCCGAGGAGCTGCGGCGCTATCACAGCATCCTGTTCAAGCAGGTCCACGACGCCGTGATCGTCAGCGACATGGCCGGGCGGATCACGTTCTGGAACGAGGGCGCGGCGCGGATCCTCGGCTGGACCGCGGCCGAGATGGTCGGCCGCCACGTGCTCGACCGGCTGCCCGCGGAGCAGCGCGACGGCGCGGCGGCGCTGCTGGCCGCGGCGCTCGCGGGCCGGCCGTTCGCCGGCCGCTACCAGGACACGCACAAGGACGGCCGCGCGGTGTGGCTCGACCTGCGGCTGCTGCGGATCCACGACGAGGCCGACCAGCCGCTCGGCCTGATGGGGATCTCGCGCGACGTCACCGCGCAGAAGCTCGCCGAGGACCGGCTCCGCCTCGAGCGCGACATCGTCCGCCACGTGCGCGACGCGATCCTCGTCACGGAGGCGGACGTGATCGACCCGCCCGGGCCCCGGATCGTCTACGCGAACCCGGCGCTCGCCCGCGACACCGGTTACGCGCCGGAGGAGCTGGTCGGCAAGTCGCCGCGGATCTTCCAGGGGCCGCGGTCCGACCGGGCCGCCCTCGCCCGGATCCGGGCCGCCCTCGCCCGCGCCGAGCCGGTCCACGAGGAGCTGATCAATTACCGCAAGGACGGCAGCGCGTTCCACGTCGACCTCGAGATCAGCCCCCTGTTCGACGAGTCGGGCAAGCTGACCCACTTCGTGTCGGTGCAGCGCGACATCACCGACCGCAAGCGGGTCGAGGACGAGATCCGCCGCAGCGAGGCGTTCTTGCGCGCGAGCGGGGCGATGGCCAAGGTCGGCGGGTGGGAGTTCGACCTCGCCGGCGGGTGGCAGCGCTGGACGGAGGAGGTGTTCCACATCCACGAGCTCCCGATCGGCCGCGAGCCGACGATCGCCGAGTCGGCCGCCTTCTACGCGCCCGAGTGGCGCGAGCGCCTGCGCGAATTGACGGAGCGGGCGGCGGCCCACCGCGAGCCGTACGACGTCGAGCTGCCGCTGCTCACGGCGCGCGGCAACTCGAAGTGGGTCCACATCATCTGCCAGCCGACCCCGGGCCACGGGCCGACGTGCCGGCTGGTCGGGACGATCTAGGACATCTCCGACCGCAAGCGCGCCGAGGCGGCCCTGCGCGCCAGCGAGGAGCGGCTCCGGCTCGCCCTCGACGGCGGCCGGATCGGCCTGTTCGACTGGGACATGCAGGCGGACCGGATCGTGTGGTCGCGCCTGCACTACGAAGTGCTGGGCTACCGCGACGGCGAGCCGGCCGAGGTCAAGTACCACCATTTCATCGACCGGATCCACCCGGACGACCTGCCCGCGCTCGAGCGGCACCTGCAGGCGGCGATCGCCGAGCGCACGCAGTACCGCGTCGAGACGCGGGTCCTGTGGCCGGACGGCACGGTCCGCTGGATCAGCGGCACCGGCAGCTGCCTCTACGACGACGACGGCCGGCCCTACCGCATGCTCGGGGTCGTCGCCGACATCTCCGACCGCCGGCGCGCGGACGCGCAGCGGCTCCAGCTCGAGGAGCAGTTGCGGCAGAGCCAGAAGATGGAGGCGCTCGGCCAGCTCGCCAGCGGCGTCGCCCACGACTTCAACAACATCCTGACGGTGATCAGCAGCCTCGCCGAGCTGCTCGCGATCGACCTGCCGGAGGGCGCCCCGCAGGCCGAGCTGATCGAGGAGCTGCGGGCGACCGGCGATCGCGGCGCCGGGCTGACCCGTCAGCTGCTCGCGTTCAGCCGCAAGCAGGTGGTCCGCTACGAGGTGTTCGTCGCCAACGAGGTGATCGCGAACATGAGCCGGATGCTGATCCGCCTGCTCGGCTCCGGCGTGATCCTCGAGACCCGCCTCGCGCCGGACCTGTGGCCGGTGCGGGCCGACCGCGGCCAGCTCGAGCAGGTGGTGATGAACCTGGTCCTCAACGCCCGCGACGCGATGCCGAGCGGCGGCTGGCTGCTGATCGAGACGGCGAACGTCGTGCTCGCCGCGGACGACGGCACGGCGCGGCCCCACGTCCGGCTGACGGTCACCGACAACGGCGTCGGCATGACCGAGGAGGTCAAGGCGCGGATCTTCGAGCCGTTCTTCACGACCAAGGAGAAGGGCCGCGGGACCGGCCTCGGCATGTCGACGGTCTACGGGATCGTGCAGCAGTCGCGGGGCCGGATCTCGCTCACCAGCGCCCCCGGGCGCGGGACGGCGGTGACGATCGAGCTGCCGCGCGCGGAGGTCGACGCGCCGCCGACCGAGGCCGTCCTGCCCGAGCCCGCGTCGCGCGGCCACGAGACCGTGCTGCTGGTCGAGGACGACGACCCCCTGCGCGCGCTCGGCACCCGGCTGCTGCGCAGCGCCGGCTACGACGTGATCGCCGCGGCCAGCGGCGAGGAGGCGCTGGTCGCCCACGCGGTCCACGGCCGCGCGATCGCCCTGGTCCTCACCGACGTCGTGATGCCGGGCATCAGCGGACGCGACCTCGCCGAGCAGCTGCACGCGCGCGACCCGGCGCTCAAGATCGTGTTCACCAGCGGGTACATCGACGACAGCGAGCTGCGCCACGGGATCGAGCAGGAGCGCGTCGCGCTGCTGCCGAAGCCGTACGGCCTGGCGGAGCTGGCCCGGTTCGTCCGCGCCGCGCTCGACCGCGGGTGAGCGGCTCACTCGCCGGCGGCGACGCGGGTGTCGGCGCGGGCGAGCTGCGCCAGGAGCCCGGCGAGGTAGGCCGGGTCGCCGAGCAGCGCGGAGGCCCGGCGCAGGCGCGGCTCGGCGAACCGCCCGAGGTCGATGAAGTACTGCTCGCCGGCCGCGGCGGTCGCCGGATCGGCGAGCTGGCCGGCGGCCTCGACGTCGGCGAGCTCCTGCTCGACCGTGAGCACCTCGGTGCGGATCATCATCACGCGGGTCGTCGACTCCGGCGCGGGCGCGACGGTCAGCGGGATCGAGGCGTCGGTCCACGCCTGCGGGACGAGGTAGAGCACGCGCAGGCCGGGCGTCGTGAACCACTGACGCTTCCATGTCTCGACCATCGCCACCGCCTCGTCGTGGTAGAGGCCGGTCGCGTCGAGCGCCTCGGTGACGCGCTCGCCGAGCGCGGCGGCGAACAGGTCGAGCGGCGGCGCCGGATCGAGCGCGGGGGCCGCCTCGGCGAGCGCCTGGCCGCCCGCGAGGCCGCCCGCGACCTCGACGAACGCGCCGCGCTCGCCGTCGACGTGGACCACGAACAGCCGGCCGACGGCGACGTCCGAGTCGTTGGTGACGGTCAGCGCGGGGCCCTCGGCGGCGGTGATCGTCAGCGGCAGCGGGAAGTTGCCGAGGCCGCGGTAGAACAGGAAGCGCTCGTGCTGCGGGGCGGCGGCGCCGGGGACCCCCGAGACGGCGATCAGGTTGGCGTCGACGGCCCGCGCGTGCGACCAGGTGAACTGCTCGAGCGGCGCGTCGGGCAGCGGCTGCGCGGCGCCGCGGGCGAGCACGTCGACGGCGCCCCAGCGCAGGAGGCCGTCGGCGATCGCCCCGTACTTGGCGCGGCACAGGTCGCTGGCGAACGGGAAGCCCGGGTTCATCACCGGATCGTCGGGCTCGAACAGCTTGGGGATCGCCTCGGCGCCGGCGATGAACGGCTCGAACGCGGCGACCGCCGGGTACCACTGGGTGAACACGCCCGCCGGGAAGCCGACCTCGACGTCGACGCTGCGCGGCGCGTCCGAATAGAAGTAGGTGACCGGGGTCTCCATCTTGACGTGGACCGACACCGAGCCCGCGAGCGTGCCCGCGGACATGCGGTCGTAGACGAAGGCCGGGAGGTCCTCCTCCTCGTGGTGCAGGCCGCGCAGCGCCGCGCCGTCGGAGCCGACGACGATCGTGTCGGTGCCCCACTCGTGGACGATGAAGCCGCGGCCCGGATAGACGAGGTCGGGGAACACGTCGACGTCCGGGTCGCACGCGCCGCCGTGGGCGTTGATGTGCGCGCAGTACTCCGCCCACGCGCTGCCCGGCGGATCGCCGGCGGTCGCGTCCGCGGTGGCGATCGTCGCCGCGTCGGCGGTCGTCGTCGGCTCCGTCGTGCTCGCGGGCGCCGCGGTCGAGCCGCCGCCGCTGGCGTCGCCCGGGAGGTCGCCGAGCGCGCTCGGGCCGAGGGTGCAGGCGGACAGCGTGAGGATCAGGGCGGGCGTGGTTCGTTGCATGGTCGTGCCTCCGATCGTCAGCCGTGGCCGGCTCGCGGGCGTTCCGTCACGGCGCGTCGTCGTCGGCGCAGGCCCGGGCCGCGCGCGCCGCCAGCGAGGAGCCGGGGAACGTCTGCGGGAAGCGCCGCGCGAGCGCGCGGGCGACGTCGACGTCGCCGAGGGCGCAGCGGGCCTCGATCTCGAGCAGGCCGCGCTCGGCCGCGAGGGCGCCGTCCGGGAACCGCCGGGCCAGCTCGTCCAGCAGCTCGAGCCGTCGCCGCGGCTCGGCGAGCTTGGCCTCGCGCAGCAGCGCGACCTCGGCGGCGAGGTCGTCGGCGCTGGCGCGCGGGCGCTTGCCCTCGCCGCCGGGCGCCCGCGGGCGCGAGCCGGTCGCGTCGCCGGACGGGCGGGCCGCGGGTGCGCGCGGCGAGCCGGATGCCGAGCCGTCCGACGCGCGGGCCTCGACCTGCGAATCGGAGGAGGCGTGTGAATCGGTCGCGTGTGAATCGGTCGCGGGTGAATCGGTCGCTTGTGAATCGGGCGGGGCGCCGTTCGTGGTCGGTGCATCGGCCGCGCGGTCGGAGGACCCGTGCGAATCGTCGGACTGCGGCGCCGGAGCATCGGCCGCGCGATCGGCGGACTCGTACGAATCGTCGGACTGCGGCGCCGGTGCGCCGGCGTCACGGTCCGGGTCGCGTGCATCGGCGGCGTGGTCGAGCGCTCCGCTCGAATCGCCCGCGCCGCGCGGGCGGACGTCGTGGGCGGCGCGCTCGCCCGTGTGCTGATACGGGGCCGCGAACCCGGCGTCGTCGCGGCGCGGGCCGGCGCCGGTCCACATCACGGCGAGCACGAGGCCGGCGGCGAGCGCGAGCGCGGCGACGCCGACGGCGACGAGGCGGCGGACCCGGGGCGCGCGCTCGCCGGGTCCGGACGATTCGGGGGTGTACGGCTCGGCGAGGCGCGGCTCGAGCGCGGCGAGGCAGCGCTCGGCGACGGCGTCGTCGGGCGACTCGGCGCGGCGGAACGCCGCGAGTCGGGCCTGGGCTTCGGGACTCAACGGCTGCATGGCACCGGGCTCCTCTGCGCGCGCGCGCGCTGGTCGTCGACGACGGCGCGCTCGAACTCCGCCCGCGCGGCGCGCAGGCGCGAATAGACGGTGTTGAGCTTGACCTCGAGGGCCTCGGCGATCTCCGGGGCGGTCATGCCCTCGAGGTCGGCGAGCACGAACACCATCCGCTTGTCGGGGTCGAGGCGGTCGAGGAATTTCGCCACGAAGTCGGCGGCCTCGGCCTGCTCGCTCGGGAGGCTCGCGCGGCCGTCGGCCTCGACGACGGCGAGCGCGTGCAGCCTGCGCTCGCGGCGGTGCTGCCCGCGCCGGACGTCGGCGGCGACCCGCCGCGCCGTGCCGAACAGCCAGCTGCGCAGCGAGACGTGCGGGCCGAGCCCGGCGAGCCGGCGATGCAGCACCAGGAAGACCTCCTGCGCCGCGTCCTCGAGCGCGTCGGCCGGGACGCCGAGCCGCCGGAGGATCCGCCAGACGAAGCCGAAGTGCTCGCGGTAGAGCTCGGTGAACGCGCGCCCGGCCGGCGCGGCAGGGCCGGCGGAGGCGGAGGGTTCGGGCTGGAGCACGCGCAGCACGGGGGTCTCGTCAGGGCCGTGGCCGGCTCGCGGCGATTCCGTCGGCGGGCAGGCGCGCGCGGGTCCGCGCGCCCGGGCCGAGGCGCAGCTCGACGCCGAGGGCGACGCGCAGGCCGAGCGGATCGGCGACGTGCACGACCTCGCCGCCGACCGTGAACTGGGCGCGGAGCGGGGCGACGACCAGCTCCGCGCGCGCGCCGAGGCCGATCCGCGGGTGCGGGGCCCAGACGAGGCCGAGCCCGACCAGCGCGGCGAGCCACGGCGGCCGGGCGTCGCGCGGCCGCAGGGTGACGCCGGCGCCGCTGGCGAGGAACTGCCCGCCCTCGAGCCCGAGACACAGCGGGATCTCGAGCCGCCGCTGCAGCACGCGCGCGCAGGCGCGCGCGCCGACGGCCCACCGCGCGAGCCGCCCGACCCGGGCCGTCCCGAACGACAGCGCCTGCGCGGCCGTGTAGAGGCCGTGCAGCTCGATCCGCAGGCGGGCCCGCGCGAGACCGAGCGCGCCGCCGACGTCGCCGGCGATCCGCGGGGTCGCGCCGGCATCGATCGCGGCGTCGAGGCGCACGAGCGCGCTCGCCCGCGCGGGCGCCGGGGCGCGCACGCGCGCGCGAGGCGTCGCGCCCGGCGACGGCGAGGGTGGAGGCGCCGGCGAGGGCGCGGGTTCGCGCGCGACGACGGCGAGCGGGAGGTCGCCGTCGGGCATCCGCGACAGCGGCTCGGCGGGCTCGCCCGTCACCTGCGCGGTGACCTCGAGCGGATCGACCACGATCGCCACCAGCAGGGCGGTCGCCTCCGCGAGCGTGGCGCAGTCGTCGGTGACGAGCCGCCGGCGCAGGGCGACGCTCGCGGTCTGGATCCGCAGGTCGAGCTCGTAGAGCTCGCCGACCCGCCTCGTCCGGGCGGTCGCGCGCACGCGGGGCGCCGGCGCGGCGCCGTCGTCCGCGGCCCCGAGCCCCGCGAGCGCGGCGAGCACGGCGTCGCGCCCCGGGCAGCCGTCGGGCGCCCGCCAGTCGAGCGTCACCGGACCGTCGGCGAGCAGCAGCAGCGCGGCGAACGCGGCCAGCATGGCCCGCGACGATTACCACGCCCGGCGCGCGCCGTGGGGCCCCTGCCCGCTCGCCGCGCCGCCCGCTCCCGGGCCGGCGCCCTCGCATCGCTCGCCGCGCTGCCGCCCCGCGGCCGGACCTCGAATCGCCGCTCGTCGGCGAGGCACCCGTCACCGTCCGCCCGAGAGCCCCACCGAGCGCGCCTCGCCCGGCTCGGCGAGACGGCGCCCCGCGCCCCGCCCCCTTGCGAGCGCCCCCCGTCGGAGCGCGGGCGCGCGACGGTCGCGGGCCGCCCGCTGCCGGGGCGCCGGGCCGCGGCGGGGGTCGTCGACGGCGGTCGCGGTGCTCACATTGCCGTGAGGACAGGTCGATCGATTGCGCGGGGCCGCGCGCGAAGACGCGATGGGTCGGCACCCGAGGACCGCGCACCGGCGTGCACGGGTTGTGTGGGACAAGGTCGCTCGATAGCGTGGGGCGTGGAGAGCGGCATGATCGAGCTCGTCGTGGTGCACAGCGAGGATCCCGAGACCGGGCCGGCGACCGCCGAGCTGGTCGAGCGGGCGCGGGCGAAGGTCGGCGGCGCCGCGGTGCGGGCGGCGGTGTTGTTCGCGGGGATCGACCACGACCACGCGGCCGCGGTCGGGGCGATCGTCGACGCGTTCCCCGGCGTGCAATTGATCGGCTGCACGACCGACGGCGAGGTCTCGTCGGAGTCGGGGTTCTGCGAGGACTCGCTGCTGCTGCTGCTGTTCGTCGGCGACGGCTTCGAGGCGTCGGCCGGGCTCGGGCGGGGGGTCGACGTCGACCTCGCCGGCGCGGCCCGGCGGGCGGTCGCGGACGCGCGCGCGGGGCTGACGCAGGCGCCGCGGCTGTGCCTGACGACGCCGGAGAGCCTGACCTGCGACGCGGTCTCGTTGCTCGAGCAGTTGCGGGGGCAGGTCGGCCTCGACGTGCCGGTGTGCGGCGGGATCGCCGGCGACTCGTGGCGGTTCAAGCGGTGCCTGCAGTTCTGCGGGCGCGAGGTCACGAGCGACGCGGTGCCGGTGCTGCTGCTCGCCGGCGACTTCAAGCTCTCCTACGGCGTGGCGAGCGGGTGGACGCCGCTCGCCACCGAGAGCACCGTGACCGAGGTCAAGGGCAACGTGGTCGCGCGGATCGGCGATCGCTCGGCGATCGAGTACTACCAGCAATTGCTCGGCCAGCACGTGCTGCCGTCGGGCGAGTTCCCGCTGGCGGTGCTCGACGAGCACGGCGGCTTCTACCTGCGGGCGCCGGTCGGCTACGACCTCGAGCGCGGCAGCGTCATCTTCGCCGGCTCGGTGCCGGCGGGGGCGCGCGTGCAGATCACGGCGGCCAACCGCGACCAGATCGTCGACGCGACCCGCCAATCGATCGCCCGGGCGATCGAGGACTACCCCGGCGAGCGCCCATCGGGGGCGCTGGTCGTCTCGTGCGCCGCCCGCAAGCAGCTGCTCGGCACGCGGACCGCCGACGAGCACGCGAGCCTGCAGCGCTCGGCGCTCGGCGGGCTGCCGTTCGCCGGGTTCTACGCCTACGGCGAGATCTGCCCGACCCGCGCCGGCGAGGCGCCGGTCTTCCACAACGAGACGTTCGTGACGGTGGTGTTCGGAGCGCGCTGAGCGATGGCCGACGCGGCTGAACTCGAGGCGAGGCTGCGCGCGCTCGAGCGTGAGAACCGGGTGCTCGCGCGCCGGCTCGAGCGCTCGGAGCAGAAGCGGGAGGAGCTCGAGGCCGGCCGCGACAAGCGCGAGCTGCTGCTGCAGGAGGTCATCCGCGAGCTGCGCGAGGCGGAGGAGCGGGCGCGGCGGGCCAACGAGCAGCTCGAGCGGCGGGTCGACGAGCGGACGCGCGAGCTGTCGCTGGCGAACGCGGCGCTCGGGCAGGCGCGCGACGCGGCGGTCGCCGCGAACCTCGCCAAGAGCCGGTTCCTCGCCAACATGTCGCACGAGCTGCGGACGCCGCTGAACGCGATCATCGGCTACTCGGAGCTGCTGAGCGAGGAGCTCGCCGACGCCGGGCACGTCGGCGACATCCGCCGGATCATCGGCGCGGCGCGGCACCTCCTCGCGCTGATCAGCGACATCCTCGACCTGTCGAAGATCGAGGCCGGACAGATGTCGATCTACGTCGAGCCGATCGAGGTGCCCGAGCTGCTCGGCGACGTCGTGGCGACGCTGACGCCGATGATCCGCCAGAACCGCAACGCGCTGGCCGTCGAGGTCGCGCCGGACGCGACGACGCTGCGCTCCGACCACGTCAAGCTGCGCCAGATCCTGTTCAACCTGCTCAGCAACGCCGCGAAGTTCACGCGCGACGGGACGATCGTGCTGCGGGCCCGACGCGGCGGCGGCTCGGTGGTCTTCGAGGTCGAGGACACGGGGATCGGGATCGCCCGCGAGTTCCAGCGCAGCCTGTTCACCGCGTTCGCGCAGGCCGACGACTCGACGACCCGGCGCTACGGCGGGACCGGCCTCGGGCTGGCGATCACCCGGAGCTTCTGCGAGCTGCTCGGCGGGCAGGTCGAGGTCGAGAGCGAGGTCGGCCGCGGCTCGCGGTTCATCGTCCGCCTGCCGGCCCGCGACTGACAGGGCCCGGACACGCCATGCGCTCCATGCGCGCGGCCCACGCCCCGCGCCCCCCGTCCGCGCCGGAGCGGCTCGCCGTCGAAGCCGGCCGGTCCCCTTGACCACGCACGCCGACCCGCGCAAAGGTGCGCCCAGCCGTGCCGCGCTGGTTCAACGTCGCCGGACCGTGCAACGCGGCCGACCACTACATGCTCCCGGCCATGCGGCGCCTGCCGAAGATCCGGCGCCTGATCGACCGCAAGAGCTACTTCGTCCTCCACGCCCCGCGGCAGGTCGGCAAGACGACCGCGCTGCTGGCCCTCGGCCGCGAGCTCACCGCCGAGGGCGCGTACGTCGGCGTCCTCCTCTCCGTCGAGGTCGGCGCCGCCTTCCCCGACGGCACCGACGCCGCCGAGCTCGCCATCCTCGACGCCTGGCGCGGCGACGCGCGCGCGCGCCTGCCCGCCGAACTCCAGCCGCCGCCCTGGCCCGACGCCTCACCCGGCCGTCGGATCGGCGCTGCGCTGGCGGCCTGGTCGCTCGCCGCCCCGCGGCCGCTGGTCATCTTCGTCGACGAGATCGACGCCCTGCGCGGCCCGCCGCTCGTGTCGATCCTCCGCCAGCTCCGCGGCGGCTACCCCAACCGTCCGCGCGAGTTCCCGTGGTCGCTCGCCCTCGTCGGCCTCCGCGACGTCCGCGATTACAAGCTCGACCTTTCGATCGAGGGCTCGCACGGCGGCAGCCCGTTCAACATCAAGGACACCTCGCTCACCCTCCGCAACTTCACGGCCGACGAGGTCCGCGAGCTCTACGCTCAGCACAGCGCCGACACCGGCCAAATCTTCACCGACGCCGCCGTCGCGCGCGCCTTCGAGCTCAGCGGCGGCCACCCGTGGCTGGTCAACGCCCTCGCGCGCGAGGCCACCGACGAGCTCGTCGAGGATCGAACTCTCCCGATCACCGACGCCGTGATCGACGCCGCCAAGGAGATCCTGATCCGCCGCCAGGACACCCACCTCGACAACCTCGCCGAGCGCCTCCGCGAGCCGCGGGTCCGCCGGATCATCGAGCCGATCCTCGCCGGCGAGGCCCTGCCCGCCGTCCCCGACGACGACCTCCGCTACGTGCAAGACCTCGGCCTCGTCCGCCCCGAGAACAGCGGCGGCCTCGTGATCGCCAACCCGATCTATCGCGAGGTCATCCCGCGCTCGCTCGCCAGCGTCGCCATCGCCTCGCCCGGCGGCCGCCGCATCACCGTGATCCGGGCCTGAGCAACGGCCTCCGTCCGCGCGTCCGGACGATCGATGCTGACGCGCCCACGGATCACGAGCTCGGCGCGTCCGCGGCGGCGCGGGGGCGGCCGAGGGCGGCGAGCGGGACGTGGCCCGGCTCGTCCGTCCAGCCGGAGGCCCAGCGGACGTGCGCGGGCAGGAGGTGGCGGCGGGCGGCCTCCTCGCGCAGCAGCTTGCGGCGCAGGCGGATGTACTGCGCGGTGCCGGCGTCGGCGCGGACGAGCTTGTCGGCGAACACGCCGGGGACCGGCAGGGTCTGCGAGCGGACCGGCGGGAGGTCCTGCAGGCGCTGGGTGACCCAGTAGTCGAGCCGCTGCCAGCCGCGCATCGCCAGCGAGCCGAGGTGGGCCCAGCGGACGTTCGGGCGCACGTGGATCAGGCAGCGCCAGACGTGGTCGTCGTCGATCGGCGCGTCGATCGTGACGATCTTGTAGAGGTCGCCGAGCTCGATCAGCGTGACGCCGGGCAGGTGGCTGGTGACGACGACCGGGAAGTGGGCGCTGCGATCGTGCGGATCGAAGGTGTCGACGCGCAGCTGGATCCGCTCGCCCTCGACGACGCACGCCTCGACCTCGCACTGCGTCATGCGCCCGAGCTTCGGCACGCCGAAGCTGTGGATCACGGCGGCGTGGTAGACGTCGAAATTGGCCTCGAGCGTGCGGTGCAGCGGGACCGGCCACACGTAGTCCATCTCGCTGCGCGCGACGTCCGGGCCCTCGGGGATCGCGTCGAGCCACGGGAGCGGCGGCAGCTCGGCGAGGCCGAGCGCCTGGGGCGCGGCGCCCCACCACAGCCAGACGACGCCGTGGGCCTCGCGCACGGCGAACGCGGGGACGTCCATGCCGCCGGGGATCCGCGCGTCCGGGCCCTCGCACGGGATCGCGGTGCAGCGGCCGCCGCCGTCGAAGCGGAAGGCGTGGTACGGACACTCGATCTCGTCGCCGCGCACGCGGCCGCGGCTCAGCGCGGCGCCGCGGTGCGAGCAGCGGTCGAGCAGCGCGACCGGCGAGCCGTCGGCGCGGCGATAGAGGACGATCGGCAGGCCCAGGCGCCGGACGGCCACCGGCCTGCGCCCGAGCGCGGCGGAGCGGAGGACGCCGTACCAACGGTTCGGGATCGCGGGTTCATGCGCAGCTTCGTGCATCGGAGAGCTCCCTGAGTCGACCCGAGCGTGGATCGGGCGGGCCCCCGTGTCAATCAAACGATTGATCATCGACTTTCGGGCCGGAGATGCGCTAGAACTCCGGCTCATGGCGGCGCCGGGACAGGCAGAGGAGAGCCGCGCGCGGCTGGTCGAGGCCGCCGGAGAGGTGCTCGCGGAGTTCGGGTGGGTCGGCGCGACGAGCCGGCGGATCGCCGCGCGCGCGGGATTGAACCTGTCGATGATCCGCTACTACTTCGGCGGCATGGACGGGCTGCTGCTCGCCGCCGTCGGCGAGGCGATGCGCCGGCTCGGCGAGCGCACGGGCGAGGTGCTCCGCGGCGGCGACCTGCTCGCGCTCGCCGACACCGCGCTGCGCCTGGTCGACGACCCGTGCATGCGCCCGGCCCTGCGCGTGCTCGCCGAGGCGACCGTGCAGGCGAGCCGCGACCCGGACATCGCGGCCGAGGTCCAGCGGTTCTTGCTCGGCTTCCGCGCGAGCCTGCGCGAGCCCGTCCGCGCGGCCCTCGGCGACCCCGACGACCCCGCGCTCGTCGACGCCGCCGCCGCGGTGCTGGCGGCGACCCTCGACGGGCTGCTGCTGCACCGCGCCGCCGGGCTCGAGTTCAGGCTCGCGCCGCTGCGCGCGGCGCTGCGCGGCCGGGCGGCGCGCGCGTAGCCGGTCGCGCTGCCCGAGTGTACATGTCTGTTATGACATGTTATGAGAATCAGCCATGTTCCTGACGACCGAGCGATACGAGGCGCAGTCGGCCCGCTGGCCGCGATCGGGGCGGCACATCCTCGCGCAATTCGACGCCGCGACGGTCGTCGTCTACCAGGCCTATCGCCCGGCGATCGGGCGCTTCGCCGCCGAGCACCGGCGCTTCGGCGGCGAGTTCAGCCTCGATCGCATGAGCTGGATCAAGCCGAACTTCCTGTGGATGATGTACCGCTCGGGCTGGGGCACCAAGGAGGGCCAGGAGGTCGTGCTCGCGGTGAAGCTCCGGCGCGCGGCGTTCGACGAGCTCCTCGCCGCCGCGGTCCACTCGAGCCACGTGCCCGAGGTCTACGGCGATCGCACCACATGGCAGCGGGCCGTCGCCCGCTCGGACGTCCGGCTGCAGTGGGACCCCGACCACGGCCCCGGCGGCGACAAGCTCGAGCGGCGGGCGATCCAGCTCGGGCTGCGCGGCCAGGCGCTCGCCCGCTACGCGCAGGAGTGGATCGTCGACATCGCCGACATCTCGGCGTTCGTCGCCGAGCAACGGGGCGTGTCGAGCGGTCCGGCGCGGCGCGAGCTGGTCACGCCGCGCGAGGACGTCTATCCCGTCGCCGACGCCGCGGTCGCGGCGCGGCTCGGGCTGTCGCCGCTCGCGTGATTCACGGCGACGATCGTGCGGCGAGCGTCGCCGCGAGCGCCCGCAGCTCCGCGAGGCGCCACGCGTACGCCTCGCCGGCCGCCGTGTACCAGCGCGAGGCCGTCGCCAGCAGCTCGCCGGCCCGCGCGTCGTCTCGCGGGCTCGGCCGCGGATCGGCGAGCAGGAGCGCGGCGAGCCGCACACGCGCGCGCGCCAGCAATTGATCGACCCGGACCTGCCGCCCGTTCGTCGTCGTCCGGGCCGCGACCAGATCGTCGATCGCGGCCTGCAGCGCCGCCGCGGCGCCCGCGTCGTCGCCGAGCGCCCGCAGGTGCTCGCCGAGCAGCAGCTCGAGCTCCGCGGCGTCGAAGTGGCGCCACCACGCGTCCCGACGCACGCGCGCGAGCGTCCGCCGCAGCTCGTCCGCCGCCGCCGCGTGCTCGCCGTCGTCGAGGGCCGCGGCGCCGCGGATGCCGGCGATGTCGACGCGGCGGAGCTGCTCGGTGTCGCCGTCGCCCGCGAGCAGCAGCGCCGCGGCCTCGCGCGCGTGGACGCGGGCCTCGTCGACGGCGCCGGCCTCGCGATCGTGGTGGGCCAGCAGCGCGAGGCAACGCGCCAGGAGGTGGCGCTCGCCGGACGAGAAGCGCGCGAGCGCCTCGCAGCCCGGGCGCACGAGGTCGCGCGCGACCTCCGGCTCGCGGACGTACAGGCTCGCGGTCATCCGCCCCTCGATCGTCGTCGGGTGCGCGGCGCCGAGGTCCTCGTCGAAGATCTCGACCACCTGGCGCATCTCGTGCGACCGCACCGCGGGGTCCTCCTCGAGCATCGCCAGGTTGCTCCGGGTGTACGCGAGCTCGACCCGCGGCACGCCGGCGGCCCGCTTGACCGCGAGCGCCTCGGCGAGCAGCCGCCGCGCCTCGGCCGGCTCGCCGCGGGCGAGCGCGACGACGGCGGCGTTGTTGAGCAGCAGGCCGCGCAGCGGCCCCGGGCTCGGCAGCCGCGCGACGTGGGCCGCGAGCAGCTCGAGGTCCTCGAGCTCGCGCGCGGCCTGGCCGGGCGACCGACCGCGCAGGTACAACAGGTGGACCATCGCCTCGGCGGCGCTCTCGTCGACGCGCGCCGCGACGGCGACGGCCGCGGCGCGCCGCAGCAGCGCGATCGTCCGGGTGAAGCTCTCGTCGTTGTCGTGCAGCGAGAGCTGGGCGCGGGCGAGCAGCGCCCGCGCGACCAGCGGCGGGTGATCGATGCCCTCGGCCTCGACCAGGAGCCGGTCGGCGAGCTCGCGCGCCGTCGCGTGGCGGCCGAGGTCGCCGAGGCTCTTGACGCGGACGAGCGCCTCCTCGACCGCCACGACCCGACGCGCGGTCTCGGGGTCGTCCGGCGGCGCGGCGTCGTCGGTCAGCCGCGCGACGTCGACGCAGGCGGCGATCGCCGGTAGCTTGTGCGTCAGCTCGAGCGCGCGCAGCGAGACCGCGGCGTCGCGCTCGGCGAGCAGCCGCGCGGCCTCGCCGACCGCCGCCTTGCGCTGGCGCAGGCACGCGAGCCGGCGCTGGGCGAGCGCGTCGGACTCGGTCCGCCCGCGCCGGGCCTCGCAGGCGCCGCGGTAGGCGGCCTCCCACGCGTCGGCGTACGCGTCGAGGTCGGCCTCGACGCGCGGCCAGACCTCGGCGATGAACGCCGGTCCGGCGTGGACGAACGCCTCGCGGGCGGCCTCGCGGCGCTCGTCGGTCCACACCTCGGCGATCTCGCGCGCGCCGAGCTCGCAGACATCGATCGGGTCGATCGCCTTCGCGGCCATGAACCCGCCGACCGCGGCGGCGCACGCGAACCCGAGGCCGGCGAGGTAGGTCCGCCCGCGCGGCGCCGCGGCGCGCTCGAGCGCGCGCAGCAGGGTCGTCATGTCGGGGTGGCGCTCCTCGGGGCGCGGCGCGAGCCCGCGGCGGACCAGCAGGGCGATCCGCCGCGGCACCAGCGAGGCGGCCGGCGGCTCGCCCACGCGGCCCGCGGTGACCGCGTCGCTCAGCTCGGCGAGCGTCGTCCGCGGGAACGGCGGGCCGCCGAACAGCCCCTCCCACAGCGCGACACAAAAGCTGAATTGATCGCTCGCCGGGCCCGCGGGGCGCCGCTGGTGCTGCTCGGGCGACATGTACGCCGGCGTGCCCATCCACGAGCTCGCGCCGGTCAGCGACGCCGACAACAGCTCGTGGCCCGCGCGGACCGGCGCGTCCATCCTCGGCGGCCGCACGGCCCGCGAGCCGTCGTCCTCGCCGGCGAGCCCGAAGTCGGCGACGCGGACCCGGCCGTCGTCGCCGATCAGGACGTTGTCCGGCTTGAAGTCGCGGTGGACGAGCCCGCGCGCGTGCGCGGCCGCGAGGCCGCGGCCGGCCTGCACGTAGACGTCGAGGACCTCGCGCCAGCTCCGCGGCGCCTCGGCCAGCCACTTGCTCAGCGTCCGGCCGGCGACCAGCTCCATGGCGATGAACACCTGATCATCGACCACCCCGACATCATAGATCTGCGCGACGTTCGGGTGCGACAGCCGGGCCATCGCCTGCGCCTCGCGCAGGAACCGGGCGACCGAGTGATCGCGGGAGTGCGAGCGGTGCAGCAGCTTGACGGCGATGCTGCGATCGAGCTCGGGATCGAAGGCCGACCACACGACCCCCATTCCCCCCGACCCGAGCCATTCGAGCAGGACGAACCGCCCGACCCGGCCCGCCTCCCCGGCCGCGCGCGAGCGGGCCGCCGACGGCATGGTGTCCCCAAGGACAGGTACCTCGCCGGCGCCGTCGCTGTCGTCGGCGGCCCGCCGCGAACCAGCGGCCGGATCACCGGTGCGGCTCGCCCGGAGCGTGGGGTCGAACTCTTCGCGCATGCGAACCTCGTCCGCAGAAGATACGGCAGGGCCCGCCCGCGCCGCCGGAAGCAACCGTGGCGGCGTTCCCGGCGCCCTCGACGAGAATCGCGCCATTCGTGCGGCCGGCGCGCCACGTGCGATTGCCGGGGCTTGGTAGCGACACTTCCCCATGGGCAGAAGGACGTTGCAAAAGGCCCCGCGTGATGTGTGCTCGTGCTGTCGTGCAAGACACCCGGCCCAGCCGCGGCGGCGTCCCTGGAATTGGTGGTCGCGGGCGGTGTCTAGGGTGTGATGCCTCGCCTCGAACGCCCCCATTCGTCGCTGTGTGCCCTGCTCTACGCGCTCCTCGCCGGCTGCAATTCGCCCCCCGGGACGACCTCCGAGGCCGACGGGACCCAGACGAGCGCCGTGACCTCGCCGACCGGCGGCCTGCCGACCACCGCGGAGCCGACCACCGATCCGACGGGCGGCCCCGCGCCGACGACGTCGACGGCGGACCCGACGACCTCGGCGACGTCGGCGACGACCGCCGATCCGACCGGACCGGCGTGCTCGGACCTCGGGGCCCCCTGCGCGGGGCCGGCGGACTGCTGCTCCGGCTCATGCATCGACTTCGGCGGCGAGACGCCGGTGTGCGCGGCCCAGGCGTGCGTGCCCGAGGGCGGCGCCTGTCTGATCGGCCAGGACTGTTGCTCGCTCACGTGCGCCGGCGGCCTGTGCGGCGCGGGCGGCTGCCTGTCGATCGGCGAGGCCTGCGTCGAGTCGAGCCAGTGCTGCTCGAACAACTGCGACGGCGGCGGCTGCGGCCCCGGCGGCGGCGGCTGCGGGCAGGACGGCGCGGCCTGCACGGACGACTTCGGCTGCTGCTCGGGCACCTGCGCCGACGGGACCTGCGTCGGCGACGGCGCGCCGTGCAGCGCCGCCGGCGAGGCGTGCGAGTCCGACGGCGCCTGCTGCTCGGGCCTGTGCGACCAGCAGCTCGGCTGCAAGAAGCTGCCGTACTGCCGGCCGACCGGCGAGCCGTGCACGCTCGACGCCGAGTGTTGCACGCTCGCCTGCGACGGCGGCTACTGCCAGGCGCTGCAATTCTGCGAGGCGACCTTCGAGCCGTGCGAGTTCGACTTCGAGTGCTGCTCGGGCAAGTGCAAGGACGACCCCGAGGGCTTCAAGACGTGCCTGCCGATCGGCGGCTGCAAGTCCTCGGGCCCGGTGCTGACCAGCAAGGGCGAGGCCAATCAATTCGGCGAGGTGTGCGCGGGCGAATGCGAGTGCTGCTCGGGCCAGTGCGGCGCCGACCCGGACGGGGTGTTCCGCTGCGAGAAGCAGGGCCCGGCGACCTGCGGCGCGCCCGGGTTCGTCTGCCTGCCGCTCGGCGAGCTGTGCGACACCGACTGTCAGTGCTGCTCCGGCACGTGCGACGAGCCCAAGGAGCCCGACATGTTCGGCCAGTTCCCCAAGCGCTGCCTCGTCGACCCGAACATGGGCGGCGGCGAATGTGCGCAGCGCGGCGAGCCGTGCACCGACCCGGCCGACTGCTGCGAGGGCTTCTGCCTGCCGACCGGCGACGACCAGTGCGGCTTCACCTGCGCGGGCGCGTGCGTCGGCCTCGGCGGCGGCTGCACGACCGACGCGGACTGCTGCAAGGGCGGCCTGTGCGTCCCCGACGGCCTGGGCGGGCTCGTGTGCCTGCCGGTCGTGCCGGGCTGACCGCGGCCGGGCGCGCGCGAAGATCGTCGCTCGCCGGCGCGGCCGGCCCGTGGTCTCATCACGGAGCATGGCCGACGCCGACGACGACGACGCATCGCTGCCCCGGGAGCAACAGGCGTACTGGCGCCACCGCCGATGGACCTCGCGCGCGCTCGCGGTCTTCGGCCTCGCGGCCGCGGTCCGGATCGTCTTCAGCGAACCGAGGGTGTGGGGCGACGGCCGCGCGGCGACGGCGTTGGTCACGGCCGCGGGCGTCGCGCTGTCGCTCGCGGGGCTCGTCGCCTACGTCCACAACGCGCGGATGGCCGAGCGGCGCGGGTTCATCCGCGGCAGGTTCCGGCGCGGGCCGACCGACGGCGAGCCGCCGGCGTGAGCCGCAGCGCGCTCACGAGACCAGCCGGGCCCCGGGCGCGAGCCGCTCGGCGGCGCCGGGGTGCGCGAGCAGGATCCACGCGACGTGCGGGCCGGAGCTGAGCAGCCGGACCTGCACGTCGGCGATCGCCCACGGGAAGCGCAGGCGGAACGCGAACGCCTCCGCGCCGCCGCGGATCAGCAGCGCCTCGACGCGGCCGCGGAACGCCGCGCAATTGGTACACGGCGCGATGTCCTCGAAGAAGTGGCGGCCGACCGCCTGCGACCCCCTCGCCACGCCCGTGCTGACGGACACGTGCGCACGAACGACCCCGGACGCATCGACGCGGTACACACCTGCGGGCATGGACGACATCTCGACTCGCACCTCGCTCGTGAGCTCTGACGTGAAGCGTCCCTGTTCGAGCGAGTGCCGTCGATGACAGCGCTCTGACAGCGCCGACGTCGTCACGGCTCCTGCTCGAATTGCACGCGCCACGGCACGACGGCGAGCTCGCCCGAGGCCGTCGGCCCGAACGGGGCGAGCGCGGCGACCTCGGCCAGGCACGCGCCGAGCTCGGGCGCCTCGCGCAGGTTCTCGCGGATCGCCACCGCGAGCACCCGGCCGTCGCCGCCGAGCGCGATCTCGAGCCACACGCGGCCGCGCACCGGCGCCTTCTGATCGACCGAGCGCACGTAACAGTCCCGCAGGCCGTCCCGCCGCGACGCCATGCCGGTGACGACATTGGCCTGATCGAGCGGGTCGACCCCAGGCAGCGCCGCCGGCCGCGGGCGCTTGCACAGCAGCGGCTCGCGGCTGCACCCCTTGCGCCGCAGCTCGTGCGCCTCCGGCCCCTGCAGCCCGGCCGACGCCGAGATGCATGAAGAGGCATGTCCTCCGAGACAGGCGGCGACGTACAGGGTCGTCGCCGCCGCCGGGTCCGGCTCGACGCCCTCGCCGCGCTCCCACGCGCGCGCCAGCGCGGCGCACCCGTGCGCGCTCCCGAGGTCGCAGGCCCGCTTGGCGTAGACGGCCGCGCCCGGGAGGTCGCCGAGCTCGCGGTGCTGCACCACCATCTCGACGCACGCCGGGCCGTCGCCCCGCTCGCAGCGCGCCGCCAGCACCTCGTACGGGCTCGGCGGCGTCGGCGGCGGCAACGGCGGCGGCTCGACCGGCGCGGAGCAGCCGACCCCCGGCGCCAACGCCAACGCCGCGAGCGCTACGAGCCGAGTCCGCCGGCCGCTCATGCGCTCCACTCTGCCACGTCTCGCCCGGGCTGGCGACCGCGCCCGGCGCGCGAACCGACGCTCACGCGGCGAGCGCTGCGGGGGAGAATGCACGCAGGCGAGGCGCCGGAACCCCACCGCGCCGGCCAGTCGGCGGTCGCCGGTCCGGCGGGATCACCCCGGCGCCGCGGCCCCGTCCGAGCACGCGCGGGGACACGCGCGCGAATCCCCGGAGGCCGACCCCCAACCCCGCAGCGCCCCCCCATTCGTGCGCCGGACGGGACACCGCCGCGACGAGGGCCGCGGCGCCGAGGTCGGCCCCGCCCGACACGAGCCTGCGTCACTGACAGACGCAGACGAGGTTCGTCAGGCCGCTGGTGTTCTCGCTCCAGTCGCCGATCTTGCACGGGCCTCCGTCGCACATGGTGTTCGGGATATCGAGGCCGTTGCTGGTGCAGCCGTCGCGCTTGTGCATCTTGGGATAGGTCGGGAACGGCGTCTGGCCGATGACGTAGCCGGGCTTCGGCGTGCAGTTGGCGCCGTAGAAGCGCTGACAGAAGTACGCCGCGTCGGTCGCCGCGTTGCCGGAGCACCCGACGGAGCAGCAGCCCTGGGTGATATAATGATTGCTCTTGAGCCCCTGGAACATGTGCTCGGGGCCATACTCCGTGATCGCCGGCTTGCACGCGCCGGCGCCGCACGTCTCGTTCGGGCCGCAGACCTTGCCGCACATGCCACAATTGTTCTTGTCGGTCTGCGTGTCGATCTCGCAGCCGTCGCCGAGGTCCGCGTTGCAGTCCCCGAAGCCCGCGGCGCAGGCCGCCTTGCAGTCGGTGCAAGCGCCATTGGCGATCATGCCCCCGTCGCACTCCTCGACGCCGACCTGCACGACCCCGTCGCCGCACGCCGCAGCGACGCAGGTAGCGAGGCACGCGTCGGTGTCGACAGCATTGCCGT
>ERZ1066117.277-NODE-277-length-47517-cov-16.634234_pt1 | contig 47517 bp, 46 predicted proteins | sample MGYA00382764_ERZ1066117 | MGnify/ENA primary metagenome ERZ1066117 (study PRJEB33369, sample SAMEA5778347) | biofilm metagenome | biome: Industrial cooling water; feature: Water cooling tower basin; material: Biofilm | place: United Arab Emirates | collected...
TTTAAGATCCTTGTGAATCTTGAGTTACAAGCATCACTACATGCGAATCACTACCTAACACTTGCTTCGATCGCAATTGGTTGTGATGTGAACAGGATGGTTGAGGTCAGGAGAGCAGCAATTAATGGGATTGCAACCACTCCGTTAGATCGCTAGCACTGGAGAACTCTAATAAAGCTTCGGCTAAATTTTCCAATTCTGCTAAAGGTAAGCTTTCAATTTGAGAACGCACTTCTGCGGCAATTGGACCAAGTTTGCGAGTGAGGAGACGGAGGACTAGCGATCGGCCTTCCCGGCTCTCTCCTTCATGTAGAATTTCTTGATACCAGGGTGATTCTCTCAATACAGCCATGTCCCACCTTAGAATTTGGGCAACTAATGCAGTGTTCAAAACAAAGCTAGCAAAGAACGCCAGTAATGGCTCTAACTCACTCAATGTCGCATCTTGACGTAATAATTGCTTGGTTAGGATTTCACTACGGATTAGAGATGATAAGATGTTTCCATTAATACCTGAAGTGAAAGTATCATGGCAATAACAATAGAAGCAATTTATGAGCAGGGAGTTCTAAGGCTATCCAAACCCATTTCATTACCAGAAGGAAGCCATGTTGAAATCATTGTGATTTCCCCACAAAGATTTGAAGTCAAAAATCCGGCCCAAATTCTCAGCGAGATTGCTGCTTTACCCATTGAAGGAATCGCTGACCAAGACCGTTACCTTACAAGTCTTGGGGAGGATGCCAGCCAGAAATAACCCAACGCGAACGAGCCGCAACAATCACAGCATTATTCATACGAAGTGCAGTTACAGTAGCACGACCAATAGGTGTTATTCCTTCAACTTTAGTTGAATTTAAACTCCAAAGAAAATGCTCTGTCCATATTTGAGTTCGGGGATTGAAGAGCGCCACAATTTTTCCTGTTAGTAGATCTTCAGCTTCTATAGTATTAGACTTATATTCATTGCACGATCGGCAGGCCAGGCAAAGATTTTCAAATGAGTTTTCTCCTCCTTTAGATTGAGGATAAATGTGATCAAATGTCATAGGCATACCACTATTGGCTTCGCTGGTAAGGCAGTAGCAACAACGGCGACGATCGGCGAGTTCAATCCGAGATCGTAGAGCTTCAGAGATATAGGTAGACACAAGAAATTAATGATTGGGAACGGTATGACCCCGCCAGTGCAGGAGGGCAGCAGCTTGAGCTTTTCGCAGCATGAATCGCTCTGCTTCTTTGCGTAGCTCTATTAATTCCAGCTTTTCTGAATCGGTCAAGTTATTTTGCTGGTTACGGTTTAATAGCTCATCGTAACGGGCCATCTCATCAGCCGTTTTTCGAGCATTGGCAATTTTCCATAAGGCTTGGTCATCCAGTCGATCGAGGGCAGCCAGGTCAGCCTTAAACTCATCTGGTACGTTATCCCAATCCGGCGGGCTACCGACCTTGAGGGCATGGAGGATTACTTCTTCTAAAGGTCGATCGCTGGCTACAGCCGTATTAACCAGCCGTTGATAAATGGGGTCGGGAATGTGCAGGGTAACCGTTGCAGCCATAACACTTGCTTCAATCGCAATTGGTGTGATGTGAACAGGAGGGTTGAGGTCAGGAGAGCAGAAATTAATGGGATTGCAACCACTCCGTTAGATCGCTAGCACTGGAGAACTCTAATAAAGCTTCGGCTAAATTTTCCAATTCTGCTAAAGGTAAGCTTTCAATTTGAGAACGCACTTCTGCGGCAATTGGACCAAGTTTGCGAGTGAGGAGACGGAGGACTAGCGATCGGCCTTCCCGGCTCTCTCCTTCATGTAGAATTTCTTGATACCAGGGTGATTCTCTCAATACAGCCATGTCCCACCTTAGAATTTGGGCAACTAATGCAGTGTTCAAAACAAAGCTAGCAAAGAACGCCAGCAATGGCTCTAACTCACTCAATATCGCATCTTGACGCAATAATTGCACCGCCCGCTGCACCGTTACTTCTTCACCCCCTCCTTTCAATAAAGGGACAAAGGGCAGCAATGTCGGCAGGGGTTTCTCAAACACAATCTGGACATCCACTTCCCAGAGATTGATCACCCGGTAATCCTGACGAGCCTGCAGCCCCAATAGAAAGGATTCAAAGCAATTCTCAATCTTGACGCTGGCAGCAGCAGGCAAAATATTCACCAGCACTGGATAGACGGGTAACTTATAACGTTCTTCCGCTAAAGCAGCATAGGCCCTCATCCGCCGGGGCATCGCTGGGGAGTAGCGCAACTGCAATTCATTCAGAATTAGAAATTCACCTTGATTGGGACTGAACACCTTCAGCAGGACATCACTTTCTCGGCTGACCCATTGAAAATCAGAGGCAAGGAAATCTCGCGTCAGGACATCAGATTGTCCAGTGACCCACTGCACCCAGGCATCAGGAGCCAGACTAATTAATCGCTTGCTACCAATATCAGCCGCTTTCGCCATTCCTTATTTTGACCTATGAGACCTTGCTAAGAAAAAAAGATTCTGGCTACAGCCGTATTAACTAACCGCTGATAAATGGGGCCGGGAATGGGCAGGGTAACCGTTGCAGCCATAAGCGTTATGGATAGTTAATTTTGATAGTAGAACATCAATCTGAGGTTTGCTCACCACTTTCTGCGGATGTGTTGTTGGGATCAAGAATTGTTCCAGTCAAATTCGCCCTTTCAAGATTCGCCCCAAAAAGATTCGCCCCCTCAAGATTCGCCCCCTCAAGATTCGCCCCAAAAAGATTCGCCCTTTCAAGATTCGCCCCCTCAAGATTCGCCCTTTCAAGATTCGCCCCCTCAAGATTCGCCCTTTCAAGATTCGCCCCCTCAAGATTCGCCCCCTCAAGATTCGCCACAAAAAGATTCGCCCTTTCAAGATTCGTCCCAACAAGCTTCGCCCCAACAAGATTCGCCCTTTCAAGATTCGCCCTTTCAAGATTCGCCCTTTCAAGATTCGCCTCAAAAAGATTTATAAGGATCAAGTTGCTTCCTTTTAAACCTAGAAAGGAAAGGTACTTTAGAGCTGGTGCAATTTTATCACCTGATCGTGCGCCTTGCAGCCTTAACAGCCACCCACGGAAAGCATGATCAGATGGCCAGTCAATAATTGATAGTTTTTGCGTCACTCTTGCGCAAGCATTCAAAACAATTAATAATGATTCTTCGGCATTCACGGACTGTCGATTAGCTTCTTGAAAAGTTGAAATAGTATTAATGCGCTCCGTTGGCATTCCATACTGCAACAGCATACTAATTAAATGACAGAGAGTTTGTTGCCAGGTAATAACAATCTCTGGGCTGTGCTGATAGATCAAGCGTATCTCATCTAAAATAAATCTAAACAAGTAGTCATCCATCAGTGAAGGTCCACAAGTCAATAACCAGCGGTGTAAGGCTGAACGCTCATTCCAATCTTCATAGGGATTCTTGTGGCGATCGTCAAGCTTTTTTTGGATGTATTCAACTTCCTTCACTATCCGTCTAGCTGTCAGGTATTCACCAAAACTCTTATGGGTAAACTCAAAGGTTTTGTCACCTGATTGAGTATGTCCGCTTTGTCGAAAGTAGAAAGCCGTTAGTAGGCGAGTGATACTGGCTTTTGAATCTTCTCTAAAGCCTTCTTGAAATCGTTTAAGTAGGATTTTGAGGTTGCTATTATCGCAATGGTTTTCAATCTCTTGAACTGTAGTTGTTCTACCATTGCCGTGCCAGGATGCCAGGGCGATTTCTTCCAGAACGCGAATAAAATCTCTTTCCTCAATACCCTCGATAGTTGCATGTTGATGTCCTGCCCAACCTCGATCATAGATGGCTTTTAACAAATCAGCATAAACTGCATTCAAGTTAGTTTCTTCAGAAAATTCCAGTTCTCCCCGTTTGAGGCTGAGGGCAACCAGGTAGTTTAGCAGCGGTTGAGAAGTAATTTCGATCAAGTTTCCCTGGTCTAGTTCTTCAGGCAAACCAGTATATTTGTTCCCACTAGCTTCTCCATATAGTCGCCACCAATCTTGCCGTTGATCATGTTCTAGTCGCCTTTCAGGATCAACATATTCATTGTGGTCATCATTGGGGACAAAGTAGGGTAGAAGGTGCAGGATTTGCTTTTCTCTGCGAAAGAATGTTTCATTGTGTTGAATGACCAGTTCTCGCCCACTGATCAGTGCCATTACACAGGTTTGCTGCTGATTAAATCCTCCTACCTTATGTTGTACTTCTTGAACAAATTCCTGAGCTGTTCTTTCAGCAATTTTGCCCTGCATCGCTAACTCATCCAGACCATCAAATATAATCAGCAGCCGATCCTCTTGATAAGTTTGATCTAAAGGATTTTCAGGCAATAGCTGTCCCGTTTTAACAAACTTACCAACGGCTTCGACTAAATCTGCTGATGGCTCAAAATGGTGAAGCGGCACAAACAGAACCGGAATGATGTTCCTCTCTACTAGCTCAGTAGCAAACATTTTCGTAAAGGAAGACTTGCCACTCCCCGGCCCTCCGCTGATCAGTCGAATCGCATCGTTTTTGTCGGCTTTGGTTATCCAGCTTTCTAGCTCTGTCTTCAGTTCCACTACCACCTTCTGAACTTTTTGCCGCGTAGGGGTTTCCCATCGCTCATCTCGCTCACCCTCAACTTTCTGCGTATAGTAAGCCCGTGGCCAGACAAACACCTGCTTTAAGCTGAAGGCTTCCAGGAATACGGGTTCTTCCACCTGTTTCTGTAGCCAGGTTGAGTAACGTAGCCATGCTCTTGCCCGTTCACTGGCCTGGGTGAAAGGGGTATCCAACTTTTCTTTCAGTACCGCATAGTATTTCGGTTGCTTCCCCCACTCATCGTTTACAGCCAGGGCAAAGTAGATCGGTAGCCGCCGTGCCAGTGCTTGTGCATCTGCTTCACTAAAACCTGACCCTTTTAACCACTCGATATAAGGGGGTTGAACGACACTAACGATCGCATCTCTGCCAGGATGTACAAAGAATTCGGGGTTAATGGTTAAGCTGCTGTTGGCTAAAGCCGCATTGACACCGGCCTGTAAGCCTTTATAGTCAAACTTCTCCGGTTCCAGTTCTGGTTTTTCAGCAACCAGGGCCTTCATCGCCTGCATCAGGGAACGGTAGACCAGTAACCAGGCTATTTCTCCAGCTTCGGCCTTCAGCCCCAGTCCCGCCAGTAGATCGACCCCATCCCCTGCCAGGCTGTCCCATTTGCCAAAGGCGATGTCTACCCCAGCTTTGCCCAGTGCTTTTGCAAAATCCTTGAAATTGACTTGAATCGATTTGTGTAACACGGGAACAGGCTGACTGAGGGGTACTCCAGACTCATTACTCATAACTTCCTCGGTGTTGGCTGGCTGTGGGTAAGGTGCGATTAAGCTAAGTTTTTCAGTATTTTATCCGGCTTTCCTAGCTCAGGTGAGAAATTCAGTAAAAAATTCATCCTGATTGTTATCGCGGCTACTAAAAGCACTTCCCAACTGATTAGGGGTGGAGTAGAATCTAGCCATCCTCTTTTATCCCATACGGAAATATGACGAACAATCGCTTACAGGCTACGGTTTCTACGGCCGATCGAGATGCCATTTTGTCTGCTCTAGCTACGATTCGAGCAAAACTGCCCTTTCTATTAGCCCTTTCCTTAGAAGAATCCCGTAGTCTGGCTCGATTAGGAGACAAAAGTAGAGCATTTGTTGAGAAAGCGGTTGATTTAGCGGTGCGCCATCCCGAAATTTTGCCGGGCACCTTTGAACTGGATGAACTGAAAGCCGATCTGGAATTATTTGCAACCCTTTATCCAATAATGATGCAAATAGCGGAACTGCATAATCTGGTGGGGGATACGGTGGCTGTTGCGGGTAATGAAGCTTATACCGCTGCCCGGATGGTTTATAGCTATGCCAAGATCAGCGGTCTTTCAGCCGAACTTGACCCCCTGATTGATGATTTGAGTAAGCGCTACCGGCGTAAGTCTGCTGCCCAACCCCCAGTCAGTGGTCAATAACGTCTCCGTTGTCCTTTTTGACGACAGAGATCAGCTTTTCGACCACTCAAGTCTCGGTTTTGACCACGCAGAAGTCCCTTTTGACGACTCGGATGTCCTTTTTGACGACTCGGATGTCCTTTTTGACGACTCGGATGTCCTTTTTGACCACGTCGATCAGGTTTTTGACCACGTCGATCAGGTTTTTGACCACGCAGAAGTCCCTTTTGACGACTCGGATGTCCTTTTTGACGACTCGGATGTCCTTTTCGACCACGTCGATCACCTTTTTGACCACATCGATCACCTTTTTGACCACATCGATCACCTTTTCGACCACGTCGATCACCTTTTTGACTACTCAGGAGTCGCTTTTGGCCCCTGGGATACCCCTAATCGGCAAACCCAATCCCTAACGTTTCAAATGGCCCAGCTACCTGAAGATACGATCGCAACCGTTCTGGAGTTACAGCGGCGGCTTCTGGAAATTATTCACCAGGCAACACTGCTCAATTTTTTGATTACGGAACAGCATGGTGAAACTTCCTTGACGCTCATCTATCTGGAACAACTGGATAATGCTCAGCATAGAGCAGATACTTATTACTCTCGCTTATATAATTTAATGAAGAGGATTGCTGAGTCTCAACCAACTGCTAGCCCTGCTATGCTGAATTTGTTGACGGTTGCCATTGCAGAAGGGCAAGCCAGTGTAGATGCTCTCGATGCAACCCTTGCTGAAATAAAGTCAGATTGGAGAAATGCTTTATGACTGAACCCAAACAGCTTCCTGATCTGGAAACAGCCAAACGCAGAGCCGCTAAGATGGAGGAAATTTGTCGGCGGGCGGATGCTGGAATTTTGCTCCTTGATGATCTGATTGCCCAGTTAGAACAGGAAATTCGTGCTTCCCGCGTTTACCAGTTCCGCCTCAAACGGGCCCGACAGTTATGCGATCGGCCAATTAATAATTAAGCAATTGATATTTTCAAGCATATAGTAGCTGGTTCATGATTTCATCTACTGTTAATGCGTTTGCCAGGATATCAATCCTCTGCGCCACTTCATAAGCATTCTTTTGAGGAACAACGATAATGCCATAATGTTGTCTTTCTGCTTCCACGTAATGAAGATGCAATCGCTCAAAGTCAACTCGATTGTGAGTTAAGAGACATCTTTGTAGAGAAGTGGCAAACTCAAGCTGTTCACGATCGGTTTTGCCGAGAGTTCCTTGTTCAGGAACAGTGGTCACATCCCAACCCCGCGATCGCAAAAGGACAGCCACTAATGCAGACATATCCTCATCTGTGTAAAACGCTGTACGGGTCGTCACGAAAGCCCCAATGCAGTTTTTACAGAGGGATGTACTAATTCGTTTGGCACCTGGTTTCGTTCAATATACTGGTTAATTTCTTCCTGGTGGTCAAGGTAAAAACTTAGAGCATCAAACACCTGAGCCAGGGTTAAATGGGGTAAATGGTTGAGAATTTCTTCAGGAGCAATCCCTAACTGCCATAAACCGGCAATGGCACGGATCGATGTTCGAGTTCCTTTAATAATAGGTTCACCGCCCAAAATTTCGGGATTACAAATTACATAGCGAGAAAGGGTTTCAGTGGCCATACCGAGTATTGCTTACAGAGCATTGCTTAAGCAGTAACTATGATTGGTTTTTGTCTAATTGGTTTCATTCTAAGCCAGCTTTGAGAATACTTTGATAATTTCCAGTTACCATCGGCAATTGTAACGGTGGGACTTTCCATGGGCGATCGCTGATCAGGAACGGAGCAACTGTAAAATGGGGGGATGAAAAATAACGCTACCCCTCCGCCTTCCATTCCTTCCTGTGCCTGGAGCCGTCCGATCGGTCTGGGTTGGAACAATCCCTATAAAGTTCGTTATCCCAGCAATCTAGATGATGGTCCCTTTCACGGTATGCCCCTGGGTGGGTTTGGGGCTGGTTGTGTGGGCCGATCGCACCGGGGTGACTTTAACCTCTGGCACATTGATGGCGGGGAACACGTTTTTCAAAGCTTACCGGCCTGTCAGTTCAGTGTATTTGAGCAGGTGGGTCAGGGTGAAGGAAAAGCTTATAGCTTATCGACCGCAGCGCCAGAGGATGGTTCGCTCAGGAGTTGGCAATGGTATCCCCAGTCTGGTGGCAGCTATCATGCCCTCTATCCCCGCAGTTGGTTTGTCTATCAAAATGTATTTCAGGCAGATCTGGTCTGTGAGCAGTTTTCACCGATCCTGGCCGAAAATTACCAGGAAACCAGCTATCCGTTGGCCGTTTTTCGCTGGACGGCCCACAACCCCACGGATCAACCGATCACCCTCAGCCTGATGCTGACCTGGCAAAATCTGGTGGGCTGGTTTACCAATGCCGATAAATCTCCAGTAGTGAAAGTGCGGGATGATGGTAGCCCCGTCTACACCTATCAACCACGCTTGGGAGAAAGTCAGGGCAATTTTAATCGCGTGATTGAGGATAACGGCCGGGTTGGTTTTGTCCTCGATCGACTTCGCGGGGAAGAGGCTGCGATCGCTGAAGGGGAAGGGCAGTGGGCCGCGGCCACCTTTGCATCGCCTTATACTACTGAAGTTTTTTATTACACCCGCTGGAATCCCATGGGGGATGGTTCCGAACTGTGGCAGACCTTTGCTGTCGATGGTTCCCTGGCCAATTGGGATGATGAAACCCCTGCGGGGGTGGGAGAACAAATTGCGGCGGCGATCGCGGTGCGATTTACCCTGCCTCCCGGTCAAACCCGCCAGATTCCCTTTGTTTTAGCCTGGGATTTTCCGGTCACCGAATTTGCCGCTGGGGTTAACTATTACAGGCGATATACCGATTTCTTTGGCCGCACCGGAGACCATGCCTGGGCGATCGCCCGTACGGGCCTGAAAATGCATCAGACCTGGACGGACCAAATTCAAGCCTGGCAGCAACCCATTCTGGATAGCACTGAGCCGGACTGGTTCAAGATGGCCCTGCTGAATGAACTCTATGACCTCACCAGTGGGGGAACGCTGTGGAGTGCGGCGGATGAACGCGATCCGATCGGCCAGTTTGCCGTGCTGGAATGCCTGGACTATCGCTGGTACGAAAGTTTAGATGTGCGCCTCTACGGTTCCTTTGCCCTGCTGTTGCTCTGGCCGCGCCTGGAAAAATCGGTGATGGAAGCCTTTGCCCGCGCCATTCCCACCCAGGACGATCGCACCCGCGTGATTGGCTATTACTACACCCAGGGGATGCCCAGCCCCACCGCCTTACATAAGATTGCCAACGCCACCCCCCACGATTTAGGCGCACCCAACGAACATCCCTGGGAAAAAACGAATTACACCAGCTATCAGGACTGTAATCTCTGGAAAGACCTCCCCGCCGATTTTGTCTTACTCGTCTATCGCGATTTTCTGCTCACGGGCGGAACGGATTATGATTTTCTGATCACCTGCTGGCCCGCCATTCACGCCACCCTGGCCTATCTAAAAACCTTTGATCTGGATGGCGATGGCATTCCCGAAAATTCCGGTGCTCCCGACCAAACCTTTGATGACTGGCGACTCCAGGGCATTAGTGCCTACTGTGGCGGCTTGTGGATTGCGGCCCTGGAAGCGGCGATCGCCATCATTAAGCTCCTCCTCGTTCAGGCTCCCGATCTGCCCCACCTGCAGGAAAGCCTCACCACCTACCAGACCTGGCTGGCCCAATCCCGTCCCCTCTATCAACAGACCCTCTGGAATGGGCAATATTATCGGCTGGACAGTGGCAGTGGTTCCGATGTGGTGATGGCGGATCAGCTCTGTGGTCAGTTCTATGCCCGCCTGCTTGGCTTGCCGGATGTGGTGCCACAAGACTGTGCTCGATCGGCTTTAGAGATGGTCTATCAAACCTGCTTTCTGCAGTTTCACAATGGTACGCTGGGAGCGGCGAATGGACTGCGGCCCGGTGGTTTAGCCGAGAAACCCGATGCCACCCATCCCTTAGAAGTCTGGACAGGGATTAATTTTGGTCTGGCCGCTTTGCTGGTGCAGATGGGGCGCAAAGCCGAGGCGATGCAGTTAACAGCGGCGGTGGTGTACCAGATTTATGAGCATGGCCTGCAGTTCCGTACCCCTGAAGCAATTACAGCCGAACAGACCTTTCGGGCGGGCATGTATCTCAGGCCAATGGCGATCTGGGCAATTTATAGCTGTAGCCAGGCTCATTAAGGTGCTGCTTGCTGGAGAACGGCTGCCCTGGGCTAGGAGGAAACAACGGCGATCGCTCCGGCAGTGGCGGACAGTAAAGCAGAGACAATGGCAGTGCCAAATAGCCACCAGGCAGCAGACTCAGCCGCTTTGCGGGTTTCTTCAGCTTGAATCTGGGCCTGCCGTTTCAGCTCTTCCACCTGCTGTTGGGTGGCCTGTTGCAGCCGCTCTGCCCGTTGTAAAACGTTATTGCGGGCCACTTCCACCTGTTCCACAATGCGGTGAATGTAAGTTCTGGGTAAATCATCACGGCTATGGAGAATCGCCATCAGGGTATCCCGATTAAAATTGCTTAACCGCTCCCGCAAGGCCACAAAACCGCTCTGGGGATCAGCAAACAGTCTTCTCAAATCCTGTTGAATCCCTTCATAGTTCAGTTCCGCTCGCTCCAGGGCATTGAGGTAGGTGCGAATGCGGCTAAAAATAGTTTCAATCAGAGCCTGGATCTGGCGTTGCATCGTCCGGCTTTGATCCACCGCCTGCTGTAGAACGGCTTCAATCTGATCCAGCACCCGATGGGCTTCAGCTTCCGTCATCTCCCGTTGGGTCAGCAGGGCCACCAGGGTGTCGCGGTCAATCCGAGAGAGCCGATCGCCCAGGTGCTGCCAGCCGGTTTGGGGATGTTGTGCCAGCAGTTGTAAATCTCGCTTGATCCCTTCCGGGTTCAGTGCATCTTTGTGGGTATTACGCAGATAATTTTCTAGAGATGTTTGTAAATTAACCACCCTTGCCTGGGTGCGACTGGCCAGCCGCCGGGGCACTCTGCCGATCTGACGCAGGGCCAACAAAACCTGATCGATCGCCCGGTTCACCTGTTCTTCGCTTAAGTCCTGCCGTTGACTGAGCAATCTCACCAGGGTTTCCCGGTCAATCAGGGCCAGCCGCCGCCGTAGTGCACTCATGCCCGCTGTCGGATCACTAAACAAAGTCGATAGATCCCGTTGAATTCCTTCTGGGTCAAGCTCTTCCAGATGGGTACTCCGCAGATAGTCCGCCAGGGTAGTGGTGACCTGATCCACCTGGGCGCGGGCTTGCTCACTCACCCTCTGGGGAGCATGGACCAGGCGATTCCAACTGGTCTGGAACTGGTCAATGGTTTGATTAATTTGCTCCTCACTTAAATCCTGCCGTTGGCTCAGCAATTGCACCAGGGTATCTCGGTCAAACTGGGACAATCGAGAACGCAGGGCCGCTACTCCCGCCTGGGGATCGTGCAGTAGGGTCTGCAGGTCTCGCTCAATCCCTTCCGGGTTCAGTTCGTCTTTGTGGGTATGACGGAGATAGTTCTCAATCCGCTCTCGTAAAGCCTGGAGTTGGGATTCCTGCTGGGTCTGGCGAACATGCAACTCTTCCAGGGTGCGATCGCGGCTCTGCAGCAGTTGATCCAGCAATCCAGTCCGTTGTTCCAGCCCTATATCCTCTCGCTGAATCAACATGCGATCGAAGGCTCCCCGATCAGTCTGGTTCCAGAAGGTGTGGATCACCTCCAGTTCGGCATCACTCTCCTCCGACAGGGACAGAAAATAATGCTGAATTTGGTCTGGGTTGAAGTCTGCCGGGGGCGTGTGCAGTAAGAAGGAGTCCAGCCGATGATACAGTTCCTGCAACTGTTCCTGTTCCTGGGAGCGCCGCACCTGAGCCAGCACATCAGCCTGGATCTGGGCCAGTCGATCGGCAATTTCGCCAATTTCCTCCTGGGTAAACATACCTTTCTGGGACAGCAATCGGGCAAAATCCTCCCGTCCAAAGGTTTCTAGCTGTTGGCGAACCGCCGTCGGATCAGCACTGGGATCGTAAAGCACTTCCCGAAAATCCCGCTCCACCAGGTCAGAGCGCATCTGCCAGGCATAGGTATTGAGGATGTAATTTTCCATATCCGTGCGAATGGTGTTCGAGGGGGCATTCGCGGATTTCAGCGCCTGGCCGGAATGGAAGAGCCGTTGTCCCCAATGTCCCAGTTGCTCCAGAATGTTTTCTACATCCAGATCGGACAGATCCTGGCGATTCAGGACAATCCCTACTAAGGTGGTTAAAGCCAGTTGCCAGGCCTGCTCGGTTAACCGCTCTCCCACGTTTCCCAGGGAAAGTAAGCCGGATAAGCCGGAGAGGGGAGATGGACCGGAAGAAGCTTGACCAGAAGAGGCTTGGCTGACCAGGCTGAGCAGCCGATCGAGTTTGGCATTTAACTCATTGGAACGCAATTTTTCCGGTAGAGCGGTGCTGAGAAAATCCCGTAATTCCGCGATCGGATCAGATGGCGCACCCGGAGAGGAATCGACAAATTGCTGCCAGGTGTGGTGTAGTTGATCCGCTAAGCGATTCACTTCTCGCTGGGAGAGATCACTGCGGCTCCGAGCCAGATTCACAAACGCCTGCCGATCGATTTTGCGGGCCGCCTCTGTGCCGATCAGGGATTGTACCTCTGGTGTTCTCAGCAGGCTGACCAACTCCTGCCGAACTTGTTTCAGGTCTAATTGAGGGGGGTGAAGGGAGTCTAAGTAGTTTTCCAGGGCATGTTGGAGTTGGCGAGAATCGAGATCACCAGTCAATTCTCGTCGTACCGCCGCCGCCGTGGCCCTGGCCGTATTCACCACGCGGGCATCCGCCCCATTGCGTCCTAGAGCCATCGTTGCCGTATTGACCGCCGCCAGAGCTGTATTCATCAGGGCTTGAAAGCCACCGATCGCCGTTTGAGTCACAGACCCCAGAGCCGCGCTCACCCGACTGGAACTGAACCAGACCAGCAGAGAAAAGTACGCCGCCCAGATCACCAACCCCAGGATGGCCCCCAGGAAAGGGCTAAAGAGTAAACTCAGTTTGATCGCCAGAAAACAAGCGACAAATAGGGCCAAACTAACCGTGATCAGCGTCCACAGCCCAGCGGCAAAACTGATCTTGCGTAGCGTTCCCCCCAGATTGAATCCTTCCCGTTGCTGTGGTTGCTCGTTCTGGTTTGAACGGGAGCGGCTGTCTTGATGTCCCAGATAAGTAATTCCAGCAGCAACAGATAAATTGGTCAGTAAGAGCTGGAAGCCAAACGCGAGAATAATGCCTGCAATCAGGGCAACAAAAAACTTCGGGCCGGTGAACAGAGTGGCGGTGCGATCTCCCGGGGGTGGGGTCGCCATTTGAGCGAACCAGGCAGCATTCCACAGATCCAGCCCAATTTTGGTCAACATAGTTCTTCCTCTCCACAAGGACCGGACGTTAAGGGGATGAACGACGGTCTCCTTTTGAACAGCTCAATACAATTTCCTCAGAGTTAAGCATCGCTGAAACAGGAGCAGATCAACATCACTCTGCAGTCTGAGGAGGGACAAACCAGAGGGTAGAGTTAAATAGAACCTCTGGCACAGAACATCCCCAGACTAGGGCTGTAGGCGGAATGTGCTGAGGTGTGATGACCCTGACCTGAGAGGACTAACGATGAAATTGATGCGGAGAATGCTCCTGCCTTTACTGAGTAGAGAAAAAAATGATGCCTTTCTTGACTTTATTGATCAACTAGAGGACGTTTTTGCTAAATTGCTCACCCTGGGGATGATGGGGTTGATTTTGTTTATGATTATCGATCTGGGGATTGTTCTCGTCTCTTCCATCCTCACTCCCCCTGGGGATGGATTCACCACGATCATTTTCAAAATATTGGGACTGTTCTTAAATGTGCTGATTGCCCTGGAAATTACCCAGAACATTACCTCCTATCTCGGCACCCACGTGATTCAGATTGAAATGGTGCTAGTTACCTCTCTAATTGCCGTGGCCCGTAAAATTATCATTCTGGATTTAAGCAAGCTGGAAGCCATGCAGCTTTTGGCTCTGGCTCTGGCAGTGGTGGCCCTGGGGACGTGCTACTGGCTGGTTCGTCGCACCAATCATCACTATCCTTTTCATTGAAAGTTAAACCAGGGGGCGATCGTTACCCAGACTGCTGCGGGCCTAACTCCGAAAAAGGCAAGCACCTGATGATTAAAGTGGCACATCGGAGCGGGGATTAAAGGTTTCTAGCTGACGGAGCTTTTCATAGAGTTCCCGTTCTGCCGGGCTGGGGTCTCGGGGAACTTCAATCCGGATCTCCACCAGCTGATCCCCCCGCCGGCCATCCTCCGTAGGATAACCTTTACCTGCTAATCTAAGCCGCTGTCCCGATCGCACCCCTCGGGGAATGGTCATTTTCACCCAGCCATCCAGAGTAGGGGCTTCAATCTGTCCACCTAAAACCGCTTCACTGGGGGTAATAGGCAACTGACAGGAAATATCAACCCCTTCTAACTTAAAAAAGGGATGGGGCGTGACTTCGATTTTGAGGTAGAGATCACCGCCACCGCTGCCCTGCCCTTTGAGCCGTATCCGTTGACCTGTTACCATCCCAGGGGGCATATTTACTTCCAGGGATCGGCCATCTTCCAGGCGAATTCGCTCCCGTCCCCCTGTATAAGCTTTTTCCAGAGGTACTTTCAAACGGGCTTCGGCATCGCGGCGGTTGGCGGAACGGCTCGTATAGGCAGTTTTTGTCACTCCCGGACGATAAGGGTCGGGGTCATAACGATTCGTGCGTCGTTCCTGGGATGGGGGAGCCGCAGTGCCATTCTTGCTGGATCGCCGTCCAAGCAACTGGTCCAGAAAGTCCTGGAAATCGGAGAACTCGCTGAAGTCCACTTCTTCCGTAACAGTGGCATTGCGATTTTCCCACTCCTGAGTACTAGAGGAACGACTGGCTGCTGCCCGCCCCCCCTGAAAGCCATTTTGATTCCAGTAGCGCCCAAATCGATCGTACTGGGAACGCTTATCCGCATCCGAAAGCACTTCGTAGGCTTCGCCAATATCCTTAAACCGTTCCTCGGCTTCTTTATTGCCTGGATTTAAGTCGGGATGGTACTTCCGGGCCAATCGCCGGTAAGCTCTTTTAATTTCCTCCCCAGAAGCATCCCTGGGAACGTCGAGAATATCGTAATAGTTGCGAAAGTTTTGCATCCAACCTTAACTCAAGAAAGGCAAATCAGGCTCAGGGAATTCAGTCGAACAAAGCGAAAAGAAATGTTTACAGCTTAACCGATTGCCAGTCTACCACTCGTCATCGTCCCAATCCTCCCAAGCGGGTTGCTCTCGACTGGGGCGACGGCGTTGAGATGGATTACGTTGCTCCCGATCGCTACGGCGCTGGTTCCAATCCCAGTCATTGCCTTCTTCCCGGTCAAAATCGCGGAAGTCATCCTCATCCCCACTGAAGCGTTCCCGCACCGCATCAATTCCCTTGGAAAAGCTCTTGGACAGATTGGACATATCCGGCATTTTGAAGATTTCTTCCTCTTCTTCAATTTCCTTAATGGCCTGGTTAATTTCCCGTCCCAGCTCATAGAGGGCTTCCTGCAGAGCTGCATACTTAAGGTCGATCGCCCGATCGTCTTCCCGTTCTACGCTGTCCCGTAACTCTCGCATCAGCGCTTCGATCTGCCGCCGTAAATTGCTGGCAAACTGAAACCCAAATTCCTGGGAGGCTTCCCGCAATTGCCGTTCGGCTCGATCGATCAAATCTCGGGTGCGGTTGCGTTTCTCAATTCGGGAGCGGCGCAGGCGATCGGTTTCGGCCGAGTCCTCCGCTTCCTTGAGCATTCGCTCCACTTCTGTTTCAGAAAGGGTTGAAGCCCCCTGAATCGTAATACTCTGTTCCCGTCCGGTATAGGTATCCAGGGCTGTCACCTGCAGAATGCCATTGGCATCAATATCAAAGGAGACCTGAATTTTAGGCTCTCCACGAGGTTGGGGAGGAATCCCAGTCAGCTTGAACCGCCCCAGGGACTTGTTGTGCTCGGCCATTTCCCGCTCCCCCTGCAGGACATGAATTTCTACCTGGCTCTGATTATTTTCTGCGGTAGAAAAGATATCCGATCGCCGCACTGGGATGGTGGTATTGCGGGGAATCAACTTTTTCATCACTCCCCCGATCGTTTCCAGTCCCAGAGAGAGCGGAGTCACATCCAGCAGCAAAATATCCTTCATTTCCCCGGCCAGAATGCTGGCTTGAATCGCTGCTCCCACCGCCACCACTTCATCGGGATTGACATTCTGATTGGGGTCCTGCCGGAGCAAATCCCGGACGAGTTGCTGCACCAGGGGAATTCGGGTTGAACCGCCCACCAGCACCACTTCATTAATTTGCTCAGGTTTGAGTCCGGCATCCTTGAGGGCCTGCTCGACCGGATAGCGCAGCCGTTGCACCAGATCGCCACATAAACTCTCAAACTCGTTGCGGCTCAGTTCCACTTCCAGGTGTTTGGGTCCCTCCGCAGTCGCGGTAATAAAGGGCAGACTGATACTGGTGGAAACCAAACCCGACAATTCAATTTTGGCTTTCTCCGCCGCCTCGGTCAGCCGTTGCAGGGATTGGCGATCGCGGCGCAGATCGACCCCTTCCGCTTCCAGAAATTGTTCGGCTAACCAGTCCACGATCAACTTATCAAAATCATTACCGCCCAACTGGGAATCTCCACTGGTGGAGCGGACTTCAAATACCCCATCCCCCACTTCCAGGATAGAGACATCAAACGTGCCACCCCCCAGGTCAAACACCAGCACAGTTTGATCATTTTTGTGGTCTAACCCATAGGCCAGGGCCGCCGCGGTCGGTTCATTCAGAATCCGTTTCACTTCAAGTCCGGCAATTCGACCGGCATCCCGGGTGGCCTGACGTTGCGAGTCATTAAAATAAGCAGGCACCGTAATCACAGCCCCCGTAACGGGTTGGCCCAGGTAACGGCTGGCTTCATCTGCCAGTTTCCGTAACACCATGGCTGAAATTTCTTCTGGAGCAAAATCTTTTTCCAGGCGAGGACATTTAATTTTGATATTGTCGTCCTCATCTCGCCGAATGGTATAAGCCACCCGTTTGGAACCCTGACTCAGTTCCGCATAGGTGCGCCCAATAAACCGCTTGACGGCATAGAAGGTATTGTGGGGATTCAACACCGTCTGCCGCCGGGCCAACTGGCCAACCAGCCGTTCCCCCTCTTTGCCAAATCCAACGACAGAAGGGGTCGTGCGTGAACCTTCAGCATTGGCAATCACGACGGGCTTCCCCCCCTCCATCACGGCAACTACGGAGTTGGTGGTGCCCAGGTCAATGCCGACGATCTTGCCCATGCAGTTTGCTGCTCCTCTTGCATCTTCAGAATCAAGCTCAAAATCAAACTCAAAATCAAGCTCAAAATAGAACCGAGCCCAGAACCAAGCTAATCAGCGATCGTAATTGATTCGCATTCATTCTTGATTCGCATTCATTCTATCGTGTCCCTCCCCTCTCCAACCCCCAGCCCTCTATGACAAACCCGTTCCTCCAGGAACCTACCAAGTGAAGATTCTTACCTGATCCTGACAATATCATCTAGATAAGGAGAATAAGGTGGGCTGTAACCAAGCAGAGAGGCGTGATCTGTAACACTTTGTAAAGGTATAATTAAGGTCGTTCTTTGTCTAGTCATCGCTGTCTCGCGATCAGGCAAAGTTGTCCAAATTAGACAATGTCGTCCAACCAATCGACAGGAGAGGGTTTCATGCGTGTTGCGATCGCCGGGGGTGGACTGGCCGGGCTAGCCTGTGCCAAATATCTGGTGGATGCCGGCCATAGTCCAGTGGTGCTAGAAAGCCGGGATGTGCTGGGGGGCTTAGTCGCCGCCTGGAAGGATGAAGAGGGGGACTGGTACGAAACCGGACTGCACGCCTTTTTTGGAGCCTATCCCAACATGCTGCAATTGCTAGCGGAACTGGGGATTAGCGATCGGCTGCAATGGAAAGAACACACCCTGATCTTTAACCAGCCGGATAAACCCGGAACCCTCTCCCGCTTTGACGTGCCGGATATCCCTTCTCCCCTGAATGTGATCGTATCGATTCTGCGCAACAACGATATGCTCACCTGGAATCAAAAACTCCGGTTTGCAATTGGCCTGCTGCCAGCGATCGTGCGAGGTCAGGACTACGTGGAAAAAATGGATCAGTATTCGCTGCTGGAATGGTTACGCCGCCAGGGGGTAGGGGAGCGCGTCAATACAGATATTTTTATTGCTGCTTCTAAAGCCCTCACCTTTCTCAACCCGGACGAAGTATCTGCCACCATTCCCCTCACCGCCCTGAATCGTTTTTTGCAGGAACGCTACGGCTCTAAAATTGCCTTTCTGGATGGTTCTCCCACGGAACGGCTTTGCCAACCGATCGTGGATCATATTGTTGCCGGGGGTGGTGAGGTACTCTTGGAGAAATCTCTACAGGAAATCTTACTCAACCCCGATGGTTCCGTGCAGGGCTTTTTAATCCGTAACCGGGACGGTTCCACAGAGGTGGTTAGCGCAGATGCCTATGTTTCAGCCTTATCCGTTGATCCGCTCAAAACCCTCCTCCCCCAGCCCTGGCAGTCTCTAGAATTCTTCCAAAAATTAGAGGGACTAGAAGGCGTGCCAGTGATCAATATCCATCTCTGGTTTGACCGAAAATTAACTCAGGTGGATCATCTGCTGTTTTCCCGCTCTGATTTGCTAAGCGTTTATGCCGATATGAGCAACACCTGTCGGGAATATGCCAACCCCGATCGCTCCATGCTGGAATTAGTGCTGGCACCGGCCCAGGAGTGGATTAGCAAATCTGATGAAGAAATTGTGGCAGCAACAATGGCAGAATTGGAGAAGTTATTCCCTGATCAAATTCCTCAGCCTGCCCGGTTGCTCAAAGCCAAAGTGGTTAAAACTCCACAGTCGGTTTATAAAGCTATTCCCGGTCGGCAAGCCCATCGCCCCACCCAGATCACTCCGATCTCTAACTTTTATCTGTCAGGAAGTTACACTCTGCAACGTTACCTCGGCAGTATGGAAGGGGCGGTTCTTTCTGGTAAGCTGACAGCGCAGGCTATTATATCGAATCCCTCCGCCAATCCGTCTGACCCACGCCGTGTTCTGCCTTCCCTCCCGCTAATTAAGAATGCTGCATCTGTCTGAACCTGAGCGTATGAAACCCTCTGCCTCCCTCTCGGAGGCCTACGAACTCTGTCGTCAGATCATCGCGTTCTACTCTAAGACGTTCTACTTGAGTACACTCACGTTTCCTCAACCGAAACGACAGGCGATCTGGGCGATTTATGTCTGGTGCCGGCGCACAGATGAGCTGGTGGATGGTCCCCAGGCAGTTTCGACCACCCTGGAAACCCTGGATGCCTGGGAAGAACGGCTGGAAAACATTTTTGCCGGTTCCCCTGCCGATGCTGCAGATGTGGCCCTGGTGGATACGATCGCCCATTTTCCCCTGGACATTCAACCCTTCCGGGACATGATCGCTGGGCAACGAATGGACCTCTACCGCAGTCGCTACGAAACCTTTGAGGCTCTGCATCTCTATTGCTATCGGGTGGCAGGAACGGTGGGGTTGATGTCCTCTGCCGTTATGGGACTGGAACCCTTTTGCGATCGCCTGCGGCCCCCCTGGGTAAATGTCTACCAGCCAGACGAGACAGATTGTAATCCGCAGGAACAGGCTGTTTCCCTGGGGGTGGCCAAACAACTGACTAATATTCTTCGCGATGTCGGTGAAGATGCCCGGCGGGGACGGATCTATTTACCTTTGGAAGACCTGGCTCTGTTCAACTATTCCGAAGCAGACTTACTGAAGGGAGTGATTGACCACCGCTGGCAGCAACTGATGCAATTTCAAATTCAACGGGCCCGCAAATTTTATGCCCAGGCAGAAAGTGGAATTCAATGCCTCAGCCGTGATGCCCGCTGGCCCGTCTGGTCTGCCCTGATTCTCTACCGCCAGATTTTGGATGTAATTGAACGGAATCACTACGATGTGTTTACACGGCGGGCCTATGTCCCTGGTGGGCGTAAACTGCTCAGCCTTTCCCAGGCCTGGCTCAAATCCCTTTAACTTGACCCCAAATGTTCAAGGACTGAGCCGACCATCGGGCAACAGCGTCGCTTTCAGCATCGTTAAGCCTAAATTGGTGCGTTGCAACACAGCTCCCCGTAGATTGGCCCGACTGAGATTCGCTCCCCGCAGGTTGGCATCCGTTAACTTAGCATTCACGAAAAGGGTTTCAATCAGCTTAGCCCGACTCAGATTGACATTCTCCAGCTCAGCATTGGTTAAATCAGCTCCAGACAAATCAATATCCGACAGATTAGTGTCCTCCAGAATAACCCCCTTGAGGTCGGCTCTGCGAAAGTCCCGCTTGCCAGCACCATATTCCTTCAAGAGTTTCTCGGCCTTTTGCTGGTCAAACACCCAGGGTGCATAGCGGTTCAGCAGCTCCTTTTCAGACTGATCGTTCCCCTGTCTAGTCATAGTTTCTATACTAGAGCTATTGAGATGACTCAATTAATCAAACAGCCAACTCAAGCCTTTAATTCCCTCTTAATTCTATAGTAATGCAAAATCTGAATGGCAATCCCGCCTCACCGTTTACACCAGACATGGATAAAGTGTTAATTCGGTTAGATAGCATCTACAAAGTCTACGGTTCTGGCGATGCCGAAGTGCGGGCTCTCTCGGGGGTTGATCTGACCATTGCGGCAGGGGAATACTGCGCCATCATGGGAGCCTCGGGTTCCGGTAAATCCACGATGATGAACATGATTGGCTGTCTGGATCGTCCCACATCGGGCCGCTACTACCTGGATGGAGAAGACGTAGCCCAGCTGAGCGAAGAACAACTGGCCCATATCCGTAATCGCAAAATTGGCTTTGTCTTTCAACAATTTCACCTTCTGCCCCAGATGACTGCCCTGGAAAATGTGATGCTGCCGATGGTCTATGCCAATGTTCCAACCGGGGAGCGGCGACAACGGGCGGAGGTGGCTCTGGAGCAGGTGGGACTCGGTCACCGTCTCCATAACAAACCGAACCAGTTATCTGGAGGACAGCAACAACGGGTGGCGATCGCCCGCGCCATTGTTAACCAACCCTTGCTCTTGCTGGCGGATGAACCCACAGGAGCTTTAGATACCCAGACCACTCAGGAAATTCTCAGTATTTTTACCAGTCTGAATGCCCAGGGGATGACCGTTGTGATGGTAACCCACGAACCGGATGTGGCCCGCTGCACCCATCGGGTGATCTGGTTCCGGGATGGCAAGGTGATTCACAGTCATCTCAACCCAGCGGATCTACAGGCGGTGGCAACCTGAGCGGTTTACAGGTTTATCGCGTTCGGGTTGCCTGAACCAATGCCTGTTGCAGTTCACTTAACTCAGTGGGAGTCGGCAGAGGCGGTTTATTGTTGAAGATCTGGAAAGGGGTAAGGTTGCTGCGGTTGTAATAGCGATCGCTCACCTCTCGATCAAAGGCAATCTTGGCCCCTTCTAAGGAAACCCCGGCAAAAAGCCCCTGACTGCGGGAGTAGGTGTAAACCTGCGGGCTTGGATCAGCGGGGCTTACCACTTCTCCCCCCACGGGCCCAGCAGCGGCAGACACATTTCCCCCCAGGGTAAAGGATTCACCCAGACCTTTGTAAACAGCCAATTTGTTCATAAAGACCACTACCAGATCCGTGGACTGGGCCCCAAATTGCAAGCCAAAGCTACCCCCAGTCAGGGTAATAAAGGCGGGATGGCTCCAGTTCCCCTCAGCATTGCGCACCATCAGCACCCCACTGCCACGACGACCACCCAGGAAAAAGCCTGCCTGAACCACATTGGGAATAATGGCAATACCCTGGCTGCGGCGCAGTAACCAGGTGGGAATCACTTGACCGGGCTGAGCCGGACTGATCGTAAATGATTGCAGCACGAGAGTGGCCCTGCCCAATTTCATGGCCGGAGAGCTGGCTTCCAAACGAGACGGGGCAGTGACCACCAGAGTGGCAAGCAGTGGAACCGCCACATAAGGAAGATAAGAGATTCGTTTACTCATGAACACTCCTGTACAACCTATGCTTGATTAAGAGTACAATTCTGTCCTTTCGGTTCCCCCAGAATGAATTTCAAGAACACCTTCTTCTGGTTCACTGCTCTACTCAGCCTGCTCCTGGATCACCTGACTAAACTATGGGTAGTGAAGAACTTTGCCCTCACAGTTCCACCTCAGACAATTCCTCTCTGGCCGGGAGTTTTTCACCTGACCTATGTCACCAATACCGGGGCAGCTTTCAGTTTATTCAGTCAGGGGGGAGAGTGGTTACGCTGGCTCTCTCTGGGGGTAAGTGTGGGGTTAATGGCACTGGCAATCCTGGGTCCCAACTTTAGCCGCTGGGAACAGGCAGGCTATGGTTTTCTCCTGGGTGGGGCAGCGGGTAATGGCATCGATCGCTTCGTGGCTGGCCGCGTGGTGGACTTTTTAGACTTTCGGTTGATTGGCTTTCCAATTTTTAATCTGGCTGACGTTTTTATTAATATCGGCATTATCTGTCTCTTGATCGCAGCCTGGGGCCCCCTTCCCTCCCGTCACCGGGCAGAACGAAGACCCTCCTCTCCACCCCCATCGGACAAATTGCCCTAGCCAAGCCCAATAGAATTTGTTAGGATAGATGTGAAATTATGTATCTTTAGCTACTAATGGAGTCTGTGTAAGCCTGCGCGGCTCAAGCAACTCGTCAGTTTTAAGAGGTAACTTATGTGGCTTACGAATGTAACTAGAGCCATTTTCGATTGGTTTGTTTTGCTGCAACAAAGCTGTGGCCATGCTCCATTGATCGACGTACCTGGGTCGGCAGGCTATTCGTCCTTCTGGCTTTGCCATGGCATCAAAGTTGATGAACCGTAGCCAGAAAACATACTGGCTAAACTTGATTAACTCGCTTGCTGCATTCCTTTGCGGACCGGGTTGAATCCTTCTGGGAAGAGGGTTGTCTGGTCGTATAGGGCCTGTTCGAGGCTGGCAGACTCCAGGCTGGGGCTATCTAAATTTGCGCCACGCAGGTCAGCGGCCCAGAGAATGGTTCCGACCAGATTAGCCCCAACCAAATTCGCACGATTGAGCTGGGCCTTCCAGAAGTTGGCTTCTCGCAGATCGGCTTCCGTTAGTTTGGCGTTAGATAAATTTACCGATTGCAGGTGAGTAGCCCGGAGACAGGCATGGCTTAAATTGACCCGCCAGAGGTCGGCTTCCATCAGTCGGGCATCAGTCAGGTTTGCCCCTTTCAGGTTGGCAATTCTGCAGCAGGCGGCTTCCAGAGCGGCCCCATGCAGATTCGTGTCGGTCAGTTTGGCCGCTCCTAAATCGGCTCTGCTCAGATTACTACGACAGAGGTTAGCTCCACTCAAGTTGGTCCCTCTCAGATTAGCGGCTTCCAGGTTGATCTCCATCAACTGAGCTTCAAACAGAAAGGCATTGCTAAGGTTGACTTGCTTGAACTCTCGCTCCCCAGCTCGATAACGCTGGATCAGCTCTTCGGCAGTTCTAGGGGGGATCATTGGCGGCTTTGCAATCACCTCGGAAGCAGTAGTAAGCATGATAAACACTGAAGACTAAAGTGACTAAACTCCTATAGCCATTCAGTATGCCAGACTCCATGCGGATATGCAAAATGGCTCTGATTTATGACCAGCCGAAGCCTTGTTATGGCAGGGGCAAGTGGACGAAACCCTTGCACTGCTGGGTAGTTCATTTGAGTATAGATTCGGCATCCTCAGGCAGAAGATGTACTTTTTCTCCAATATTGTTCTGCAAATCAATGGCATTCGGGGTTAATTCAGGCTCAATTTTCCCCAATGCGATCGCCCGGTCAAATCTCTATGATTGGGAAAGAGGGACTAACTTAACAGCGCAAGGAAACCAGGGTGTCTTTAACCTTACCGCTTAAAATAGAACTCAAAAAGGTTAATTTAACCGAGCAACAGTTTTACCAACTTTGCCAGAGTAATCCTGATTTGCGTCTGGAGCGAGACCCCTATGGAGCCTTAATTGTTATGCCACCCGTCGGCGGAGAAAGTGGAAATCGGGAATTAGAATTGGCGATCGATCTGGGTAATTGGAATCGTCAAACAGGGTTAGGGAAAGTCTTTAGTTCTTCGACTGTGTTCAAACTGCCGGGTGGGGGAGACCGTTCCCCTGATGTTGCCTGGGTGGAACTCTCTCGCTGGCAGCATCTCACATCGGAACAACGGCAGAAATTCCCCCCGATCGCCCCAGATTTTGTAATTGAATTAGGTTCGCGTACGGACCGCTTAGACACGCTACAGGAAAAAATGCAGGAGTATCTGAACAGTGGGGTGCGGTTGGGCTGGCTGGTCAATCCCCAGGATCAGCAGGTGGAAATTTATCGGCAGGGGCAGGAGAAAGAAGTGCGTTCTCTTCCCACCCTGCTTTCAGGGGAAACCGTTTTACCGGGGTTTGTTTTATCCTGCGATCGCTTTCAGGAAGATTGAGCACGGAAAGCTTAACTTGACCTACGCAGCAAAGGCAGTGGCGGCCCGTTGTGTGATCTCTTCTGGGGTTAATTGTTCAATCTGTGTGGCGATCGCCCAGTGATGCCCAAAGGGATCAACCAGCTTACCGTAGCGATCGCCCCAGAACATATTTTCCAGTGGCATAGATACCGTGGCTCCCGCTGCAATGGCCCGTTCAAACCAGACATCGGCATCCTCAACCTGAAGGTGCAGCGTCACGGGTGAACCTTGCAAACTCAGGGGCGATCGTACTTCCCAGTCAGGAAATTCATCGTTCAAAGCCAGGGAGAAGTTGCCGATTTTGACTTCAGCATACATAACGCCTGCGCCATCCGGGGTCATCATGCAAATTTGCTCAATTGCGCCAAAAGCCTTCTGATAAAAGGCGATCGCGGCACGGGTATCTTTTACTACCAGATGCGGAATCATGATCTGAACACCAGGAAAGTTAGAAGCGTTCGTCTCAGTCATCACAAACCTCCTGAATTGACTATATTTTTTAGCTCAAAAATCAAACTACTTCCTCCATCGGCGTGAAGAAAAAATAGTTCATGTGTACCAATTCACTATACACGGTCTCAGGTTAAAAGGACAGTCAATCTGGATTAAAATTCCTGATCCGATCGCCTGTGACTGAATCAAAATCCCTGCTCAGGGTTGATAAAGCGGATAACTGGAAGGATTGCTCCGGCGGTCTCTAATCCTGGCATAATAGAAAGGTTTCGTTTCTTCCGGTCAGCCAATCTGGCGGGGAAAATTCTAGAGAGCATTGCCATTCACTGTTATGCGTACCCATTACTGCGGCGATGTCCGATCACACGATGTTGGCACAACCGTTACTCTGTTTGGCTGGGTGGATCGGCGGCGTGATCACGGTGGCGTGATTTTTCTCGACCTGCGCGATCGCAGTGGCATTGTCCAGATTGTCAGCGATCCAGAACGCACCCCTGACTCCTACGCCAAGGCTGAACAGTTGCGGAATGAGTACGTGGTCAAAGTAACGGGACGAGTCAGTGCCCGGCCGGATGAATCCCTGAATCCGCGCTTACCCACGGGGGAAGTAGAAATTTATGCTGACCAGATTGAACTGCTTAATGCCGTCCGCAAACAACTGCCCTTCCAGGTCTCCACAACGGAATCAGAATCGGTACGGGAGGATCTGCGACTGAAGTATCGCTATCTAGATCTGCGGCGGGAGACGATGGCCGCTAACCTGCACCTCCGACATCAGGTGGTGAAAGCCATACGTCGCTATCTGGAAGACGAGCAGAACTTTGTCGAAATTGAAACCCCAGTCCTGACCCGTTCCACCCCGGAAGGAGCGAGAGATTATCTGGTTCCCAGTCGCGTGAATCCCGGTGAATGGTTTGCCCTACCCCAATCTCCCCAGTTGTTCAAACAGTTGCTGATGGTGGCCGGCTACGATCGCTACTACCAGATTGCCCGCTGTTTTCGGGACGAAGATTTGCGCGCCGATCGCCAACCCGAATTTACCCAACTGGATATGGAAATGAGCTTCATGAGCCAGGCGGAAATTCTAGAGCTGAATGAAGCCCTGGTCTGCCATATTTTTAAACAGGTCAAAGGGATTGAACTGCCCCGCCCCTTTCCCCGCCTCACCTATGCGGAAGCCATGAATCGCTACGGTAGCGATAAACCCGATACCCGCTTTGGCCTGGAGTTGGTCGATGTTTCTGACCTGATGAAAGACTCCGGATTCAAGGTGTTTTCTGGAGCGGTGGCCAGTGGGGGGTTAGTTAAAGTGCTACCGATTCCCAATGGCAATGATTTAATTTCTAATGTGCGGATTAAACCCGGTGGAGATCTGTTTAAGGAAGCCACAGATGCCGGAGCCAAAGGTTTAGCCTATATCCGGGTGCGAGAAAACGGTGAAATTGACACGATCGGCGCGATTAAAGACAATTTAACCGAAGCACAGAAGACCGAATTATTACAACGCACGGGAGCAAAACCGGGCCATTTATTGTTATTTGGGGCGGGGACAGCAGCAATTGTCAATAAAACTCTCGATCGTCTGCGGCAGGTGTTAGGGCGGGAATTAGATTTGATTGATCCAGCCAAGATTAATCTGCTCTGGATTGTCGAATTTCCCATGTTTGAGTGGAATGCCAACGAAAAAAGGTTGGAAGCCCTCCACCACCCCTTTACGGCTCCCTATCCAGAAGATGTTCAGGACTTAAAAACCGCCCGGGCGCAAGCCTACGACCTGGTCTATAACGGGTTTGAAGTCGGCGGAGGCAGTTTGCGGATCTATCAAACGGAGTTGCAAAAGCAGGTGTTTGAAACGATCGGCCTGTCACCGGAGGAAGCCCAGAACAAATTCGGCTTTTTGCTGGAAGCCTTTGAGTATGGCACCCCTCCCCACGGCGGCATTGCCTATGGTGTCGATCGACTGGTGATGTTGTTAGCTGGAGAAGAATCAATCCGGGATGTGATTGCTTTCCCCAAAACCCAACAGGCCCGCTGTTTACTCACCAGTGCCCCCGCCGAAGTCGATCTACGCCAACTCAAAGAGTTACATGTTGCCTCTACCTACCAATCGAAAGTCGATCCAACAAAAACAAATTTACAGCACTGAGCAGCGGCAGAGAAAAATCATCTGTAAAAATAGGCTGTAAACGAGCAATCCCTGCATTGTTTACTTCACCAGAGAGTCAGGTGTGACCAAACGAAATCTAATTTAGGAAAATTTACTAATGTAGCCTTACAAGGTTTTCTGTTTAAGATCCATCGAAAATTGCCAAACTTCCTGAATGGGCGCTGTACTCCTGGAAACCTTCTCAATTTCTTTGCCCTCTTTAGTAAATAAGTAAGGGTAAAAGATGAAAACCTCATCCCCAGAAAGACTCTTTACATCTTCCTGCCAACTTTTCCATCTCAACCCTTTATAGAACTCATTTAAGTTGCCAGAAAAGCAGAATTCAATAAACTGGGAGTAAGTTAAGTCGAGGTTTTCCCAGCTTAAAGTATCTGGAGAGAAGTAAAAAACTTTACCCAGATTTGCACCATCTAGCCCACCACCATTAAGGGCAAAAAATCCGCCAACTGCATCATCAGCAATAAGGAGAAAACGGGGTGCTTCACCAAACTGATTGAATGATTTACCCAGATTCCATTCAGGTAGAGTTCGTTTCAATTGTGATGAGCCTGAACCAAGAATTCTGATCCAACCCCCATCAACTAAAATACCACCTGTCTCAAAGATAATTGCTCCCATTGGCGATCGCGTCGTAACCTGGGTGTAATAAAGTGCTTGCTCAGCTTGAACAGAGTTTCTAGGTAAAATTTTTATTTGATTTCTAGCCTCCCTCTTCCACTGTAAAATCAGTGGCCAGCCACTTTCCTTTTGATTAATTAATTCACTGACAGGACGTATACGCATCTGCTCAGATGCTTTGATTGGATGTAACCGTTCAGAGGGTGCGATCTTGAATTGGTAACAAAGAGGGTGCTGGTAGACCCTGCCTGGAAGCGCGGCACGCTTGCACTAAATACTCCAATACCGGACGATTTTGGGCCCGCAAAGAAGTGGTGACCGTGAGCATTCGAGAGACAAACAAACTGCCTGCCTCACTCTGGGAACCGAAACTATTTTTGCGCCATAGTACCGCTGGACGAAGTGCCCGCTCCGCCGCATTGTTGGTGGGTTCGATGCCCTCAGTCGTCACAAAGGTCCAGAGCGCAGGTTCGATTTTCAACAATTGCTGGCAAGTGCGAACGGTTTTCGCCAAGGGAGTTTTCTCTTTGGGTGCAATCTCATACCCTGCCCCTTCTGTGAGCAATTGCTTAAATCGTTCTCGAATCGGTTGCACTGTTTGAGAAAACTCACTTCGACTGAGGGTTCCATCGCGCACCCGATACCAGTGTTCAAACAATAAATGCTGTTGTTCCAGTAAGGCTTGACCCAGTTCTCCCGCCACACCTTTGCGTTCAGCGATTTGAGTCAAATCCCTTTTGAGATGCGCCCAACACACCTGTCGGTGCTCAAGGCTCAAATGCTGGTAGGCACTGTAGCGGTCGCTGCCAACGATGCCTGTAAACGTCTCACCCAACAACTGCTGGCAGACCTGACTAGAACGGCTCAAACACACCGCAAAGTAACTCACCCATGGGGTCACTAGCACCCACAACCAACCCTTGCGTCCCTCAGTATTCTTGCCATCGTTGTTGCCTTGAGCAAAGCTCGTTTCGTCCATATTCACTTGCTCTTGCTGTTGCACATAGTGGTGAGCTTCCTCCACTGCGCTGGCGACCGAGGTGCTACTCTCCTGCCGCAGTTGATTGATGCTGCCGGTCGATAACTCAACCCCAAACAACTGGTCGAGCAACCCTTGCACCATCCGATGCGACTGCCGATACTGCCCACTCAAGAGACCCACTGTCGAGACAATCCGTTCCCCATACCGACATCCATTGATGATGACTTCATCCCAAGCTCTGGTTCTCACACCACAACAGGCACACTTTAAGGCATGAAACCGATGTTCCCTCACGACCGGCACTACTGGAGGAATCTCGACCTGTTGAACCCGATACGGTTCTGGGTCTTTGCCCTGCAACCTCCCTCCACAGTTGATGCAGCGTTCGGGGTAGTGTTCCGTAACCGTCTCACACGCTTCTAAAGGATAAAATTTCCCTTCATGACCCTCATGCCCCAATTGCCCACCTCGTGGTTTCTTCTTCTCCTTCTCCTGCTTTGCCTTGGGCTTAAACCTGTTGCCCTGATCCTGGGACGGGGGTTTTGACGAGTTTTGGCTATTGCGCCTAAGTTGCTCTCGCAGCATTGCGTTTTCCGCTTTCAACTCCTCGTATTGTCGTTCTAATTGCTCGATGCGTCCCAAAAGATAACGCTTCACACTCTCCGGTATTTCGACCCACTCTGAATCGCTAATCTGCTCAATCGACACGGGAAGGGGTTCCATCATCCTGCTACCCTAACAGCTACCCCTGGTTTTCTCAATTAAATTTTGTCAACCCCTTGAACAGTTACGATTGGATTACATAAAAGTATTACTGCTAAGCCAAGCAGAATCAGGAAGGATCGAAAGTTAGTTCTCTTCAAATGCAAATTATTTACGCCTACAGATTTAATAGGAAAAACCAGCCTTGCTTACACTAGCGATATCAAACTATCAACCAGCATAAAATTCAGCTATCCCAGGAAAAACTCTGAAGCCAAAGATCAATTGCTTTACCAACATGGATTGATTGGATTATGGAACGATCAGAACAGGACAGGGGGACAGATTAACCACCCGGTTACTGACACTTTCATTCGTCCCTTCTTGGGTGAGGCTAATACCCCGACAGCCCATAATGATCAGATCCGCCTGAACCTCTTCCGCCACATCACAGATCGTGAAGGCAACAATCCCCTGGCGATGGAGGGTGTCAGCCGTAATCCCCAACTGTGCAAACCCTGCTTTTGCCTGCTCCAGCAATTGATCGACTGCTTCCGGGCTGAGGGGAGTGCCTGCTGAACCATCAATGTCCTCCACAGAAAGGATGATCAGGCGGCTCTGGCAGTATTTGACCAAATCTGCAACGGTCTCTGCGGCAGCCTGGGAATCGCTACTGCGATCGATGGGAAATAGAACGGTCTTAAACATATGCATTTATCTCCAGGTGCAGACTCCGGTAAAATGTGGACGGCAGACGCATTTAGGAGTCCGTATCGTGTCCAAAAAAACTGTAGCAAATTTATCGGCTGCTGATTTAGCCGGAAAACGGGTGTTAGTCCGGGTTGACTTTAATGTGCCACTGGATGATCAGGGCAAGATTACGGACGATACCCGCATTCGTGCTGCGTTACCGACCATTCAGGATTTGACCGCTAAGGGGGCCAAGGTCATTCTCAGCAGCCACTTTGGCCGGCCCAAAGGCGAAACCTTTGCAGAGCGGGTCAAGGATAAATTCCGCCTTACCCCTGTAGCTGCGCGGCTGTCTGAACTTCTGGGCAAACCCGTACCCAAACCGAATGACTGTATTGGGGATGAAGTTAAGGCCCAGGTGGCGGCAATGCAAAATGGCGATGTGCTGTTGCTGGAGAACGTTCGGTTCCACCCCGGTGAGGAAGCCAATACCCCTGAATTCGCCCAGGAACTGGCCTCTGTTGCCGACCTTTACGTCAATGATGCCTTCGGCACCGCCCACCGCGCCCATGCTTCAACGGAAGGGGTCACGCGCTATCTGCGTCCCTCTGTGGCAGGCTACCTGATCGAGAAGGAATTGCAATACCTGCAAAGCGCGATCGAAAATCCGCAGCGGCCCCTGGCGGCGATCGTGGGAGGCTCCAAAGTATCTTCTAAAATCGGTGTCATCGAAACCCTGCTGGAGAAAGTGGACAAACTCCTGCTGGGGGGAGGCATGATCTTTACCTTCTATAAAGCCCGTGGACTGAACGTGGGTAAATCCCTGGTAGAAGAAGACAAACTGGAACTGGCCCGCACTCTGGAAGCAAAAGCCAAAGAACGGGGCGTGGCGCTGTTGTTACCCACAGATGTCGTGGTCGCCGATGCCTTTGCCGCCGATGCCAATGCCCAAATCGTCAGTGTGGAGTCTATTCCCGATGGTTGGATGGGTCTCGATATCGGTCCAGATGCCATCAAAACGTTTCAGGACGCTCTGTCCGACTGCAAAACGGTGATCTGGAATGGCCCGATGGGTGTGTTTGAGTTTGACAAGTTTGCAGTGGGAACTGAAGCGATCGCCCACAGCCTGGCAGGTCTGACTGGCAAAGGGGCCTGTACCATCATTGGTGGGGGTGACTCGGTCGCAGCCGTGGAAAAAGTGGGCGTTGCTGAGCAAATGAGCCATATTTCCACCGGCGGGGGAGCCAGCCTGGAACTCCTGGAAGGCAAAGAACTGCCTGGCATCGTTGCCCTGGATGACGCCTAGGTTTAAAACTCAAAGGGCCTGGTTAATGGTAACTAGGCCCAGAAGGAATCAAGTAGCAAATTGTCGTTTTTCCTAATCAATTAACATCGGACTTTTAACCACCTCTTCAAACTAGATCATCCCCGTCTCTTAACCAGATCGGCTGAGGAGCATTTCAGCAAGTCCCCACATTTTGACTAGAACCCAAGGGATTATGCAGATTGCAAGAAGTTATAGCGTTTGGCAATAAGATAGACACTACCGAACTATCTAACAAACTCCATAAAGTCCTAAACGGACAGCAGTTCAGGCTTTCCTCTAACGGACACCCGACCATTAAAGCTTGGGAAGAAATAGCTGGTCATCTATCAACTTTCGAACTAGCAATTAAGATTTTAAACCTCAATCTTTCATTCGTCTGCCTACATTTAAACTAACATCTGTAAGCCAGATTACAGCGCTAAATTATTAAAGTTTAGATCCATTTACAAAGCGCAACAAATGCAAAGCGCAGCAAAATCTGAGGCTGTTTGCCCTCAACACTGCGTTCACTCAAGTGCGCTGCCCAAGAGAAATTAATCCTGCAGAAAGGTCTGATAGGTCTGACTGATTTCAGCCACCGCCAGGTCATAAAATTGCTGTCCATGTTCCGGTGTTGCCAGACTAGGATCGGAACCCATGCGGCCATCCGGGTAACGGCGACGAAAATCCCCAGCTCCATAAATCCGGTGATCACTATTCACCTCTGGGCTGAGGGGGGCCTGTTTGATCAGGTGGGGATAGACAAACTGGGTCAGGGCAACTTCACTGGGAGTGGCATGGGAACCCTCTCGATCGCCATACAATTCATGGGCTAACTTGCCAACCGCCCGCACCATATACCAGTTACACAGTTGGCACTGCACTTGATCAGCATGGGCAAGCTGCAAATCCGCCAAGGTGGCATAGGTTTCGCTAAAGGCAGCTTTGAGGGTGGCCACATTCCCGCCATGACCATTGATAAAGAAAAACTTGCGGAACCCGGCCCGGGCCAAACTGACCAGATAATCCCGAATCACCAGAATCAAGGTGCTGGGACGGAGACTGATACTGCCGGGAAACGCAGTGTGGTGTAACGCCATCCCGACATTGATCGTAGGCGCGACGAGAGCATGGGTTTGTTCCCCCACCCCTCGGGCGATCGCCTCAGCACAGATGGCATCGGTGCCAATTAACCCCGTTGGGCCGTGTTGCTCCGTCGAGCCGATGGGCAGAATTATCCCCTGAGAGGACTGCAGATAGGTTTCGACTTCCGGCCAGGTACAGAGGTGTAATAGCATGGGCGTGCGAGGACTGAGAACGTCAAGCATTTCCATTTTGAACGATTTGAATCCTTTTCTGTTGAGTAACCTTCCCCATGCGTGTAATTGGCTTGATCAGTGGCACTTCAGTTGATGGTATCGATGCAGCATTAGTGGATCTGAGTGGCACCAGCCTGGACTTGCGGGTGGAACTGCTGGCCGCCCACACCTATCCCTACTCTGACCCGGTGCGATCGCAAATCATTTCTCTGTGCAAAGGGGAAGCCATCCCCCTGTCCGAGCTGGCCTTACTGGATGAGGCGATCGCCCAGGAATTTGCCCAGGCTGCTTTAGAGATTCAACGGGGTCAGCCCGCCGCCGAACTGATCGGTTCCCACGGTCAAACGGTTTACCATCGCCCCGTGATTGGAGATAAGCCCGCTTACACGCTGCAATTGGGGCGGGGAACCATCATTGCCCAACATACCGGCTTGCCCACGATCACCAACTTTCGGGTGGCGGATACCAATGCCGGTGGAGAAGGAGCCCCCCTGGTGTCGCGGGTAGATATTTGCCTGTTCAGCCATCCCCAGCAGCGCCGCTGTGTTCAGAATATTGGTGGCATTGCCAACCTCACCTATCTGCCCCCCTTAAGGGATGCCGCTCAGATTGGGGTAGGGGTACAGGGCTGGGACACGGGGCCGGGCAATTCTCTCCTCGATCTGGCGGTGCAGTACCTATCTGGGGGTCAACAGTCCTACGACGATAAGGGCAACTGGGCCGCTCAGGGCACCCCCTGTCAGGCGTTAGTGGAGCAATGGCTCAGCCATCCCTATTTTGAGCAGGCCCCTCCCAAGTCAACCGGCAGAGAACTATTCGGCTGGGACTATCTCCAAACCTGTCTGCGGGATGCCGAACCCTATCATCTATCTGCAGAGGATTTTCTGGCCACCTTAACCGAACTGACCGCTGCTTCAATTGTCCTCAACTATCGCCAATTTCTGCCCGCCTTACCCGATCAGGTGCTTCTTTGTGGCGGTGGGGTACGCAATCACTACCTGAAACAACGCTTAGCCACCCTCCTGACTCCGATTCCGGTTCTTTCCACCAATGAAGTTGGCTTATCCGCCGATGCCAAGGAAGCGATCGCCTTTGCGGTACTGGGCTACTGGCGATCTTTGGGTCTGCCCGGCAATGTGCCAGCGGTGACCGGAGCCAGACGGGAAGTTTTGTTAGGAGATCTACACACCTATCCGTGAAAATACGGAGTTGGTCGCCCCACCTATCCCACCCTAGCCATAGTAGGTGGGTTCATTACCAGGTTTCCACTTGATATTGCAGCCCAAACTGGGTTTTTGGTCCGGGTCAGGCACCTCCCCAGCAATCACCGTATCCAGAGCGGCCCGCAGATCCTTCCCCGTCACCGGGCGATCGCTACTGGGGCGGCTATCATCTAACTGACCTCGGTACACCAGTTTGCGATCGGCATCAAATAAAAAGAAATCTGGCGTACAGGCAGCCGTATAGGCCTTAGCCGTAGATTGGGTTTGATCAAAACAGAGAGGAAAGTTGAAATCCAGTTCCACCGCCATTTGTTTGAGGGATTCAGGGGCATCATTGGGATACTTATCAGCATCATTGGCACTGATTGCCACAATTCCCACCCCCTGATCTAGATAGTCTTGACCGAGGCGAGCCAGTTCTACCTGGACGTGCTTGACATAGGGACAGTGGCGGCAAATAAACATAACCAGTAAGGCTTTCTGCCCAATAAAGCTGTCCAGAGAAATTGTTTTACCCGTCACCACGTCGGGAAGCTGGAAGTCGGGGGCAAGCGTACCCAGGGGAAGCATGGTGGACTCAGTACGGGCCATGAAAATTAATCCTTAAGAAATAACAGCAGACTGGGAAACGAATTTCCGTGTTTTCACGATTGTACCTCCCCCATGGTTCTGCGAAAGTAGGGCCTAAGAGTGGTTAGAAACACACTGTGCATGTAAACCAAGATCGTTTGACGCTAACTGTGGGCAATTCCCTGGACGAGCAATCCCAACCTCTGGCAAACCTGCTTTCCCGTTTGTCCCATACGGAGCAAATTCGCCTGATCATGACCCATCCCTTTTTTACCGGGAAGTGTCCCAGTTGTAGACAGCGAATTCAACTGGCTAAAGCAGCTCTGGGAAGTTGTAAGTGCCCCAACTGTGGTTGGTCAGACGAAAGCATCTGTCAGGTTCATTGAGGTGTATCACCTTTACAATATAATTAGCAACACTTATCTGCGCTCAAACGTGGCGTTTGCAATAAAAATATCTTTAAGAATTGCGTACCTATTACAACCGCATCCACCACAGCAATGGTAGGCTGAAAATAGGCAGGGTGAGCTAAGGTCAGCCCCTCAAGCGGAGGGTATTGCAATGCTGAACAGACAGTGGCTGAACAGGCAGCGGCTTAACAGTGAACAGCGGGAGAAACCTTTAGATTTTACGGCTGGGCAGTTGCTTGCCTCCATTCTGGTGAACTTAATTCTATTGTTGGTCTGTTTCCTGGCCTATCAAACCGCCTACAAAATTGAATTCAATCAGCAGCAACCCTATCCTTTCTTGCAGATGACTTTGCCCCATTAATTTTTCTACCACGTTTTTCCCACACTTTTATCGCCAGTTTTGCCAGTTTTCGTTAAAGATGGATGTGCCGGGAAAAGCCGTGGGGTTGCCATTAAATTGCAAACGTTTTTGCAGGCTCTCCAGGTGACGGTTGCGAGAGGGAAGATTGGCAACCAGTTGGTAGGGTAGCAAATTCTTTTCCAGACTGAAGGCGGCAACCGTTCCAGCAGCAGCCCCGGCAGACCATTCAATCGAGTGAACCCGATAGGCAGCAGCGGCAATGTGGCTCATGGCTATGTTTTTGCCCGTCACCACCAGGTTATCAAGCCGGGGGGGAATCATCGCCCTTAATGGGATCTGAAAGGGATAGGCTTCGTCTGCCCCCTGCCGCTCTCCAGGTCGTTCGATATTTCCCGCTTTTTCAGGGGGGGAATGGAGCATACAGGGGTGAAAATCGATGTTATATTGCCCAATGCCCACACTATCAGAATAGATGCGCGATCGCGTCCGCCAGCGCAGGGTATTCGAGTTAATTTGCCCCAGAATTACATCCACAACTTTCAGCCCGGCTAAGTCCGTTGTCAAGTTATGGTATGCCGTTGGGGATAGGGTTGCCTGGTAATAGGGGGACTGGAAATCTTTCCGAGAAAAGTCAATTTCATCAATGCTGAATCCCCCTGGATAGCCATAGGCCGGACGGGCAATCAGACGGCGGCTTTCCCGCATATAAGGATATTTCGATAAACCGTGAACGGTGCCCATGGGGGACTCCAATCCCTGCAGATAACGCAGATTAGGAAAGAGTTGTTTCGAGCCAGCCCCCAACCGGGCATCCGTCGTGCCCTTCACCAGCCAGTAGTAATAGCCCTGGGCTAGTTCTTCCCCCGCTTTCAGGCTGCTGACCCGTCCCCCCCCCTGCCAAGCACCGGGAGCCAATTGTCCAGTCGCCTTGAGTTGGGCCTGCGTATAGATCAGGTTATCTGTTGCCGTACCGGGGCCGTAATCATTGCCTGCCTCCCAGTTCTGCATGGAAATGTCACCGGGGGTCACAGATGTAAAGCTCTGGCCAGGTCGCTCACTCCAGATCCGCCGATAGGTAAACACCAGGGCTGGGGTTTGGGCATAGCGGGGCAGTACATAGCTGTAAAACGGGGCGTATTGGGGATAGAAGGGGGGCATACGCGGGGTTTGGGGATCGGGGGTGGCGGCGATCGCAAAGGTATAGGTAAAGGCCTGGGGACAGTAGGGGTAAGGGGTTTGACTGGAGGCGGACGGATTGGTGTAGCTGAGGGGGTCGATGCCAAGCCGGTAGGGCAAATCTGCTAGGGCCAGCAATTCTCCGGTTTCCGTAGCTTCGACAACAATCCAGGCACGATCGGAGGGAGGGCTTAGCTGAATAATCTTTTTTTGGAAAAGTTTGGAATCCTCTTCGCTGTAGGCATCCAGCAGGGTTTGGGAGAGGGGATAGGTATTCAGGGGAGGAGCACCCGCCGCCGCTTGATGCTGAATCGCCCGCACCCTGACAATTTGTGTCCCTTGAGCGATGGGTTGAGTTTGCAGTTCCTTGACCACAGTATTCAGCAACAGATGCAATTTTCCTCGACCCGCCCGTGCAGCTTCCTCCAGGAGCGATCGCAAGACCTGATCGGCTTGAGCTGGTAAAAAACAGACATAACTGACCCAGCAGTCCCCTGGTCGTGGGTTACCTTGAGCCAGCTCAATCAGCCTCTGTCGCATCTGCAGGTAACCGGAGGGAAAGTAAAGCTGGGCTCGTTGAGTGGGGCGTTCATCCAGTGCAGAGGTTCCCTGGGCCGAAACCTGTCCGCCAATCCAATCGCTGATCTCGGTGAGGCAAACGGTACGGCCTGCTTTGAGGGCTTCATAGGCGGTTGCCACCCCTGCCAGTCCACCCCCGACCACAAGCACTTCACACTTAATTTCGGCATCCACGGTCGGTCGGGCAACCCCTGGGGTGGGGGCGATCGCTAAACCCAAGCCAGCAAATAAACTCAGAGCAGCAGTAATTAATTTCATTCTTTGCAAGAGAGTAAGCCTGGAGTAGCCATGACTGCGGGGTTATGACTGGTTGGCATTTTAACTTTGTCAGAGCTGCCTTTTCACGCCCGCCCTGGGAAGGAGGAAGCGATCGCTAGAATCTCTCTCAAGTCCTACACTGATTCGCTGCAGAAGAAAGAGTTGGGGATCAAGCAGATTTCACATCATCGATAAAACCCCTGGCAATCTCCAGACAATCTTTGAGATGAGGATCAACCCATGCCCGATTATCGCTACCTCAGCTGGCTTTTATTTCTATTCTTTGCCCTGATCGGCGCGCTCTGGCAGATCAGCACCGCCCTGGACGAAGCCGATTTAGATGGCCTGTTGATCTGGACCTCGATCGCTACTGTGATCGCCGCCCTGCCCTCTGCCCTCTGAGCTACAGCCACCCAAGTCCACCGCCTGAACGTTTTTACCAACATCCCCACGGAGATAGAGCGGCGGGGCAAGGAAGACAATGCTGGAGAGAGAAGCTTTTATCTAAAGGCAGAATTACCATGCGCTGCATGACCCTATTGAAGTCCTTTGCATCAGGAGCAACACTGTGGCAAAAGTAAACCCGATCCAATTACAAAAGCATCTTAAAGGGATGGACTACCCGGCCAGCAAGGATGACCTGATCAAGCACGCTCAAGCCCACGGAGCAGATGAGAACGCCCTGGCGGTTCTGAATGAGTTGCCGGATGAAGAGTACGAAACACCAGCCGAGGTCAGCAAGGCGGTTGGTCAGGTTGAATAAGTCCGGTTTACAGAGCCTCTATCCTGAACGGATTAGCTTACTGCGGGCCTTACCGGGCTTAGGGGACTTTCTCTGTCTGGTGCCAACCCTGCGATCGCTACGTCATGCCTACCCAGACGCAACCTTAACGCTGATAGGGCTGAGGGCTAATCAACCGCTGGTAGAGCGTTTTTCGACTTACCTGGATGCCCTACTAGACTTTCCTGGCTATCCCGGCCTACCGGAACAAGTCCCCCAGGTGCAACACCTTCCTGATTTTCTGCAGCAGATTCAGGCTCAATCCTTTGATCTGGCCCTCCAGATCCACGGCAATGGGGTGATCACCAATCCCCTTACCGTTGCCTTCAACGCCCAAACCACAGCGGGATTTTATCTAGAGGGCCAGTACTGTCCTGATCCCCGCACCTATTTACCCTGGCAGTCAAACGAATCAGAAATTCGGCGGTATTTGCGCTTGCTCCGGCATCTGGGGATTGCAGTTGGCTCAGAAGCATTAGAGTTCCCCATCACCACAGCAGAGAAAGCATCCTTTACGAAACTGGCAGCAGCTTATGCCCTCTCACCGGGAAGGTACATCTGCCTGCATCCAGGAGCCAGTATTCCCCAGCGCCGCTGGCCCACCACTCAGTTTGCCCAGGTGGGCGATCGTTTGGGAGGTCAAGGCTGGCAAATCGTTTTAACAGGTTCAGCCGCAGAACAGGATATTACCCAGGCCGTAGCGCAGGCCATGTCCTATCCTGCAATCGATCTGGCGGGCAAAACTGAATTGGGAACCTTAGCCGCATTGCTCCGTCAGGCTCGACTCCTGATCTGTAACGATACTGGCATTTCCCATCTGGCGGCGGCTTTGCAGGTGCCCAGCGTGGTGATTTTTACCACCAGTGATCCCCGTCGTTGGGCCCCACTGGATAGATCCCGTCATCACGTTATTGCCGCTCAGATTGCTAGCGTTGCCACTGTTGGGGAGCAGGCCGAACAGTTGTTGCAGGAGGTGCAGATCTATGCGGGAGTCTGAGCTGTCTGGGTCTGAAGCATCACCGCAGCGATTCCTGGTCATCCAACCTGGGGGTCAGGAGCACATCTGCCAGATGTTACCTGCATTGAAGGCTTTACAAAATATTTTCCCTACTGCTGAAATCACCCTGCTCATCGGGGAAGCCATCGAACCGCGTTTAGGGAGCGTCGCTCGACTTTGGGTAAGACCTTTGACCAACCTTCCTGCCCTGCTCCCCCACCTGCAGACTCAAGCCTTTACGGCGGCCTTTTTGTTTACCCCACCGGGCCACTCTCCCTATCCGCTTGCCTATGCCTGCTATTGCGCCGGAATTCCCCTCCGCATTGGTCAGTCCGTGGAGTTTGGCGGTGGCGTTTTGTCGCATTGGGTGAAGCCTCTACCTGCCGTTGTACCTGGAGAGCATTATCTGCATTTACTCACGGCGATCGAGGAGTTGGCAGCCGATCAACTCAGACCCCCAGGACAACAACCGGCAGCCTGGCCAGACCAGAAGGAAACCGTCCATGCCCATGCCTCTAGCTAATCCTCCTGAGCCTCACACTGAGCCTTCTCTGTCCCTCCCGCCCTCAGAAACGTTGGCGCAACCAGGCAACGCTCCATTGCAAAAGGTAGCCCGGCAGGTGGTCGAACAGTTAACCCGGCTACTGCAAACGGGGGTCATTGTAACCGACCAGGCCGGTTGGATCATTGCCAGTGATGAACCCGCCTGGTTAGGGTTATCCCTGCAGCGGGTGCGATCGCAATTTCATCCCCTGAACGCCGCCATTCCCCTGCGCTGGGGAGAAGACCAGGGAACAATCAGGATTGCCGCTTCTACCCAGACGGAACCCCTCAACCTGAGGTTGATCCAGCGATTGGTAGACCTGATCCTGCAACAAACCACCGTTCTCACTTCAGGAACCAGTCAGCATGAATTGAAACACAAGTTTATCCACGATCTGTTACGAGGCCGCCCACTGAATCATCTGGATATTTTACGGGATGGGCAAATTTTCGGGATGGATCTGACCCGCCCCCGCGCTGTGGTACTAATTGATGCCGCCAATTATATTCTGGCCACCTCAGAATTTGATCTGGAAAGACCAACTCACCAGATCTGGTGGCGAGCCCAGCGGGTGATCAGCAGTGTGGTTAGCTTTTTTCATCTTCCCAATGACACCATCTGTGCCTACATCGGCGATGGGGAAATTGCTGTGCTCAAAGCGAGTCGTACCCAGGATTTAGCTGCCTGGGCCAGTGGACAGGATCAGTCTAGCCTGCTCAATTCCTCCTGGGCTAATTTATCTGCACTGAAGCGAGCAGGTAATGCCTTGTTAAGTCGTCTCCGTAGCGATACCCAAGGGGCGATTACGATCGGCATTGGTCGTTACCACCCCCAGTTGGAAGGACTAGCCCACTCCTACCAGGATGCCCGTGCGGCTCTCGGTCTGGGAAAACATTTTCATGGACAGAATCAAGTTCACTGTCTGGATAGCCTGGGCATTGCTGCCTTTATTGGGTTGGCAGATGAAGCCACCAAGATCGACCTGGCCCGACATCTGCTTAGTCCCCTCGATCGGGAAACTGAACTGCTGGAGACCCTGAATGTCTTTTTTGATCAGAACTGTTGTCCCTCCACAACGGCCCAGCAACTCTCGATCCACCGCAATACCCTCAGTTATCGATTAGAGAAAGTAACGCTGCTCACGGGTCTCGATCCCCGCCGTTTTGATCAGGCCATGCAAATCCGTCTGGCGTTGCTGCTGCGATCGCTGCCCACCTCCCCTTCGCCTCCCCCTGACCAGCATCCGACCCTCGGCTCAAGTGCTGGATAAATATTATCCAACAAAAACACTCGTCCACCTCCCCTTACTTAGATCAAGAAACCAGTCCTTTCCCCTTCCCGATCGCCCATACTGTTCAGCAACCTCTATGGCCGCCCAGAGATCGATCCACTGGCAAGACATTTTTCTCCCAGATGTTCCTCTGATGGAGATCTTCATTCGGGGCACCCTGGTTTATCTGTTTATTTTTTTTCTACTTCGCTTTATCCTGAAACGCCAGGCTGGCACTGTAGGTATTACGGATCTATTAGTCGTTGTTCTGATCGCCGATGCCTCCCAGAATGCGATGGCAGCCGATTATCAATCTGTTCCAGCCGGATTATTTTTAGTTGGAACAATTATCTTCTGGAGTTACACCCTGGACTGGCTAGGGTATCGTTTTCCGCGCATGCAACGTCTGGTCCATCCTCCCCCTTTGCCACTCATCCAGAATGGGCGCTTGCTTTATCCAAACCTGCGCAAAGAACTTATCACTGAAGGCGAGCTGATGACGCAGTTGCGTGAACAGGGGATCAGCGAGATTCAAGCCGTCAAACTAGCCTTTATGGAGGGCAACGGGATGATTAGTGTGATCCCTTACGAAAACAACACTGCTCAGCAAAAAAAACAACGCCCCAGTCATTAATCATCTACTGGCTATCCCTTAAGCCTGGGTTTGGGGTTAGCCTCGCCTCAGGGGTAAGGACTGCCAGGACAGAATAGCCGATTAAGTAAGTATTAATCCATACATATATATATTACTTTTCTTAATAGGTGTAAATTCCTAGTCAGATCGACTGGAATTGGGATCGCTCACCCCTATACGATATGATCATCAGCAATATTTGCCTGGCTATTAATCTTGTAAATCAGAGGATGGGACGCAGTGATTAGAGTAGCAATTAACGGATTTGGCCGGATTGGACGCAATTTTATGCGCTGCTGGCTGCAACGGCAGGCCGAGAGCAAGCTGGAGATCGTCGCCATCAATGACACTTCTGATCCCCATACCAATGCCCATCTGCTCAAGTACGACTCTATGCTGGGCATCTCCAACGCTACCATTAGCTCGGATGATAATTCCATTATTGCCAATGGCAATGTGGTCAAGTGCGTGTCCGATCGCAATCCAGAAAACCTGCCCTGGGCAGCCTGGGACATTGACCTGGTGATCGAATCAACAGGGGTCTTTATTACCGATGAAGGTGCGACTAAACATCTCAACGCCGGAGCTAAAAAGGTTTTAATCACCGCTCCCGGTAAGGGCAAAATGGGCACTTATGTGGTTGGGGTTAACCACCACACCTACAATCCTGAAGATAAAATTCTCAGCAATGCCAGTTGCACGACGAACTGTCTCGCCCCGATCGTCAAAGTCCTGCACGAAAGCTTTGGCATTGTTCAGGGAATGATGACCACCACCCACAGCTACACCGGGGATCAACGGCTTCTGGATTCTAGCCACCGGGATTTGCGTCGGGCCAGGGCTGCAGGCATCAACATTGTCCCCACCTCCACGGGTGCAGCGAAGGCGGTTGGCTTAGTGATTCCGGAGTTGAAAGGCAAATTGAACGGGATTGCCCTGCGGGTTCCTACCCCCAACGTGTCGATCGTTGACTTTGTGGCTCAAGTCGAAAAACCGACGATCGCCGAGCAGGTGAATGAAGTCCTCAAAGCCGCCGCTGAAGGGTCGATGAAAGGGATCATTCACTATAGTGATCTGGAACTCGTCTCCAGCGATTACCGCGGTCATGATGCCTCCTCGATCGTCGATGCCTCTCTGACCATGGTCATGGGGGGGAATATGATTAAAGTCGTTGCCTGGTACGATAACGAATGGGGCTACAGCCAGCGGGTTTTAGATCTGGCGGAATACGTAGCCGAGAAGTGGTAGGAAGCCGTTCGCTCAACCCACAAGTCAACTAGCCTAGGATAGTGTTGTTGGAGTGAACCCTTCTTCCTCCAGCAATACTGGCAAATATTGGATAAATAGCAAATGGACGATAAATTGATGTTGATGATTCCCGGCCCCACCCCCGTGCCGGAATCAGTTTTGCTCGCTCTGGCTAAGCACCCTATTGGTCACCGCAGCGGGGATTTTAGCAAAATCATGGCGGAAGTGACAGAGGGGCTGCAATGGTTACACCAGACCCAGAACGATCTGCTGATCCTGTCCGCCAGTGGCACCGGAGCAATGGAAGCGGGAATCATTAACTTTCTCAGTCCCGGCGATCGGGTGCTGGTGGGCTGCAATGGTAAATTTGGCGATCGCTGGGCCGAAGTCTGTGATGCTTACGGCGTGAATGCTGAACGGGTTACTGCACCCTGGGGTGAACCCCTAGATCCGGAACAATTTCGCCAGAAACTGGAAGCTGATCACGAAAAGCAAATCAAGGCTGTGATCATTACTCATTCCGAAACCTCTACCGGGGTGTTAAATGATCTGGAAGCGATTAACCGCCACGTTAAAGCCCACGGTGAAGCTTTAATTATTGTCGATGCGGTGACGAGTCTGGGAGCGGTCAGTGTCCCCGTGGATGAATGGGGCCTGGATGTGGTCGGTTCCGGTTCGCAAAAAGGCTATATGATCCCCCCCGGTCTGGCCTTTGTCAGTGTGAGTGCCAAAGCCTGGAAAGCTTACACAACCGCCAAACTGCCCCGTTTCTACCTCGATCTGGGCAAGTACCGTAAGGATGCCAAGAAGAATACAACACCGTTCACCCCACCCGTTAACCTGTTCTTTGCCCTGCAGGCCAGTCTGAAGCTGATGCGAAATCAGGGATTGGAAACCATCTTTACCCGCCACCAGCGCTTAACCCAGGCCACCCGGGCAGCGGTTCGAGCAATGGGACTGCCCCTCTTCGCTCCCGATGCTGCAGCCAGTCCGGCGATTACAGCAGTTGCTCCTGAACAGGTCGATGCTGAAGCAATTCGCTCAGTGATGAAGAAGAAATTTGATATTGCTCTGGCGGGGGGACAGGATCACCTTAAGGGCAAGATCTTTCGGATCGGTCACCTCGGTTTTGTCAGTGAGCGGGACATTCTAGCAGCGATCGCCGCCCTGGAAGCCACCTTAGTCGAACTGAGCTATGAATCCTGCCAGCCAGGAGCCGGAGTTGCGGCTGCGGCCAAAGTGCTTGCTGACCAGGTATCCTAATTTTCTTCTTGCCAGAAGCGCAACTGCAGATAGACCAGGATCAGCGTGATCCCCAGTAAAAGTGTGGCTGCTGCCGCCGCATAGCCAAAATCAAACAGGGCAAAGGCCTGTTGGTAGATGTAATAAACCAGCAGGTTAGTGGAATTGAGTGGCCCCCCGCCGGTAATCACATACACCTGCTCAAAACTCCGCAGGGTAAAAATTGCCGTAGTGATCAGCACAAAGACCAGGGTTGGGCGCAGACCAGGGAGGGTAATGTGCCAGAACTGCTGCCAGCCATTAGCTCCATCCAGTTCCGCCGCCTCATAGCGGTTGAGGGGGATGGTTTGCAATCCAGCTAGCAAAACCACCATGTTGAACCCCAGTTGCTTCCAGCTACTCAGCAGAATCAGCACTGGCATCGCCCAGGTAGTACTGCCCAGCCAGGGAATTGGATCAATGCCAAACTGTTGCAGCACAGCATTGAGCGGACCATCAGTCTGAAACAACCAGCGAAATCCCAGTCCTACCGCCACCAGAGAGGTGATAGAGGGCAGAAAGTAAGCGGTGCGCAGCCAATCCCGCAGGCGGAACGACCGATTCAGCCAGACCGCTAAACCGAGGGGAATCACTACACTGGGGATCACCGTGCCCACGGTAAAGTAGAGGGTGTTGGCCAACACCTGGGCAAAGTCAGGACTACTCAGGAGTTGGCTGTAATTCTGTAGACCAACCCAGTGGGTGCCGCTACGGGTAAAACTGCCGGACGTAAAGCTGAGATAGGCCAGATCGGCGATCGGCCAGAGCACAAAAAGCCCCAGCAACAGCATGGCCGGAGCGAGAAATCCCCAGGCCATAATGGTTTCTGACAGTTGTACTTGTTTTTTCACTTGCTCGCCCCAAACTTTTTCGCCCTGATCTAAAGTGAGCAGTTGGGCAACTGGAACGTCTGGCTGTTAAGGAATCCAACTTTTTTGCCATGCCTGTGTAAAATTCCTGCTCCAGGTTGAGGTGTGCCAAAATGGAAGTTCCCATCAGCACAGGCGAAATTTGTGATTGAAGTTGACGTGCATCAGCACTTACGGGAGTTTTTACGGGAGCAGGGAGAACCCCATTGGCCCCACCATCTTACCATTGCCCGTCTGGTCGCCCGTGCCCTCCGCTTGCAACGCAGTGCTTTAATTCAACTGGGGGCAGCCGCAACCTATGCCGGCAAACATCGGCTCAGTTATCTGGTTCCCTTGCTGATCTCGCCCCAACCCGTGCTGCTGGTGACCCCTACAACTCTCCAACAGCGCTTACTTCGGGTCGATATTCCCCGCCTCTCAGCCTCTCTACCCGTACAAAAACCAATTGCAGCGGGCGATCACTGGCCAGAGAATTTTCAAGGTCTGTTCCTCACCACCCCAGACACCTGGCTACAGAATCATTTGCACCAACAGCACCGCTTCCCACCAGGTGTGCCAGTGATTATCGATGAGGCGGAAGATCTGGAGGATTGGGTCCGGCAACAATTGACCATTTCCCTCCGCACCTCGGACTGGGAAGACCTGATGCTGGCTTACCCCCAGAGTGCTGAGACCATTCGCTCTGCCCGCATTGGTTTAACCCGGTCTCTATTCCAGCATCCGGCTAATCCCTATCACTGCGTCCTGCTCGACACCCCAGAGCAAGAAATTTTACGGGATCTAGAACAAAGCTTAGCCAGAATCAATTCACCGATGCCCCAGCAGTGGCAATCTTTCTGGCAGCAGCTAGCGTCACCGGATCAGCTGCTCTGGGTCGATATTGATCGGGAGGGGGGACGGTTTACCCTGCATGCCGCAGTGGTGGATGTGGCTCCCTGTTTGCAGACGCTCTGGTCGGCTCAACCCGTGGTGCTGTTGGGGAGTAGCCTGGATTTAGACGCGGCCGCCCCCCTCTATCGACAGCGGGTTGGGCTGGGAGAGCTTACCTGTCTTAAATTTGCCCCCGATCGCCACCGGGAAGTGATTCAGCTCTATCTGCCAGAAGTGATGCCAATGCCCAACACCCCCCAATATCAAGCAGCTTTACTGGGGCAAATTGGGCAACTGCTGTATACCCAGGCGGCAACGGGTTTAACCGTCCTGATTGTGGATGATCTGCCTTTGAAAAAACAGGTGGGCTCCTTGCTGGCAGCTCAGTTTGGTTCCCGTGTTCAGGTGGAAAACACGGTTTTGAGCGAAAACGGTATTCTGGTAACGGGATGGCAATTCTGGCAGCAGTATCAGCCCTTCAGCTGTCCTCCCCAACTCTTGATTGTGGCTACCCTGCCCCTTCCTTCGATCGAAGATCCCCGCGTTGCCGGTCGAGTCAGCTACTACAAACGCCACCACCAGGACTGGTTTCGCCTCTATTTACTCCCAGAAGCCTTGAGTCAACTGGAACGGGCGATCGCCTCAGTACGCAGTCATGCCGGTTTTGTTGCCCTGCTCGATCCACGGGTTGTCTATCGCAGTTATGGACAACAGGTACTCTCCGTGCTCAGCCCTTATCTGAGAATTAACTACCTTGCGCCGGAATTATTTTCGCTACCCGATTGTCCTGCTGGTGAGCAATACTGAAGAGCCAGACTGGGTTTGCTACCCTCTTCCTTGCAGCCAAATTCCAGATTAGGATGGAAGGGTGATTGTGAAATCAGCAGTCGAGCCACGATTTTAAAACTATGGGTGAATCAAAACGGCGTAAAGAAATTTTAGGGGAGAAGTACGGACAGGAAGACCCAATTCTTCCCTGGCTACCCCTGACCAAGTCCCAAGCCGCGCAATTTATGAAATGGACGACCAGAGGCACCTGGGTAGGGATTGGTTTTTTAGCGGTCTGGTGGGTGACGGTCCGCTTTATTGGCCCCGCACTGGGCTGGTGGCAAGTTAACTAAATAAGTTATAGTAGGGCTTTGGTGGCGGCATAGCCAAGTGGTAAGGCAGAGGTCTGCAAAACCTTTATCCCCCAGTTCGAATCTGGGTGCCGCCTTTGAAAGTTAGATGACCCAAAACCGCTCTGCACAAGCATCTGAGTGATGTGATCGTCTTGCAGGGTCTTGCAGAATCTTTCTAAATCCGGCAAGATTTAGTTAATTCTGGCAAGCAAAACGGTCACAATCTGGGTCACGGTGGCAGACTTTGAGGCAAGGCTGAAAAAAATTAATGCCCGGATTAAGGGTTGCTCGATGCTATAAACAGCCCTACGGTACAAGGTGCTGGGTGAAAAGCTCTGGGTACGGGGAACGTTCCCACCTAAGCCACACCTGGTTCATAAACACCCGAAACCTTATCAGAGATTTGGGTCTAAAACCCCGTCGTATAGGACGGCTTTATGTGGACTATGCTAACATAAGAGTATGATTGTACTAGAGTTC
>ERZ1066117.278-NODE-278-length-47323-cov-17.069370_pt1 | contig 47323 bp, 34 predicted proteins | sample MGYA00382764_ERZ1066117 | MGnify/ENA primary metagenome ERZ1066117 (study PRJEB33369, sample SAMEA5778347) | biofilm metagenome | biome: Industrial cooling water; feature: Water cooling tower basin; material: Biofilm | place: United Arab Emirates | collected...
GCTGGCTTTACTCTTAACACGCTTAAAGTCCTATTTAGAATGAAATAGCCCTGCCCGAACAGTGATTGCTTCTATTGTGGGAAGAACCTCCATCCTTGAGGCGTTATCTGTAGCCGGACTTTAAGGAATTGGTATAACATCCTTTGCCCACTGGGTCATTCTGCTTTCCTTACGGTCGGCTTACTCAGAGAATGAACCTGAGAACCCATTGGGTTTACCGTGTTTCGTGAGCCTGATCTGCGACCGGGGCGGGTTCCATCTTGATTCCGGTGGGAGTTTGATTCCTTCGCTATCAACGTCGGCACTTTGATAGCTCGCCCACTTACCTTTTGGTTAGAGCGTGTCAGCCTGATTTCGCTCTTCGCGGAATTACGGAACTGAACATGGTTCACTTGCGTTAACCCTTCCGGTCTTCCCCTAGCTGTTGAACTGAGTTAGGCTGTCAGTTATCCAGCTTTCGTGCCTTGCATTCCAGCCATTTCATTGCTTACTCTGGTTGTAGGCAGAGTCATAGACTCCGTTACGAGGGGACAGGGAGAAGGAAGTCCCTGGAGAGGACGGCCTCTCAATCATTTGGAGCAGTGGCTCCTAGCTCGCGACTTTCACGTCGCACACCGACATTCCGCAGGTTGATACTGGCATAGTAGACAATGCTGGGAACCCTTATACTGTAATAGTTCCAGAATCTATGTCAATCTCACTCGTGAGACTGAAGTGAGACGAGTTCGTTCATTTAATAGTACCAATTAGTGGTCAAAAAGCTTGTTAAATAAGCTATTCAGAGTTCAAGATTTAAACTAAACTCTGTCTCATGTGCGGAATGTCGGTTCAAGTATTTACAGGTCGGTATTCTTAGCCCACTCCCACGCAAGACGTTACCGGGGATTGCCAAATTGGTTAGACTCAAAGATGAGCAGAGCTTACATCACTTTCTGCCCGATGGGGTGTGGCAGGTTGAACATAGCCGATAGCTTATATGGTGAAAGCAGCGATGTCACAGGCGTTTTAGACGATCGGTTGAGTTGCAGCGATGACGATTTGGGCACAGGCCTCGGCATCCGAGAGGGCATAATGATGGTCGAGTTGTAACCCTAAATATCGACACACATCAGGCAGTTTGGTTGGGTAAAGACTCCAGGTGCGCCGGGCTAATTGAACTGTACAGATAAAATCTTGCGCTGGGCGCGGAATGCTATAGGAATTGCAACAGGCGTGCAGTACAGCGCGATCGAAACCAGCATTATGGGCGGCAATAAAGTCTGTGCCTGCAATCAGGGGGTGAAGCTCAGACCACAGATCCCCAAAGGTGGGTTGTGCAGCTACATCTGTCCAGCGAATCCCATGGATATGGGTGAACTCAAAGTGCGATTGGGGCGGACAGATCAGATAGTAGGCTTTTTGAACAATTTGCAAGTTCTCAACCCGTACTAAACCCACGGCGCAGGCACTTTCTTTGGCACGATTGGCGGTCTCAAAGTCGATCGCAACAAAGCTGGTCATTCAGGTTGCTGGGACAGGATCATTTGAACTTGACTATCGCAGAAGTTGGGGGATCTGTAAATTGTCGGGACAGAAAGTTCTTTATCCTACCTGCAGATCAGCAATTGGACCAGATTTACTCAGCTGTGCTCAGGTTCAACAATAGAGAGGCTGGTAGGGATTGACTACCGTAGAATCCAAGGGGGATGGTTGGGTGAGCGAGGCCCAAAAATTGAGAATTTGCTGGCTGGTGTCTTGTGGGTAAACATAATGGAAAAAATATCGGCCTCCCGGACACTGCCACAGTCGATCGCCCGGCTCCAGAAAGCTTTCCCAACCATTTAATTGAATGGGGTCTACAATCAGGTCGTTCTGTCCACTACAGGCGAGCAGCGGTACCCAGGCTTGCCCAGAGGGAACCTGCACCCGGCTAAATAGGGTCTGAGGGGATAGAGATGTCGATAAGTCTGCCTCCAGGGTACGCAGTAAATTTTGTCTGACGGGCTGCGACTGGTAGCCAAACAGGTAGTACACCATTTGCCGCAATACTGTTTCCCGGTTACAGGGTAAAAGCTGAAGGTGCAGATAATAATGAGCCTGCCAATCAATCGCCGGATGCACCCCAACTGATAGTAACGTCAGCGATTGTACCCGGTGGGGATAGCGGCGGGCATAGAGTAATCCCAAGAGTCCCCCCGTGCCATGTCCGAGCAGATGCAGGGAATGGGGTTGTTGCTGACAATAGTCATGGAGGAGGTCTACGGCTGTGTCCAAACAGGTGGGTTCGTCTGGGGTTTGGTCATACTGCCATTGCACGATGCCAATCTGTTCAGATAGCTGTTTTAATAAGGGGCGATCGAACCCCTGCAAACTTGGACTGGCGTTGATCCACACTGCTTCAATTCGTCCTGACATACCAACTCCTGCGCTCAATTCATGCCTCTAAGTTTTTGGCAGATTTCCTTGGATTAATGAATGAAGAAAAGGGAGAGATGGCTGTGAAGGAGGGTTAATCCTGATCTCTCCCCGTGGCTAGGAAGACTTAAGATTCGATCGGGCTTAGGGCTTGCTCAACCCGTTTGAAATCAAATCCCATTGCCCGCAGTGCATGCCAGAGATGTCCTTGCAGGCAGAAGAAAGCCAGGAAGAAATGGGCATTCGCTAACCAGCAGCGCACTGTATGCCCTTCCATTGGCAGTTTTATCGTATCGGCAAAGTAGGGGGCAATTCCCATTTTCAGGTCCAGGGGGGGACCATAAAACTCGACGGGATAGGCCAGGGTGTTGACCGCACAAAAGTAAGCCGCCACAAAGCCTGCCAGAGCAATACCCCCCAGTGAGTAAGACAGGATGGCTTCACCGGAAAAGATCAAAAACCGACGGGCCCAGGGTAAGGGGGGAACCAGAATGTGCCAGATACCTCCAGCCAGCAGGAGTAGGCCAACGTAAATGTGGCCGCCCACCAGGTCTTCCAGGCTACTGATGCTGACAAAGTGAGTTTGATAGCCATAGATCACGAGCGGATCAAGTGTAGGTTGGCTGACCAGCCGGACCTGCTGCAGCGTAGCATCGTATAACCCACCCCAGTACATCGCTTTTGCCACCAGCAGTAGGGCCCCCGCCCCTAAAAATAAGAGGTGGTGACCCAGAATGACTCCCAGTTGTTTGGGATCATCCCATTCAAAATGGAAGTGCCGGGCCGGACCTTTGACCTGCTTCAAATCGGGGGGAACCCGCAGGAGATGAAACAGCGTTCCTGCCGCCAGCACCGCTGAGGAGATCAGATGTAAAACTCCAATCACAAAATAGGGATAGGGATCAACCACCTGGCCGCCCTGTCCAACCCCAAACCCTAAGGTAGCTAAATGGGGCAGCAGGATTAAACCCTGTTCACCCATGGGCAGCTCAGGTTGATATTGCGAAAGCTCATATAGGGTAAAGGCTCCCGCCCAAAACATCATCAGGGCCGCCTGGGCAGTATGGGCCACGATGAATAAACCGGAACGATCGGCAAATCGGGCATTCCCAGCCCACCAGTCGTACTTGACGCTGGGATTATCGTAAGTCTGCATGAACAAAACTTCCTTGAGTGCTAAAGAGTTGAGAGGAGAGTAGTTGAGAAGTAAACTCAATAAGCAGATTACAGCATAGTTTATAAATATTCTCAACTAGGATTGGAGTTACGTTTTGTAAATCAGGCTCGTATCTCAGCCTCTGCCGTTCTGATCGCCCCCCAGTGAAAAACAGAAAAAGCCTCTATTGCTTATAGAATAAGGCTTTCTTCCAAATCTCTGAATGCATTTTCTACCTTTTCCACCATGAGATGCTGAAAATACTGCTATGCCGATCAAATTCTATCGCCGGGCTTCTTAATAAAAACTCTTCTTAAATATGGTAGTCTTCAGGCTGGGGAAACATTACAGATCAAACAGCTCAACACAGCTGATGGGCTAGAGCTGGCTCAGGGTTAGCCTCTCTAACGGCCCCAAACGGAATGGTTAGACTGCCTCAATCTCAAAGAGCAAATTGAGCGGCGCTCGATCTATTTCCCCTGGTTGTGAGTCAAGTTGTTTTCCCAAAAAGCCTCTGGGCCAGTACAATTAGGAAATATTTGCATTAGATTTTTTTGGGGTTAACTACGGTTGTCTGATGATTTCAACGCCATCAAGCTCTGGGCAGCTTTCGAGCCGATCGCGGTGGTTGGGTTTAGGCTTTGGCCTCATGGCCTTACTGATCTGCCTGATCTACAGCGTCACCCTGGGTGCAAAGGATATTTCGCTACGAGTCATTCTCGAATCCTTTACCACCTTTGATCACTCCTTTGACCATCTGGTGATTCAAACCGTCCGCTTACCCCGATCGCTGATGGCTATAGGGGTGGGGGCCGCTCTATCCGTTTCTGGGGCAGTGATGCAAGGTTTAACCCGCAATCCCCTGGCAGAAACCGGCATTTTAGGGATCGAAGCGGGGGGGGCTTTAGCCGTCGTGAGCACCCTATTCCTGTTTGGCAGTGGGTCGAACAGCGTGTATGCCGGAGCAGCATTCCTGGGGGCAGCGATCGCGGCGGTCTCTGTGTATGGATTGGGTACGCTGGGCCGGGGGGGGGCAACCCCATTAAATCTGACGGTGGCTGGAGCAGCCATGGCGGCCTTCATTTCTTCTATCACCACGGCAATTTTGATTGTCAGTCAACGCACCTTAGAAGAAATTCGCTTCTGGTTAGCCGGTTCGTTATCCGGTAGAGATTTTAATCTGTTCCTGCAAATCTTACCCTTTCTGCTGGCTGGCTTATTGTTGGCGTTTCTCCTCGGTCGCCAAATTACGATTCTGAACCTGGGAGAAGACATCGCTGAAAGTTTAGGGCAACAAACTGTATGGATTAAGGGACTGGCAGCCCTGAGTGTGGTCTTACTGGCGGGTAGCTCGGTGGCGATCGCAGGGCCAATTGGTTTCATTGGGTTGGTGGTGCCCCATATGGTGCGATTTTTCATCAAGACGGACTACCGCTGGATTTTACCCTATGCGGCGGTGCTGGGAGCCATCCTATTGCTAGTTTCAGACATTGCCGCGCGAATATTGCTGAAACCGCAGGAACTTCCAGTGGGCGTAATGACCGCGATCGTCGGGGCCCCCGTCTTTGTTTACCTTGCCAAGTCCAGGGTGAAGCGATGAAAAATAATTTGTTGATTCGAACGGCGATGATGTCATTTCGGATTGATCGGCGCTTACCCGCTCTCCTGTTGGGGTTGGTACTGCTCAGCTTCGGGGCGATCATCTGGAATGTGCAACAGGGAGAATATCCGATCGCAACGATTGACATTATCAAAACTCTGTTTGGAATTGACACGGGCAATCCCGATCATGGGTTTGTGATCTACACCCTGCGGTTGCCCAGAACTTTAGTTGCCTTCATGGTGGGTATGGCGTTGGCGGTTTCGGGTGCAATTTTTCAGGGTTTGACGCGAAATTCCCTTGCCGATCCCAGCATTATTGGCATCAATGCGGGAGCAAGTCTGGTGGCTGTTGCTGTGATTGTTCTGGTTCCCAATGCACCTGTGTATGTGTTGCCGATCGCAGCTTTTGTCGGTGCAGCATTGATTGCCGGGGTAATTTATGGTCTGGCGTGGAATGGAGGATCGTCTCCAACGCTACTGATTTTGTTGGGCATTGGCTTGTCTGCGATCGCCTCTGCATTTACCAGCTTAATGATTACCTTTGGTAGTATTTATGATGTCAGTCAGGCTTTGGTCTGGTTAGCCGGTAGTGTATATGGGCGAACCTGGGAACAGTTCTTTTCGTTGCTGCCCTGGATCGTTCTGGGTACTCCCACAGCGCTTTTACTATCTCGCCAGATTAATATCTTAAATCTAGGTGATGATGTGGCAAAAGGATTAGGCAGTCAGGTGGAACGGCAGCGTGGTCTACTGGTTCTAGTAGCTGTTGCGCTTTCTGGTTCGGCAATCGCCAGTGCTGGTACGATCGCGTTTGTCGGATTGATAGCTCCCCATGCCGGACGCTTATTGATTGGAGCCAATCACCAAAATTTGTTGCCCGTAACTGCCCTTCTGGGTGGTTTACTTGTCACTGTTGCTGATCTGGTGGGACGGACTCTCTTTGCCCCGATCGAGCTTCCCTGTGGAGTCGTAACGGCAGCGGTTGGGGCTCCGTTCTTTCTTTACCTCTTGATTCACAATCGAGCTAGATAAATCTGGTCATTTGGAGTTACTTTGAGGAGGAGAAGTTAGAAGCTTGGGAAGTTGTTTGAGGATGAGAAAATCTGCGATCGGCCCCCCGATAACACTTCCCCACATTGTGTAGTCAACGAAGTAGATTCGATCTTCTTTCCATGCTCGTGAGTATTGCAAGAGAGGATTTTTAGCCCATTTCTGTTTGAGTTCTTCTAGTGGAGCACCATAGGTAGAACTGCCATCCCAATGATCCATCCAGGTGTAGACAAAAATAATATCTGCATCAAGTTGAGCTAAGGTTTCAATCGTAACGATAGGGCGTAGGTCCGATTCCCATTTTACATTTTCCAATAATACTGATTGAAATCCGATTTCTTCAAGAAGTCGAACTGAATCTCCACTGTAACCAATCTCGATCCAGTCCATTGATGGACTACAAATAACATGTAACACGCGCGGATGAGTCTTGATAAGAGAGGCTAAGGCGGTTCGAGTTTCAGCAATCTTTTGTTTATATGTAGCAATAACGTGATGTACATCTTCCTCCTGGTTAAATGCTTGAGCCACGATTTGAAGATTATTTTGCCAACTTTTTTGTGTGTCTACCATTATAGTAGGAGCAATTGAAAATAATAACTTGTTCTCTTGAGAGCCTAAGCCTAGAATTAAGTCTGGCTTGAGTAAAATTAAACTTTCAAGGGAGGGAGTATTGCGATCGCCCAAATTAATTGGTTGATTAGTAATGAGATCGCCCAGATAGGGAATCTGTTGCCCAGGATTGTCAAATTGGCGGGTTTTCACTGCATAGGCATCGGCATAAGCAGTGGGTTGCCCATTAAGGGCTAACAACAAACTCAATAATTTAGGCTCGAGAACTGCAATTTTCTCAGGTTTACCGCAAATTTGAGTTTGCCCAATAGCATGTTCTATAACTCGACAATCAGGTGAGGGCGATCGCTGATCCCAACCAGAGTTTTGGAGACCATTATCTTGGCAAGCTGTAATAGAAATTGCTGTCAGCAAAGCCCAACCAGTGGATTTAGAAAAGAGAGCGATCGTACTTTGATAAGTTTTCAAGAACATTGTCAACCAATCAAAAACAGAGTTAGAATTGAATTGAAAATGAGCCAATCACAGTAAAAGGTGCACCGGGATAGATTATATTTCTACCCTGGGATGTTTCATAGTACGTTTCGTTGAAAAGATTTCGGAAGTTCAAGGCTAATTTCCACTTATCTCTTCTATAATAAATAGCTGAATCCACTCTGAAATAGCTGGGCAGAATGCTCGTATTCAGTAAATCAGCATACCTGTCTCCCACATAGTAAAGCCCTAAACCAAAGCCCAAACCCTTCAGATATCCACTCTGAAGTATATAGGTTGTCCACAAGCTGGCTGTTTGTCTGGGGACATCAATCAAACGATTGCCGACAGGAATATCATTGTCGTTTGAGACAATGGCATCAATATAAGCGTAAGAAGCAATGATATTCCAACCAGGCAGAATCTCACCGCTGATATCTAGTTCGATGCCTCTGCTTCTTTGCTCTCCTACCTGGATCGAGAAATTAGGATCGTTGGGGTCGGGGGTCAGAACGTTAGTTTTGGTAATCTGAAAGGCTGCCAGGGTCGCCGCAAGTCGGCTACTGATGTCTGCTTTGACACCGATTTCATACTGTTCTCCTTCAGTTGGCTTAAAGGGTTCGTTCGTTATTGAGCGACCGAGAAAGCGATCGGGTTGAAAGGAGCGAGCATAATTGGCATAGAAGGAAATGGGTTGAATCGGTTGGTAAACAATCCCAAGGCGGGGATTAAAAGCTGTGAGAGTTTCTGATTCTGGTGTTCCAAAGTCGTCTTTGCGGCGGAAAAGATCAAAGCGACCTCCTACTAGAAGTTTGAGATTGTCTCTAAGAGTAATCTGATCTTGAAGGTAAATCCCTAAGGTGTCTCTCTGAGTTGTGTAAGTGAAAGTGGGTTCACCAGGGATATCAGGTAACTCAACATCGTAGTTGGGATTGAAAATGTCTAGTAATATGGGGTCTGCCACATCAAATGAAGTATATTTCCACACGTTTCTTCTTAGCTCTACCCCAACCAATGGTTGATGGATCACTGAGCCGGTCTTAAACCGTCCTACTAACTCTGTTTGCAGAGTATAGATTTTTCGTGAAAAATCGTCCCGACCAACATAGATTGGGGCAAATTGATCATCAATTAGCTCATAACCACCAATTGCATAAGTTCCTGCTGATTGACCGGATACAAAGGAAAAGCCACTGCGGAGTTGCCAGTCCTGGTTAAATCGGTGCTCAAATCTATAGCCAGCTCGAAAAGTGCTGTCATCGTAGATGCTTTCGGGTAGACCGATCAGCCGACTAATGGGAATAGGAGCCGGTCGATCGCCCAGGGAAGGAAGCCCCCGATCGAAGAGATAATTATTGTTTAGATATTCAAGATCGAAGGTTAAAGTTGTGCGATCGCTAATATTCCAGGTGATAACTGGTGCAACAAAGATACGATCAGTAAAGTTAAAATCTCGAAAACTCTGAGAATTCTGATAGGCTACGTTCAACCGATATAGCAGTGAGCCATTGGCAGCGAGTGGTCCAGAAATATCAAAACTGGGACGATAGAAATCATAATTTCCAATATTAATTTCCGCTGAATAGTAGGGATTCCTGAGGGGTTGTTTTGTAATAATATTAATGATACCTCCCGGCTCAGCCTGACCATACAAAACAGAGGGTGGTCCTTTGAGAACTTCAATTCGCTCGATGTTTGCTGTGTCTACCTGGGAGTAAAAGTCAATGTCGGCAAATCCATTGCGGAGGCTGCCATCCTGAGCAAAACCACGAATAACAAATCCCCCCGCATCTGTTCCCCCATAGTTCCCTTGTTTCTGGACACCACTGACGTTCTCCAATGCCTCTTGTATCCGTATCGTATTTTGGTCGTCTAATAATTGCCGGGGAACCACTTGAATGGAAGCAGGGATATCTCGCACTGGGGTATCAGTTTTAGTCGCAGTGGAGGCATCAGGAACAACATAGGGACTGCCACCTGCACCCGTGACGACAATTTCCACATCCGATCGCGTGTCTTCCTCAGGCTGGGTTGGTTTTGGGGAGAGGCTGTAGATCGCCTTTCCAACTCTCAAAGTCACTGTCGATTTGGGTAGGGCATTGTTTCCAGTGACGATCACACCAATCCTATTAGCATCTACCTGGGTGACGCGCACAGAACTGATGTCAGTCGTTGGGTTACTGGCAATAAATTCCTGGCCATCCAGTAAGGTCAGCACCGCATTGGGAATCTCGGCAACGAGGGACAACCCTTGAGTACGAAACCTGGACGCATCAATCGCTAAGGGTTTAGCCTCTACGGTTTGTAAACTAATTTCCAGCCCAGTATCCGTCAGGCTGAGGTTGACCCCAATCACCTGAACGGTCATAGCTTCAATCTGCCCTATCCACTCTTTGAGGGTGGTGGCGGGACGATTTTTCTGATTGTTGAGTTCAGGTACAGTTGTGAGCGTAGTCTGAATACCAGCTTTAGAGGTTGCTTGGAGAGGAGACACACCGGTTTGGCTAGCCTCTACAGCCCCCGCAGGTTGTGCCCATACCCCCACTAAGGCCCCTGAAAGAATCACGGTCCATCCACAAACTTGAACGTTACACAACTGCTGAGACCTGAGGATCGTCATGCCGCACACCGCTATACAGTGCTAATTAGGAATTACTCTCAAAAAGATACAGGGGAATGGGGTGAAAAAGACGATCGCAGCCACTCCCAAACGGATCATTTTGCGCCCTAGACGGACTTTTGGATTAAACGGACTTTTGGTTTAAAAGGTAGGATTTTGGATTAACACCAAACTGTTTGCGAAAGGCAGAAGCAAAACGGCTCTGGTTCGCATACCCCACCGCCTGAGCTACTTCTTTCACATTCATATGCCCTTCACCTAACAAGTGTCGCGCCTTTTCCATTCGGTATTGATGCAAGTAGCCAAACACTGTGGTGCCAAAGACCTGCCGAAAACCTGCTTTTAATTTGAAATCATTTAAACCCACCTTTCGTGCGAGTTCCAGCAGAGAAGGGGGGTCATTTGCAGTTTCAATAATTATTTTTCTTGCCAAGTGAATACGATCGACATCATCCAGGTTCAGGATACGTAAAGATTTTCGATTATAATGATCCGGGTCTTTCAGTTGTTCCAATTTTAATGCAATCAGTTCTAAACATTGGCTCTCCAAGTAAATTTGCCTGGTTTTCCCGTGCAATGAGCAATTAAAGATTTTTTCCAGGACCGAGCGCATTGCAGGGGTGATCAAATTAATCTCATCGAATTGTTTTGTGTCGTAATTCTCGACATGTTGTCGAATTTCAATGGGGAGTTCTTCTAATATTTCGGAAATCAGTCGGAATAGAGTATGAGGAGTTTCTAAGTGAATATCCACCTTGAGCACTGGATCATTAGCATAGGTAACCCACGTACCTTCATCTTCATAATGACCCCACTCAAGAAAGTTTTCTCCAGTACACTTGCCACTACGATTTCCAGATAAGTTAAATCCAAGTTCCCACGTAGCACCAAATATTTCATCGGTAATGTATAGATCATCGTATAGCTGATAGTCGAAGAGAGTAAGATTCATTTCATGAAATTGAATAAATCGAATATAACCCTCTCCAAGTTGCTCAGGCATGCTCTCAACCCGCTCACAATAACCTGAATGATCTGTTACTAAGGGGGAAGGATTGCACTGCTTCCACAATTCATCGTAGTCTGCGCGGGAAATAGAGGCTACCATAAACAGTCTAGAGGTCATTCCCAAGGCTTAAACTAATGCAAAGTATTCTCAACTACTCTGATAGAATAGTCAAGTCATTTAGCTGGCTGGGTTCCAAACTCGCTCAGATTTAACCCCTGGCTCCTTCCTGTCTAAAATTGATCCATCCTTTTTTCTGTGAATTAGCTCCATGCCACCTCACCGAGTTTCTATCTGGCAACTGTTGTGGCAAATGATTCGCTATGCCCAGGGGTTGTACTGGATAGATGCTTTTCTCTGGCTCTTAATTGCTGGATTGCCTGCTCTACCGGGGTTGGTTATTCGCGAATTCTTTAACACGTTGACGGATCAATCCAGTTTCGCGCTTTCATCCTGGACCTGGATTGCCTTATTTCTGTCCATCGGTGTGGCTCGAATCCTGGCCATATTCGCCGGTCGCATCACCAAAACCCAACATCGCTTTACCATGAGTGCGTTGGTTCGGCGTAACCTGTTAGCCAAACTGTTCGATCGCCCTGGGGCGGAATCCTTAACCCTGGCCACCCCACCAGCAGTTTCACTGTCTCCGGGGGAAGTGCTTAGCTTTTTTCGCGAGGATGCCACCCAGATTGAAGATGTTGTCGTCGGCACAAATGAAGTGTTAGGCGAAGGGGTGTTTGCCGTTGGTTCACTCCTGCTGCTGCTCAGCGTCAATGCCAGAATTACCCTCTTTGTCTTTTTGCCCCTGGCCTTGATTGCGGCCCTGGTTCACCGCCTTGCCCAGCGAATAAAGCGTTATCGTCGGGCCAGCCGTCAAGCCACCCAGCAGGTCACAGGGATGATTGGGGAAATGTTTACCGCCGTGCAAGCGATTCAAGTTGCCGGAGCTGAACCCACCGTGTTAGCTCACTTCCGCCACCTCTGCGATCGCCGTCGCCAATCGATCGTTCAGGATCGCCTCTTGACTGCCCTATTGGAATCGAGCTTTGAAAATTTAGTTAGCCTGGGCACCGGGGTAATTCTATTATTTGCCGCTGAAGCAATGCGCTCCCAGGGGGACAATCTTACAGTTGGAGACTTTGCCCTCTTTGTCTATTACCTGTCCTACATCACCTATTTTCTCAGCTTTCTGGGGGGCTTTCTGGCCCTGTCCAAGCAAAGTGAAGTGTCCTTTGAACGGATGGAGGGGTTATTGGGGTGTGGTGCGTTGACCCTTGTTGCCCCCCAGCCCCTATATTTGCCCACAATTAGAGGATATAACCCTCCCTTACCCGCCCTTGAGCAGCCAGCAGCAATTGAACCGCTCCAGGAACTGACGGCGCTCAATTTGACCTATCATTACCCCGGCAGCGATCGCGGCATTACGGATATTTCACTCCGACTCCAACGCGGCAACCTGATTGTGATTACGGGGCCAGTGGGATCGGGTAAAACCACCCTATTGCGGGTCTTGCTGGGACTGTTGCCCTTACACTGTGGCGAAATTTACTGGAACGGGCAAAGGGTGGAGGAGCCAGCCCAGTTCTTTGTTCCTCCTTACAGTGCTTATACCCCCCAGGTCCCACAACTGTTGAGCACCTCAGTGCGGGAAAATATTTTGCTGGGCATGGGAACAGATGAGCAAACCTTAGCGCAAGCGATCGCCCTCACCAGCTTTGAGTCAGACCTGGCCAACCTGCCGGAGGGGCTAGAAACATTGATTGGTTCAAAAGGGATGCGACTCTCTGGCGGACAACTGCAGCGGGTTGCGGCGGCTCGGATGTTCATTCGCCAACCTGAACTGCTCGTCTGCGATGATCTTTCTAGCGCCCTGGATCAGGAAACGGAACAAACCCTCTGGTCCCGCCTTTTTGGCCGCAGTTCTCTTTTTAATTCAACCTCTGATCACCCCTGGGCCCCCACCTACCTGGTGGTCTCCCACCGTCGTACTGTGCTGCAACGGGCCGATCGCATCCTGCTGCTGAACCAGGGCAGAGTCGAGATGGAAGGAACCTTTGCCGACTTGCCTGCCGCCTATGTCCGATAGGGAGAGTTTGTCATCCCACAACTCAGGGGTATATCCCCCTGCTTGCAACGATCCAGAAGACAAGGTATGAATAATCAAGAATCTATCTCATTAGTGGGGTTGAAGAAGGCATGGCGATCGCCCTCTCGCAAGCGGACTACTGGCGCCTATTCAGTGAAACCGAACCCCTAGAGACAACGCTGGATTCATTTGAGCTAACCAGACCTTATCCAGGCCTATTGGGAGACGGCTCGATCTGCCAGTTTGATCTGCGAGAGGGGTTGGAATTAACCATCCTGGACTATCACCCCCATGATCAAGTGGTTCTGCATTGTCCAGAGCGGGAACATCCCCTGGAATACAGCTTTTTTCTATCAGGTGGCATCCAATCTCAATCTCAAAAGGTTGGGGCAGGGCAATATTTGTTATATGGCAGTGGAATAGCTCCGGCAGAAACCCCTGAATGGCCTGGCTCAGAACGGATTTTAGAAGTGAATGTGCATATCGATCCAGCCCTGTTCGTTGCCCTATGGAATTGCTCCACAACGCTCCTTCAGCCGGAATTACAACATCTTGTCCAACCGGGGGTACAGCCCTATTATTCCCGTGCTGGAACGACCACGATCGCTATGCAGACCGCGATCCAACAAATTCTGCAATGTCCCTTTCAAGGCATGACCAAACGAATTTATCTAGAGAGTAAAGTTTGGGAACTGATGACGCTATTGATTGATCAGGAACTGAAACAAGGGGATAAATCATCTGCCGTCCCCCTGTTGAAACATGAAGATATCGATCGCATACACTATGCCAGGGAAATCTTGTTAAAGCAGTTCAATAATCCCCCCTCTCTGCTAGAGTTGGCCCGGCAGGTCGGACTGAACGACTGTACCCTTAAACGGGGATTTCGCCAGGTATTTGGTAATACTGCTTTTGCCTATCTGCATGAGTATCGCCTGGAACGGGCACGGCAATTATTAGAGGAAGGGCGCTTGAACGTGTCTGAAGTTGCCCGCAGGATTGGCTTTGTCAATCGCAGCTATTTTGCAGCCGCCTTTCGCAAAAAGTTTGGCGTTACCCCTAAACAGTATTTACTGCAGAATAAAAATTCCGCCTAGCGTTCAAGAAATTCCGCATCGGAGTCAGGTGGAGGGATCTGAAGCCACATTTTCCTTGTATCTTATTGAAAGTTTTTCTTATCTGGCTTCCTTTACAGGTGTGTGGAACATGTTCAGATTCAGGTCAGGGCTGACGTTTAAAGTCCAGTCCTATGGGTGGATGGTCATTTTTTCAGGCAGCTTAGTCGGTGGATGGGCAGGGCCAGGATGGGCGGAGGCTCCCCGACTCTCCTCAACTCAGTTGCCAGCTAAAACGGCCGAGGTCCAGACTCAGATGCACCCCCCGATCCTGCCAATTAACCAGCGCGATCGCCCTGCCCTCACCGTAAAAGAATGGCGGGCCCAGATCGAAACGTCCACTGTGCAGGTGACCGGAGTTAGCCTTAAGCCTAGCGAAACCGGATTAGAAATTATCTTGCGAACTGCAGAGGGTAAGCCGTTACAGGTGGATACATCCAGGTTCCGTGCTGAAGGTACGTCGCTGGTGGCCGATCTGCCCAATGCCGTGTTGACCTTACTGGATGGACAGGAATTTACTGCCAATAATCCGATAGCGGACATCAGCTCTGTGCGGATCACCCAATTGAATATCAATACGATCCGGGTGAGTGTGACCGGGAGCAATGCCTTACCTCAATCAGCAGTGACCCTGAGAATTGGCGAACTGGTCTACAGCCTTACCCCAGCCGCAGGACAACAAACCGGCGAGTCGGAGGTGGAAATTGTAGTCACGGCCGCCCGTGAAGATGGCTACAATCCCACCAATTCAAGTACGGCTACCGGCACGGATACACCAATTCGAGATATTCCCTTCTCGATTCAGGTTGTACCCGAACAGGTGATTGAAGACCGGCAGGCAACGGAACTGGGAGAGGCGTTGGAAACCGTAGGCGGGGTCTCTTCTTCCGGTGGCAGAGGCACCAGTGTCTTTGGCCCTAATTTCCTCATTCGCGGTTTTGATGTCAGTGATAGTATTTTTCGCGATCGCATTCCCTACTTCTCCCTATCTCCCCTGAGTACGACTGACATTGAACGTGTGGAAGTGCTGAAGGGGCCTGCATCCATCCTGTTTGGGCAGGGAGAGCCGGGCGGGATTATCAACCTGGTGTCCAAAGTGCCCCTGGCCAGCCCATTCTATTCAGCTTCCTTCAGTGCCGGAAACTATAATGACTACCAGGGCAGTCTTGACTTTTCTGGTCCCTTAAATGCCAGCAAAACACTCCGGTATCGCCTGAATTTTTCCTATCAAGACTATGGCAGTTTTCGTGATTTCGTTGATGGCGAACAACTCCTGATCTCACCCGTACTGGCCTGGGATATCACCCCCAATACCTCCCTGACCTTTTACGGGCAATTTACTCGTAACCGGGAAACCCTGGACGAAGGCATTGTTGCAATTGGCGATCGTCCTGCTAAGATTCCCCGCGATCGCTTTCTGGGAGAATCGTTTGCTGAGTTTGAGCAAAATCAGTTTAATCTGGGTTACAGGTTTAACCATCGATTTAGCGATGATTTGACGATTCGCCATGTGCTGCAATATACCCAGTACCAACCGAGGCGATATGCTCCCCTATTTGACTCCTTAAATGAGGAAACGGGCGAACTGAGCCGCTTTGAATACTTTGCGGGTGGAACCTACAAACGTCTTTTTACCAATGCTGAAGTGGTGGGTAAATTCAAGACGGGCTTTGTCAAACATCAGGTCTTATTTGGTACCGAATATCGGAACTATAGCGAAAATCCCCGCTTTCAGTTCAGCCAGACCTATCCATCCATTAATATCTTCGATCCAATTTATACCGGGAAACCTTTCAAAATCCGTCCAGAATTTTTCCGGGATGACACCGTCAATACCTACGCCCTATACCTTCAAGATCAAATTGACCTGCTCCCCAACCTGAAGCTGCTAGCAGGGTTTCGCTACGAATACGTTGATCAATTTCGCACCACTCGCGATCTAGGTTCACCCAAAAATGAATTTGAGCTAAGCGATACTGCCTTTACCCCCCGTTTTGGCATTGTCTATCAACCGATTGAACCGATCTCGCTCTATGCCTCCTACACCACTTCCTTTAATCCAGCCTTTGGGGCCAGTCGCAATGCCGATGGTTCAGTCTTTGAGCCGGAAACGGGACGGCAATATGAAGTTGGTGTCAAAGCAGATCTGACGGAGCGGCTCAGTTTAACCGTCGCAGCCTTCGACATTCGGAAACAAAATGTAGAAACCCCCGATCCGGAAAATCCCATATTTTCACTGCAGACGGGAGAAGTCACCAGTCGTGGATTTGAGTTCAATCTAGGGGGGGAGATTTTACCGGGTTGGAATCTCATTGCCGCCTATACCTATCTGGATACCTTTGTCAGTGAAGACAATACCAATATCGTCGGTAATCGCCTGCCCAATGTACCCGAAAACCAGTTTAGCCTCTGGTCAACCTATCGAATTCAGCGGGGTCAGTTGAAGGGCTTAGGATTTGGCTTAGGGTTTTTCTATGTCGATAATAGAGAAGGGGATCTGGAGAATACATTTATCCTGCCCAGCTATTTTCGCACCGATGCAGCTTTATACTATCAGCGGAATAACTGGCGGGCCCAGTTGAATATTGAAAACCTGTTTGATATCCAGTATTTCTCAGCCGCAACCTTTGGTTCTCGCTTAGGCATTAATCCGGGTGCTCCTTTTTCAATTAAGGGAACCATTTCAGTCGATTTCTAGGCGAGGGATAGAATGGGTAAGCCAGGCAGAAACCAGATTGGATGGACAAGAGTAAATCAATGCCGTTTTCGCAGACTGATCTCGATTGCACTGATGCTCTTCACCTGCTGGCAAACGATCGCCTGTCGCCCCCTTTCTCCTGTCGTTCCTTCAACGGAACAAACCCATTGTCACCGGGTTGAACATGCCGCAGGAACCACCTGTGTGCCCAATCAGATTCAACGTCTGGTCACCTTAGATTCAGCATCTTTTGAAAATGTAGTTGCCCTGGGACTCCAACCGATCGGAACAACCCTATCCGATGAAATTCCAGCCTACCTGGAGCATTGGATGGAAGGGGTTGAAAATATTGGCACAGCAGGTGAACCCAATCTAGAACGAATATTAGCTCTAAAACCTGATCTGATTTTAGGTCTGGACTATCACCAGAATTTGTATGCTCAAGCATCCCAGATTGCCCCAACCATCCTGCTGAATTTTAACTATAGTGGAGAGTGGAAAACGGCCTTCCAGCAATTTGGTATTGCGCTTAAACGTGAAGCGATCGCCCAACAGGTTATGCAGCAATATCAGCATCGCTTACAAGATTTACAGAGCCTTTTAAAAGCTGGGATTGAATCTATTTCAAGTTTACCATTTCCCCCGAAAATATCGGTGGTGCGGATCTATCCAGATAGCATCAATCTCTATCTGCGTGATTCTTTTTGCGGCACAATTTTACAGGATGCCGGACTGGCTCGACCCAAAGCCCAAGACCTTTCCGCCTTAGAGGCAAAACAATGGTTTAATAACGAGATTCAAGTCTCTATCAGTGTGGAGCGGATTGATCAAGCCGATGGTGATGTCATGTTTGTTTGGACATCCGAAAATACCGAGGCAGGAAATCAGGCCGCCCAGGAAAAACTGGAAAAATTACAGTCCAGTCCCCTCTGGCAAAACTTAAAGGCAATCCAAATGAACCGTGTTTATTTTGTGCCTGACTACTGGATTGGTAGTGGTCCGATCGCCGCCAATGCGGTCATTGATGATCTGTTTAAATACCTGGTGAAGCAAGCATGAGTTTTCCCCTTAGAGATCCCACCCCATCCTGTCGTTTCTGTTCGGAGGTTTCCCAGGCTAACGGTGAAGATCCGATCGGCTCGGCGATCGTTGTGTAATCAGGGTGCGTGTCACATTCTGTAGAGGAAAAAGCATAGCCCTAATGTGCTGTAGCTAGTGCAAGCTCTTGACAGGTATGCTTGATTTTTATACCAATAAGGTGACACGCACCCTGTGTAATCCTACTTTAATGACTTATACCAATTCTTGAAGGAGGAGCTACAAATGATATAAACGAATTGTAGAGTTCTATTCAAGTCGATGGCCGGTATTTACAAAGTAAACATTGTAGAAAGCGTGGATGAGCTGAAGCAGTTGCTTTGTGCCCAAAAGGGTGCTTCAGATAAAGAGCGAATACACCAGACTTGTTGCCAAATAAGAATAGCTGAAAGCAGTTCAGAGACTGTTTTTCCCTTTGGATTCAACTCAAGCCGCTTCTAAATAGAAGTTCCACAATCCTGCTGCTGTCAACATCAGATGATCATCAAAATCAGGCACACGGTTCCTATAAATGCCAGAAACTGCATTATATCGTTTGATTCCAGCATGGGCATGTTCGCAAACGACCCGCTGGCGGCTAAAGTCCTTGTTCTGCTGCTTTTGCTGTTCACTCAACTCCTGTCCTTTCGGTTTCTTATGGGGCAGACGAATATTGACAAACTCGTTCTGCAAGCCCTGAAACCCCAAATCCCCTTCAATGGGAATCTCGTCGGGAATGTTAGCCACTAGTATACGAAGTCCTAAATTTGGATAAGGTTCTAAAGGCTAGAAAGCTCGATTGCTCGATAACATACCCTTCCCATACTTACGTCTTGGGGTACTAGGTTCTCTTCATCGAGTTGCCGCTTATCGTGAATCTTCCCTGGTCTCGCTTTGCTCAACACAATGACTCGTTTTTTGCGCGTTGTGCCAGTGATGTGCTTGCGGGTAAACCGTTTCTTTTTTCCAGAGTAGTGAGCTTTGCGTTGGTCTTTGTCCTGGGGGCGTTGCACCGGACGTTCAGTGCCATCCACAATCACCTCACTGACCTCAGGAAACCGCTGCAAAAACTGCTCGATGCTTTCGATTTTGCGCTCAGGCAGAACCATCTTCCGTCCAAGAGCGGTTTCTAAAATCCCTTGGAGTCGATGCACCCAACGATTTGAGCGTCCCCGTTCCATGTCAAAAAGCAATCCGAGCAGGTCAAAGGTCGGATACACCTTGAAATAAACCAGAATGAAGAACAATTTTGACTCTATCTTCTGCAATCGAGCTTTCCTGCCTCCCCCTCTGGCCCGTTTACGCGGTTTTGGGTTTTGTTCGAGCCTTTCTTGATAAACCTCACCGAACACTTCGCACAACTCATCAAATGCCTTCCGGTTCAGTCCGGTCAATGCCCGCAGCAGGCGATTATTCTCTAACGCACGTTCGATATTGAGCACAGTTGGTTTCTGCTTTAGGAGAACGAAATCTATCTATCTTATAAAGCAACAAGTCTTGTAGCAAAGCTGAGCAACTGGGGATCATAGTTGAATCAGGATTTCAGCCATACGAAGGTGATTCCTATCAACAAGCAAAAGATTTGGCGATCGCTGTCTATCACTCTCGCCAGCTTGCTTTAAAGTAACTTCACTTTTAAACACTCTGAATCCAGAAAATTTAGTATAGAAACCAACAGCGCCGCAGGTCAAGCTTTTTTAGCCGCTGATCTGTGAAAAATGTGGGTCAGTTTGGTCGTCCCAATGACGATCGTGCTTTCCGGCTCTGGTAGCTGCCCGCTCATTGACTGCCATCCTGGTATAGATTTCGTCAAGAAACTTTGTGTGGGGATGGGAAGCTGCATTAGTCGAATCTCTTCCTCAAATGTAGCGTAGGTGCGCACCCAGCAGAAGTCGAGTCAAGCCTTCACCCAGTGGAGGTACAGGGGCTTCATCTCTTCAGAGCTTATTCTTTGAGGCAGATGGGGGTACTGAAGTGGTGGCTACTGAATCGCCTCCGAGCAAGGAGGAGTCCTCCAATAATTTTTGGCAAACCGAAGTGGGGCAATAAACCCAGGAGGTCTGCCAAATCATGGAATCCATTTCTGGCAAAGTTTTCAACATTCTGAGATTATTGCTCTAATTTTCTAGAAAAGCCAGAAAAGCAGCTTTTGTTCAGGTTGGTAAATCCTGATTTGAAAAGCTTGCAGTACAAGGATTTCGCGCTGGGGAGTCGCAATCGCCTTCCTAGCTGTAGGGAGGCTGAAAGGTCTGCTCATCCTCGATCGTCCGAACTGCCTGCATCGTCGCAATCGCCTTCCTAGCTGTAGGGAGGCTGAAAGAGAGTTTGCATGGTATTTCCTCGCTTAAAGCGTGTGGTCGCAATCGGCTTACTAGTCTTAGGGAGGCTGAAATGCTTTCCATTGAGAGGAAATAGAGTCGTCTAGGAAACTGCAATTAGCTTCTCAAACACAGAAGAAAAATGTTAATAGTTTTTAGGAGGACTGAAAGGAGCACACCCTTGGCAATCAACGACATCATTTTGCGAATAGCAAAGATGACATGTTTTGCGACATTAATGTGCGAATGTACATTCCCCAACCAAAGCCCGTGACGAGGATTGAACTCGTGACCTCACCCTTACCAAGGGTGTGCTCTACCACTGAGCCACACGGGCATAAACTTAAAACAAAAATAAAAGTTCAAAAGTAGATGATTTTTCTTTTGATATTTTATTTTTACTGAGGGATGGGCCGGGCTAGATTCGAACTAGCGTAGGCGTAGCCAGCGGATTTACAGTCCGCCCCCATTAACCACTCGGGCACCGACCCATTCAACCCACGATTAACAATCATAACACACAATTTGCAAGAGGTGTAAGTCGAGGGCAAGATTTGTCCACATTCGTTCCCCATGGCCTCGTCACCCTTACTGTGGCCAGCGGATTCGCTCAGTTCTGAGTCCTATCCTCCGATGCCAATTGTCCGAGAATCGCTCTGCAAAGTCATCTTGTTGCTGATGCGGTTGAAGCTCTGGGAGCTTGTCGTCGATAATGGTTCAAACAGGGCTGCAATATCTACCCAGTTGTAGAGTAGCCTGGCTCACCTCTCCCCTGGCAAGCGATCGTGACTGAACCTGGAAGCTATAAAGAGACTGTTAACCTGCCCCAGACTGCCTTTGACATGCGGGCCAATGCTGTGAAGCGAGAACCGGAACTGCAAAAGTTCTGGGCAGAAAATCAAATTTATGCAAAACTCTCCCAGGAAAATCCCGGCGATCCGTTCATCCTCCACGATGGCCCCCCCTACGCCAACGGCGATCTGCACATTGGCCATGCCCTGAACAAAATTCTCAAAGACATCATCAACAAGTACTGGATGTTACAGGGACGGAAAGTCCGTTATGTGCCCGGTTGGGATTGTCACGGCTTGCCGATCGAACTGAAAGTTTTACAGGGAATGAAATCAGAGCAGCGGGCAGCTTTAACCCCTCTCAGTTTGCGCCAGGCAGCCAAAGAATTTGCCCTACAAACGGTGGAACGGCAAAAACAAAGTTTCAAACGCTATGGCGTGTGGGGAGATTGGGATAACCCTTACCTGACCTTGAAGCCGGAATATGAAGCGGCCCAGATTGGGGTGTTTGGGCAGATGGTGTTGAAGGGCTATATTTACCGGGGTCTGAAACCCGTTTACTGGAGTCCCAGTTCCCAGACGGCTTTGGCGGAAGCTGAACTAGAATATCCTGAAGGTCACACTTCCCGCAGTATTTACGTTGGCTTTGCGCTCACATCCCTCTCTGCCACAGCAGAAGCCGTGCTGAAGGATTATTTGCCTAATCTGAAGGTGGCAATCTGGACGACGACCCCCTGGACCATTCCCGGCAACTTGGCCGTGGCGCTCAATCCCGACCTCACCTATGCAGTGGTGGAAAAGGACGGTAGTTATCTACTGGTGGCTAACGAGCTGGTAGAACGGTTAGAAACCACTCTGGGAGTTCCTCTACCAATTAAGACCACGATCGCTGGTCAGGCGTTGGAGCATTCCACCTATCAGCATCCCCTCTTCGATCGCCAAGGACCGCTCGTAATGGGGGATTATGTCACCACCGATTCGGGTACAGGGCTGGTGCATACCGCTCCCGGTCATGGTCAGGAAGACTATATTGTAGGGCAACACTATGGTTTACCAATTCTCTCCCCCGTGGATGGCAATGGTCGATTTACGGAAGAGGCGGGCCAATTTGCTGGGCTGAAGGTACTGGATGAAGGCAATGAGGCTGTGATCCAGGCACTCCAACAGGTGGGTGCATTATTGAAGGAAGAAGCCTATAACCACAAATATCCCTACGACTGGCGCACCAAAAAGCCAGTGATTCTGCGGGCCACGGAACAGTGGTTTGCCTCGGTGGAGGGGTTCCGGGAGGCGGCCCTGCAGGCGATCGCCCAGGTGCAATGGATTCCAGCTCAGGGAGAAAATCGGATCACCGCCATGGTGTCGGAACGATCGGACTGGTGCATTTCTCGACAACGGAATTGGGGGGTTCCCATCCCGGTGTTTTACGACGAGGAAACCGGGGAACCGCTCTTGAATGCCGAGACGATCGCCCATGTGCAGGCCATTGTGGCAGAAAAAGGATCGGATGCCTGGTGGGAATTATCAATTGAGGAACTGTTGCCTCAGGCTTACCGTAACAATGGCCGCAGTTACCGCAAGGGCACGGACACGATGGATGTCTGGTTTGATTCCGGTTCTTCCTGGGCAGCGGTGTTAGAGCAACGGGAGCAACTCCGTTATCCTGCCGAAATGTATCTGGAAGGTTCAGATCAACACCGGGGATGGTTTCAGTCTAGCTTGCTCACCAGTGTAGCCACCCATGGCATTGCACCTTACAAAACAGTATTAACTCATGGTTTTGTCCTGGATGAACAGGGCCGCAAGATGAGTAAATCCCTGGGCAATGTGGTCGATCCAGCGATCGTGATCGAAGGGGGTAAAAATCAAAAAGAAGATCCTCCTTACGGGGCTGACATTCTGCGCTTATGGGTTTCTTCCGTGGACTATTCCTCGGATGTGCCACTGGGGAAAAATATTCTCAAACAGATGGCAGACATCTACCGTAAAATCCGCAACACAGCTCGGTTTTTGTTGGGCAATTTACACGATTTTGATCCGGCAAAAAATAGGGTGGAGTACGATCGCCTTCCCCAACTCGATCGCTATATGTTGCACCGGATAGTGGAAGTTTTCACAGAAGTCAACGAGGCTTTTACCAGCTATCAATTCTTTCGCTTTTTTCAGACGGTACAAAACTTCTGTGTCGTGGATCTATCCAATTTCTATCTGGACATTGCCAAAGATCGCCTCTATATCAGTGCCCCGGATGATTTTCGGCGGCGCAGTTGCCAAACCGTATTGTGGATTGCCCTGGAAAATCTGGCCAAGGCGATCGCTCCGGTGGTTCCCCATCTAGCTGAAGACATCTGGCAATTTCTACCCTATCCCACACCCTACAAATCCGTGTTTGAAGCTGGTTGGGTGTCCTTAGATTCAACCTGGGCCAAGCCTGATCCGCAACTACTGGAAACCTTTGAACAGGTTAGATTGCTCCGCTTTAAGGTAAATGAATGCCTGGAAAAATTACGAGTGACCAAAGTGATTGGGGCATCTCTGGAAGCTAAGGTTTTACTTTACATTGCTGATCCAGAGAAACGTCAACAGTGGCAGAGCTTGAATCCACCTGCCCTGGCAGCAGTTTCAGGAGTAGACGAACTTCGTTATTTCTTCCTCACTTCTCAGGTAGAACTTCTGAATAGTCCTGACCAGTTGAGTGAACTCAAATCAGAATATCGATTTGAATTCGGGGACTCCTCAGGAGGTGTTTTACCCGCAGATGGCGAGAAATGCGATCGCTGCTGGAATTACTCAACCTATGTGGGTAAGGATGACAAACACCCTCTCCTGTGCGAGCGTTGTGTGGCGGTAATAGAGCGGCAAAACTAACCTTCGTGTAAGGATGGCAAAAGGATGCGGGAACATTTTAATATTCCTGACCCTGATCAGCCTTGATTTTTAAGTACAGGGGGTCTTCTCAAGGGTTTCTAGTTTTAGAGGCCTGCTACGAAATTAGACACCTGCTAGGAAAACTCGATCGGCAGTCAGATTCAGGTCTGGCAAAATAGAGGATTGCAGGCGATCGTCCCCTCGAAACACTGAGAGCAGCAGCTTGGTTACCAGTCCCCTCTCAACCAGCAAGTAAACAACCTCATCAATTCTCGGTAGCAATCTTTTGTCCCTTTTTGTTTGGGATGGTGCTTGTTGTGAAACACAATACACTGGCAATCTACTGGACATGGCACTCTGAAACCCAGCAGACACAATGTTTAAGCTGTAGCAAAAAATCCTGTACCTGATCCTGCAACTTCCTGGGCAATATAGAACTGGGCTAAAGCTTCTAATCTGCCTTATCCGAGTGGGAAATAATGTATACCTTAGTTAACTTTCGTAATAAGGCAATTAATCGATGTGCCTCTTAGGTAGTTGTGTAGCTAAAAATTAAATGAAAAAGAGCCAATAATTGTAAGTGGTTCTCCCGGCTCAATGCCACCATCGTTGCCGGTAACCGCACGTATATAGTAGGCATTGGAAAGGTTTCTGGCATTAATAGCAAAACGATATCTGTTCCAACGGTAAAATACTGCTGCATTGCCGATCAGGTAATCTCCAATTTGATAGCTATTAGCAAGATCGCCATATCGATTACTCACATAGTTCAAGCCTGCACCAAAACCTAACCCCTTCCAACGTCCGGACTGAATTTCATAGGTTGTCCACAGATTAATAGCATGCCGAGGAACTCCAAATAAGACATTATCAATAAAGTTAGGATTAGCGTCATTGGTAACTTTAGCGTTGATGTAGGCATAAGAGCCAATGACTTTCCAGCCAGGCAGAATTTCACCAGTCAGATCAATTTCAACCCCCTGGCTTTTCTGCTCTCCCACGGCAATTGAAAACAGGGGGAAGGCGGGATCAGCAACTGGAACATTTTGCAAAGTAATGTTGAAATAAGTTAGTGTAGCCTGTAATTTCTGGTTTAAAAGTTCAGTTTTTACACCCACTTCAAAGCCACTTCCCCTTTGTGGTGGTAATATCTCACCACTCACATTTGTTGCCGAATTTGGATTAAAAGATTGAGAGTAATTTGCAAACAAGGCAAGTTGCTCTATAGGGCGATAAAGTAAGCCAAACCGGGGAGTAAAAGCATCATCAGATTGATTGGACTCACTTGCACTAGAAAATGCTGTTTGAATATTAGTTGTTTTTGTGGTGACGGTATCATATCGAATTCCAGCCACCAGGATCAAATTTTTTAACAGATAGATCTGGTCTTGTAAATAAATTCCTAATTTATCTTCAGTTGTATTTGTATCACTAAAAGGAGAAAGATTGGATTGTAGGGGCTTGGGTACGAAATTGTAATCTGGATCAAAAATGTCGATGGTCGATGGGTTAGCTAAATCGAATAATGTAGCAATCCTTGACTGGGTATGGTTCAGATCAACACCCGTATTAATAATATGTTTAATTGAACCCGTTTTGATGTTACCAATTACATTGGAATACAAAGAATAAGAATTGTCCTGGCCTTCTTGTTGGGCATAAAATCGAGTGACAAACTCATTCTGAACAATCAATGGAAGTGCTATAACACTGTAGTCATAGGTATAACGAATATAGCGAAAGCCATTGCGCAACTTCCAGTTTTCATTCAACTGATGATCTAGTCCATAGCCAAGGCTAAGATAATTGGTGGTTACTGAATCATCCGGATTGTTGATCACCCGCTCTCTAGGAATGGGGGCCACGCCACTGCCAAATTTGGTAATGCCAAAATCCGCAAAGCTATTTTGATAAATGTATTCCAAATTCATCAGAAGTTCCGTGCGATCGCCAATCTTCCAGGCTAAGGCAGGGGCAGTTGAAGCACGGTTCTGAGGGGTATCAAAATCACGAAAGCTGCGTTCATATTTATACAAGGCATTCAAACGGTAGAGTAAGTTTCCACTATCGGTGAGTGGACCTGAAATATCAATCCGAGGTCTAACCAGGTCAAAGCTACCTACCTGAAGTTCTGCTTCACGGAAAGGGTTAGGCAACGGTTTTTTCGAGACCAAATTAATGATCCCACCCGGCTCCATCTGCCCATACAGGATAGATGAGGGACCCTTTAAAACTTCTATCCGTTCTAAATTAGCAACTTCCGGGATAGCTTGAAAAGTGCCATAGAGCCGATACCCGTCTCGTAATAAAGGGACAGAATTTCCGAATTGGTTACCAAACCCCCGGATAGAAAAGCTGGCTTCTCTCCCGCCATTACTACCTGCAAAGTTAACACCACTAACATTGGTTAGCGCATCTTGAATCTGAATCACCTGTTGATCCCGGATTACTTCCTGCGGTACAACCTGAATTGAGAAAGGGGTTTCGATAATTAGTGTATTCGTTCCAGTTGCGGTAGAGGCATTAGGAACTAAGTACCCAGTCTGACGATTCCCCGTAACGATCAATTCCACATCATCTTTGCTGTCCGGGTTAAGACTATAGGCTAATTCTCCTATTCTCAAAATCACTTCTGAAGTTGGTAAAGTGGTTTGACCAACCACTGCGATTTGAATACTAGACGCATTCACTTGAGTTACACGAACACTAGCGATGTCATCGGTTGGATCGTTTGCAATATATTCTTCCACGCCCGGAAGCATTAAAATTGCATCAGGAATCGTCGCAATTAGACTGTTACCTTCTGTGCGGAATTGAGTGGCATCAATGGTTAAAGGCTTTCCAGTCCTGGTAACGAGCACAATTTCTAACCCGGTTTTGGTGCGGTTAAGTTGTACGTTGGTCACCTGCTCTTTTGCCGCTTCCACCTGAACCAGCCATTCTTTGACTGTGGTTGCTGAAGGATGGTGTTGCTGAAACTCAGTAATTGTTAGGGGTTGCACAACTGAAACTCGGTTTGCTTCAGATGGAGATTGCTGTGCTTGGGCAGATTCACTAAAATCTGGCGATAGGCTATTTACTATGGTTAATGCAACAACGAGCTGAAAACGATTCACACTTAATTCCTCACACTTTTTTAATCAAATTCATATCCTCCTCCTGTTGGAAGAGAAGACAAGATGCCGTTCAAACTCGGGCCAGCTAGTTTTCAGACCAAAACAATTTCTGCTTTAATTCAGTAATAACTGCAGCACGAACTGCCACATTTAGAGCGCTGAGGTGCAGGCAAAACACAGATTCCGCCTACGCTATCTGTTAATCTATTGGGGAGCTATCACTCTTTTTCTTAACCAGCCACAGACTATAAGGTGACTAATCTTTAAAGTCGTAGAAGAAGAAATTTATACTGATGCCTACCTTGCAAAACTACTCTATGGTTGTCCCAAAAGACTACCAACACTCTCTAAGGATTAAACCCAGGGTAATCTCCAATGGAAAAGTCGCTTTGACTAATTGCGATTTATTCCCACTAATTGCCCTTTAGAAGTAATAAGCTGCTTTGACTGATGGTGTCAAGGGCCTTGATGAACTAACCATAGGCAGATCCGGTCATCTAAAGTCTTAAAAAGACGGCTGGATAAGGATTTGAAGAATTTTGCTATTTCTCTCAAACTGCAGTTCCAGCAATAAATGTGAAATATAAATTAATATTTAATATGCTTGTCTCTGCGTATTCAACCCAATCCTAGCAAGGCATTCAGCCACTTTTACTAGCAAGGCGGCTTAGAATAAATGTCATATCTACTTGACAAGTATTCCCCTTTGAATTTAGTCTCATTAATGAGAACACTAAAATATTGCCTGTACAGTTAGATTGAGTCGTATCTGCTCTGTACAGGATTATCAACACTTGTAATTGCTTTGACTCAAGCTGTTTTAACATATGTTTTCGGCCTATGAATACAGCTTTTGTAGTTAACTTCTTGTTCTAGTTTTTGTGCATCCAATAAGGAAGTATTCATGTAAAGACTAGTTGAAATTTTGATGGCAGCCGGAATTATTGCTATTCCTCTGATGGTATTTCCTATAATGGCGATTGTGCTAATTATTGAAAAAATCATTTATTGGATGTGGCTCAGCCGGCAGCACAAAAGGTTATTAGAAGAGTCTTATCCATATAATGCTCAATATTAGGATAAGTGAACTTTTCTCTTCCTTTAATATCTTTCAGGATTTGTAAGGCAAAGCTTATCTTATTCAAAAAACGTGACCAATCGTATTGGAGTACTTGGGTACTTTATCCACAACCAAAACGCAGAGCTTGCCAGGGTTTAATTTAATTTACTACGCCTGATCTCGGTTTCCAGAACCCGCGTTTTTTTAGTCTATCCCCCTCTTCCAACATAGAGGAGTTGGTTATTGTTCTGCTCTTGAGAGCACCCCATAATCAGCCCCATTGTGCAGCTGCGATCGCCTAGAAACTCAAGTAACTGGGAGACCGAGTCAATCAGCTAACTGTGCCCGAGCTTTGCGAGTTCCCAAAAAACTGCTATCTTAATTAAGAATAGTTTGCAATAACTTAAGGCTCTGGTAGCCATGGCGATCGCGTTCAACGAAAAAGATTGGTCTGAACTCTGTGAGACTGCTCAACTCCAAGGAGAAAGGGTTTATCAGCAGAGCAGGGTGGGCTGCTGGTTCAATCTGCCCCAACAGTTTGGAGAGGGCGGCGAACAGATGATTGGCTTGCGCGATGGCTTAAACCTGAGTATCCGAAAGGGGCAGCTCTGGCAGGATCTCCACTTGAAGCGACACCACGAATCTGCTTTTCCCCTTGTTCTAAAGTTCCTTTTATCTGGATGTTCCAGAGTTCACACGGCCAATGTTCCAAGTGTGACGGGGGAGTATGAAGAAGTGAGCGAATGCCATTACTTCTATTGTTTGCCGGAATTGACTGAAATTGAGCAATGGCAAGCAAATGAACCGATTCAAATGGTTATGATCTCCGCCTATCCCGATTACTTTCAACAGTTAGAACAGGCCCATACCATCCTGCCCAAGCCGTTAAACGCATTAATTGAAGCAACTTCAATCCAGCCCTTTCATCAACATCTGGGCCGAACCTCAGCGGAAATGGTCAGAGTACTGAAACAAATCCTAGAATGTCCCTATCAAGGATTGGTGCAACAGCTATTTCTGGAAGGGAAGGCATTGGAACTGTTAGCCCTCCAGTTTGCCCAATGGGCAGAGCCGCAGCAATCGGTGCCTCCAATAGTTTCCCTGAAACCTGATGATGTAGAACGCCTGCATTTTGCCAGTCAGATTCTGATCGAACAGGTCAACAATCCCCCTTCCCTGCTTCAACTGGCGCGGCAGGTGGGTTTAAACGATCGCAAGCTCAAGCAGGGTTTTCTCCAGGTATTTGGGACTACGGTGTTTGGCTACCTGCAGGACTATCGCCTGGAGAGTTCGCAGCAACTCCTGGAATCCGGTGAGATGAGCGTCACCGAAGTTGCCCATACGGTTGGCTATGCCAGTCTGCCATCCTTTAGCAAAGCCTTTCGGAAGAAGTTTGGTCACAGTCCCCTTGCCCACAGGAACCGGCACAATACCCACAAAGTCCGTTTGGGATAACAGAAAGTCCGTTTGGGATAAGACAAAACCGGTGTAATCGTCCTACCATCTAACCCATAGAGATTGAGAATAAATCTCAATAAATTTGACTCCTAAGTAGATTTGTGTGAGGATGGCTTGTGAGTACTAAGGTTTATCTTTCTTTTTGGATTGCAGGAATAGCGTTTAGCTCTGTGGTTTTGCCCGTCCAGGCTGAAGAAAGTAGACAAGTACGTGAGTTGGGCAGACAAGTCCATGAAAATATTGGTGTCCAGATTCAACCACCGAGCCTTGATCTTCGTGACTCCCAGCAACCTGCCACCACGGTTAAAGACTGGATGGCGCAGATTGAAGCGGCAACAGTCCAGATCACCGGAGTGCAACTCAAACCAACCGATGCAGGGTTAGAAATTGTAATGCAAACGGCGCAAGGCAAACCCTTACAGGTTGATCCAACAAAGTTCCGCACTGAGGGCAACAGCTTGATTGCTGAGATTCCCAATGCTGTGCTGGTCCTGACTGATACTCAGCTATTCAATGCCGTGGCTCCAACCGTTGACATTGCCCAAGTGCAGGTAGTCCAGGCGGATATCAATACTATTCGAGTTATCGTGACTGGCAATAATAATACGTTGCCCAAGCAAGAAGTGATGCTGAAAACAGGTGCGTTTACTTATAGCCTCAATCCAGAAGATGGCGAACCTGAAGTAGAAATAGTGGTGACAGGGGAACGTGCAGGCAGTCCCTACTTTGCTCCCACAGCCACGACCGGAACACGCACAGATACGTCTATTCTGGATACCCCCCAGTCTATCCAGGTGATTCCCCAACAGGTGTTGCAGGATCAGCAAATTATTCGTGTGGACGATGCATTGCGAAATGTGAGTAACGTGGTAGGCCGTCTAGATCCCTTTGGTGGTAGTACGAACATTACGATTCGGGGCTTCACTGCTGATAACTTCACCGCTGGAGCCTTTCTGCGGGATGGCTATCGGTTGAATGATAACCTGGGCACTCAAGAAACTGCCAACATTGAGCGAATCGAGGTACTTAAAGGTCCTGCCTCCGTTCTGTATGGTCAAAGCGATCCGGGCGGCATTATTAACCTCGTAACAAAGCGCCCCCTGGCTGAACCCTTCTATGGGCTACAATTCCAGGCTGGTAGTTATGGCTTAATTCGTCCCAGTCTTGATCTCTCCAGTCCCCTCACGACTGATCGATCGCTCCGCTATCGCTTAAATATGGCGTATCAGCGTGAAGATGGGTTCCGGGATCTTGAAGTTGATACGAATCGATTTTTCATCGCTCCGGTCTTGAGTTGGGATATTAGCAATTTCACCAACCTGACGATCGTTATGGAATACACCAATGAGAAAAACCCGACTGATCTGGGGTTGCCTGCCATTGGCGATCGTGTTGCGGATGTGCCCCGCGATCGAGTGGTGGGTGCTCTAGATAATTCTTCTGAAAACCGTGCCCTGACTCTGGGTTATGACCTAAAGCATCGCTTCAACGATAACTGGACCTTAAATCATGGGTTTCGCTACGTGACTCAGGACTATAGCCTTCTTGTTACTCTGCCAGCATTCGTCGATCAGAAGACTGGAGATGTGTTTCTATTTTTTGCAGATAGAGAGTATCATTCAGATGACTATCAGATTCAAACTAATGTGGTGGGTAAACTTAAAACCGGATCAGTGCAACACACACTCCTGGCTGGTGTCGATTTAAACTTCAACCGATTTGATGAAAGGTTTACTCGAGCTGATTTTAATAATCCTCTGATTATAAATATCTTTGATCCAGTTTACGGAACTGTCCCCAGACCCGATCTAAGTGATGTTGAGCCGTTTGCCCCCTTTGATACGCAGTACGATCGCATGGGTGTCTTTCTGCAAGATCAAATTAACTTTGGGGATCGCTTCATTCTGGTGGGCAGTTTGCGTTACGACAGCATCAAATTTCGGATTAATCCTGACTACGATCCGAATCAATCTAATGCATCCTATGAGAAATGGTTGCCTCGGATTGGATTTATTTATAAACCCTTAGAAACAGTATCGCTCTATGCCAGTTATTCTCAGTCATTTAAGCCAAGTTTCGGCAGCGATGCGAATGGCAACCCGTTAGATCCAGAACAAGCCATGGGTTTTGAAGTGGGTGCCAAGGCTGAACTTTTGAACAAAAAACTGTTTCTTACCCTGGCCTATTTCGATATCACTAAGCAAAATGTAGCGACTCCCGATCCAAATAATCCATTCTTCTCTATAACCACCGGAGAACAACGCAGTCAGGGGGTAGAACTGGATATTTCCGGAGAAATTTTGCCCGGTTGGAATATCATTGCCAACTACGGCTATACCAATGCCAGAGTTACAGATGACAACTTCATACCTGTTGGCAATCGTCTATTTAATGCGCCTTATCACACGGCTGGACTATGGACAACCTACGAAATTCAACAGGGTCAATTGCAAGGACTCGGTTTTGGTCTTGGGATGAACTACGTTAGTAGCCGCTTTGGAGATTTAGCGAATAGCTTTGTGGTGGACGACTATTTTCTAACAAATCTGGCATTCTTTTACAAACGAGATAAATGGCGATTGGGATTGAACATTAATAATTTGTTTAATGTTTCTTACATCAGCAGCACAAACAATTCTCGTAATTTTGGCAATGCACCAGGGGCACCTCTGACAGTCATTGGCATTATTGCTGTAGAGTTCTAACCAGCCTCTGGATTTACTCATACTTTTGATGCAACGCATTTTCTCTGTTGTAAAATCTCAGCTGAAACGGCTGAATCTGAGTCGGTGGGCTGTGCTGGCTATGGTGATGATGGGAGCGATCGTTGCTTGCCAGGGAAACTTCCTGCCCGCAAGGGAAAATACCGTCTCTGCCCCCGCCGCCAACTGCCCCACGATCGCTCATGCTTTGGGAGAAACTAAAGTGTGTGGGCAACCCCAACGGATTGTGGTTCTGGGTCCCTATTTACTGGAATCCCTACTGGCTTTGAACGTTCAGCCGATCGGGTTCGCAGATCATATTGCCTTTCACCAGGGAGACTACACGCAGCCCACTGAACAGATCCCCTATCTTGGACAGCGCATTTCCCAATCAGTGGCAAATGTAGGCATCGCCTATACGCCTTCGATCGAAGCTATCCTGAAAGCTCAACCGGATTTAATTTTGGGTCTTGATAGTAACAATGCCAAACAGTACCAAATATTAGCTGATATTGCTCCAACCTTAATGCTCAAATGGGATGAACCAGAAAAGAATCTTCGGATCATTGCACAAGTGTTGAATCGATCGGAGCAAGCCGAGCAACTACTCAAACAAAGCAGAGAGCAGATTGCTTTAGCCCGTCAAGCCTTTTCCTCCTTAGTGAAAACCTCTCCCAGGCTGTTGCTGCTCAGTTCCGCCGAATTACAGGAAATTTATATAGGAACTAACACTGGGCTATGTAGTTCTTTACTCACGCAGTTAGGCTTTCAACTCGTTGTTCCGCCTGGATTCCAACTGTCTCAACAGACAGCCCTCGTCCCGATTACTGTAGAAGCCCTACCCCAGCTCAATCATGCCAATCTGATTGTTCTACTGGGCAATAACTTTAGTGGCATGAATCAGTTTAATGGCACGAACACCTTTGAAGAACACCAACTGTCGAAATTGAAGCAGGCATGGGCAAAAAATCCGATCGCCCAGGCTCTAAATGCGAGTCAAACGGGACAGGTTTATTTTATTCCTGCCTATCTTTGTTTAGGCTTACCTGGGCCGATTGGAACAGATCTTTATCTCAATGAACTTCAGCACCAGTTACTTCCAACTCGATGAATTCTATTCATTCTAATTAGTAGTGAAAAAAAGAGGACTTAAAAATATATGAAAAATTGCCAGTTTTGTTCAGTTGTTTCTAAGGCTAATGGAGAAGATCTCCTGTAGTAGCCAAACAATATCGCGTCAGCCAAATCAAACAGCTTGCTTTAGAGTCTTAGTTAAACCCAATGAAAACCTTCATTGTGCTCTGGTTGGGGCAGATCGCCTCTTCCATTGGTAGCAGCATGACCTACTTTGCATTGACACTGTGGGTCTGGCAGCAAACCCAGTCGGCTACTGCGATCGCCCTGATTCTGGTCTTCTACCAATTGCCACAGATTGTCGTATCGCTATTTTCCGGCATTCTAGTCGATCGTGTTTCTCGTAAGCACCTGCTGATCTTGAGCGATACCGCTTCAGCCGGTTGCACAATTTCGGTCGGCATTTTAGCGGCATTTCAAGTTCTGCAACTCTGGCATATCTATGTGATTGCAGCGGTGATTGGCTGCTTTGGCAACCTCCAATCCCTCACCTATTCAACATTGATTCCGCTGATTGTTCCCAAACAGCATCACACCCGCGCCAGTAGTCTCGGTAGCATGGTTATCTATGCGGCTGGAATCCTCTCTCCCGCCTTTGCAGGAGTTCTGTATCCCACCGTAGGGCTGTTGGGAATTACGGCAATTGACATGGGAACTTTTGCGATCGCCCTGTTTACCGTTATCCTGGTGCCGATACCGCGTCTGGTGTCACAACTCAATCCTCAGGAAAGCGGGGGTGAGATGACGCGAGGTCAGAAACTTTGGCGAGATACGACCCTGGGGTTTCGCTATATCGCTTCCCAGCCGAGTCTTCGGGCAATGGTGATCGTCATGTCCTCCTTTGCGTTTCTCAACCAGATTAGTGAGGTGCTTTACCAACCCCTGATTCTTGCAAAGACAGGAGATAATACCCAAACTTTAGGCTTTGTTGTGGCAATGTCTGGTGTGGGCGGGGTGGTCGGCGCGATCGCCCTCAGCCTCTGGGGTGGTTTTCGCCGCCGGGTGAGGGGAATCGTCGTTGGCTTTATTGGCATTGGATGCAGCAACCTGATTTTAGGTATTGGAAATGGGGCTGGACTATGGGCGATCGCCCGCTTTGGTTCGTCACTCCACAGTCCCCTGATTTTCAGCTCCTACAGCGCCGTCTGGTATGCCAAAGTTGCACCTGCGCTCCAGGGACGGGTCTTCGCGGCTGATTACCTGATTGGCATTGTAATTGAAGTCTCTGCCGGATTGCTTGCTGGGTTACTTGCTGATCGAGTCTTTGAACCTGCTATGCGATCGGGGGGAGAGTTGGCTTCAACCCTGGGAATACTGGTAGGGTCAAAAGCAGGGAGTGGGATGGCTCTCCTTTACATCATTAACGCCATTGGCATGATCGGAATTGGGCTGGGAAGCATCAGGATCAAACCTTTCTGGAACGCAGAGACCTACATGTCGGACTATGGGATGGATGAGCAAACCTCGGCGTAAAATTTGCATCTGTTACTTCAATGGATCAAATCCGCCGGTTAATCCTTACCGAATGCCCTGAAGATGATGGGATTCTCGCTATTGCTAAGCAGATGGCTCTTTGGGGCGATCCCTCTCGCTCCGTTATCCGCAAGTATATATCCGCAAGTATATCTTCTAGACGCTTGAATGTTAGGAGTACTACTTGAAGCAGGTAATTTGGTAGCGATCGGGTTTTATCTATGTCGTCACGGAGGGTCTCCCTACTAGCTCTCAGTTCTCAAAAAATTAAAGAGAAATTTTCTGGTTAATTAAGAGGCTGGGTTTCATCTACTTGACAGTATGTTTACCTTCTCATGTACAAAAGCTGAATGATGAATTTAAAAAGGTAAAGCTTGCTCCATATAGGTTTTTAAGTTTTTCTGCTCCATGGGTGGAGGCATTGATAGGGGCAACAGGGACTACAGCGCTGCCTTCGTTTACAAAAATTAACATAAACTAGTTGAGAATAATTCTAAATTATGTTGTAATCAGCTTATTGAGTTAAATTCTCAATTACTCTCCTCTCCACTCTTTAGAATCTCAAGGAAGTCTTTTCATGCAGATCTACGATAATCCTGGCATCAAGTACGACTGGTGGGCTGGGAATAGGCTATTTGAACTTTCGCCACATAAACCTGAGCTGCCTAGGGCTGAACAGGAGTTCATCCTGCAGGACATCTAGCTCCTCTAGGGTTTTGGGTGGGACAGGGTAGACAGGTGATAGGTAATGAGTGGATGAAAGCATAAAACGTCCACTTAGTACCCGCTCAAAGCTTTCATGCTCTTTGTATCTTCACTTTCTTGTCCTATGAATTGTCCTTGCTGTTACAGCACATTATTGAGGCACTTCGGACAACGTGGGCTGTATTGGTATTGTCTTAGTTGTCGTCAGACCATGCCAAATTTGTCTGAATTTTGTGCCAGGGATTCGGTTTCCGATGAATATCGTTCTAAGCCAAATCGTCAACTGTGGATTTACATTCCAAGGCATCCTAAACAGTTTCTAGCACAGTCTGTATAAAGACTTTGTGTTGTCTTTTTTATTTTTTGAGACGATAGAATACACGATACATTCAATGAACTGAGGCGAAAATATGGCGAAAATTGGTCTGTTTTATGGGACTCAAACGGGAAATACGCAAACCGTTGCAGAGCTCATCCAACAAGAATTTGGGGGTGATAGTGTTGTGGAATTGTATGACATCTCCGGTGCTGATGCCGATGACTTTGAGCAGTATGAGTGTTTGATGATCGGCTGCCCCACCTGGAACATTGGGGAACTGCAAAGTGATTGGGAAGGGTTTTACGATGAGCTAAACGAGATTGAATTTACTGGTAAAAAGGTTGCCTACTTTGGAGCAGGCGATCAGGTTGGTTATGCGGATAACTTTCAGGATGCGATGGGCATTTTAGAGGAGAAGATTTCATCCCTGGGTGGTACAACCGTTGGTTACTGGTCTACCGATGGCTATGAATATAATGAGTCGAAAGCTGTGAAGAACGGTAAGTTTGTGGGACTGGCGATCGACGAGGATAACCAATCAGACTTGACCAATACCCGCATTAAAAGCTGGGTAGCTCAGTTGAAGAAAGAATTTGGGGTTTAGAGAAACGTAACCATGAATGATGCAGTATTTTGGCAGCCTATGCTGCGATCGTTGGGCTGGTCTTCTGGTAGCAGAATGCAGAACTCTGGGGCACCACTTCTGGCGGGCAATGTGCAGTTTATCAATCTTTCGGGACAGTTATTGGGTGCTCATATTGCCCATGCTGGGTTAATTGTGCTGTGGGCAGGTGCGATGACCTTATTTGAACTGTCTCGATTCAACCCAGACTTGCCTATGTATGAGCAAAATCTGATTTTGTTGCCTCATTTAGCCACGCTTGGATTTGGCATTGATCAGGGAGGTCGAGTCATCGATACCTATCCCTATTACCTGATTGGAATGTTGCATCTGATCAGCTCAGCGGTGTTAGGGGCAGGGGGAATTTACCATGCTGTTCTTGGTCCTAAAATCCTGGATGAAAAAGGGTTTGGCTACAACTGGCAAGACGGCAAGAAGATGACCACAATTTTAGGAATTCATTTGGTGTTGCTGGGAATTGGGGCATTGTTATTGGTTCTCAAGGCAACTCGTTGGGGCGGTATTTATGATCCACTTCTGGAGCAGGTGCGGCTGATTCAACCCAACCTCAATCCAGCTCAGATTTTTGGATATTTGTTTGGCTTTAGCCCCAGGGGCTGGACAATAACTGGCATGGCCAGTGTGAATAACCTGGAAGATGTGATTGGCGGTCATGTTTGGGTTGGCATTCTCTGTATTACAGGTGGCATTTTTCACATCGTGTCGCAGCCTCTGAACTGGGCAAAGCGGGCACTGATCTGGTCAGGGGAAGCCTATCTTTCCTACAGTCTGGGGGCATTGGCAATCGCAGGGTTCAGTGTGGCTTGCTTTGTCTCAGTCAATGACATTGTTTATCCCAGTATTTTTTATGGCGCTGTCGGAGCGGTGACAAATTCTACCCGTGCCACACTGGCCAGTGTTCATGCCGGGTTAGGATTTCTGGCCCTGGTGGGTCATCTCTGGCATGTCTATCGCGCCCGCGCCGCTGTACGAGGCGTTGAGTTCGGCACCTTCCTGGATTTCATTGCCAAAGACGTAACACCGAGCGGGCCTTCGAGTATTAAGCAAGCCTGAAGCATTTTTGCCACTTTCACTTACATAGTGATAATTCATATCAGGAGAAATATTCCATGTCGATGGTGATGCCAACCAATACCTCCATTCCCTGGAGAGCAGGTAACGCTCGATTTATCAACCAGTCTGGATTGTTACTGGGTGCCCATGTTGCTCATGCCGGACTGATCGTAGCTTGGGTCGGAGCGATGACCTTGATTGAACTATCCAACTTCGACCCGGCTCAGCCGATGTATGAACAAGGACTGATTTTGCTCCCCAACCTGGCACGATTAGGCATTGGCGTTGGAGAAAATGGTGCAATTACAGACACTTATCCCTACTTTGTGACTGGTGTTCTTCACCTGATTAGCTCTGCCTTCCTGGGCGCAGGTGGACTATTTCATGTCTTTGCAGGACCGCGCAAACTGGAAGATCGGTTTTCGTTCTTTGGCTACCGCTGGGATGATGCCAACAAGATGACTACGATTCTGGGAATTCATTTAGTGTTGTTGGGGGCTGGCGCATTATTGCTGGTAGCCAAGGCGATCGCCTTCGGGGGGCTTTATGATCCAACCATTCACAATATGCGGTTGATTACCAGTCCAACCCTAGATCCAGTCAAGATCTTCGGCTATTTTTTGGGTACTCAGGGACGGTTCTGGATTGCCAGCGTCAATAATCTGGAAGATGTTGTGGGTGGTCATATTTGGGTCGGGGTGATGTGCATTCTAGGGGGCATCTGGCATATTCGCACCCAACCCTTTGCCTGGGCAAAAAAATTGTTTGTCTGGTCAGGGGAGGCCTATCTGTCCTACAGCATTGGCGCAGTTAGTTTGATGGCATTCATCGCGGTGTTATTCGTGTCCATTAACACAACGGTTTTCCCGACAGAATTTTTTGGTTCACCGCTGGTACTTGTGTTCGATCGCTTCCCTGTGTTTGCCAGTGCGGATGGTGCGTTAACCTCACGAGTCTGGTTAGCAAATGCTCATTTCTGGCTGGGCTTCTTCTTCCTACAGGGACACCTATTTCATGCCCTACGAGCTGCAGGTTATAGCTTTGTGGAAGGACGAGTGATTGCATCTACACGGGGGCAGGTGAGCTAACATGACGCTTGCAGACCTCTCCCCCTCAAATCAGACAGCGCCTTCGCTGGAGTTTCCGGGTAGCACGCCTGAAACACGCTATGTCAAAGATTCAGTAGACCCCTATTCCTGGTGGGCAGGTAATTTCCGCTTTGTCAATTTGTCCGGCAAGTTGCTGGGGGCCCATATTGCCCATGCGGGGCTGATTGTACTGTGGGCAGGGGCAATGACCCTGTTTGAACTGTCCCGGTTCAATCCCAATTTGCCGATGCCTGAGCAGGGCTTGATCCTATTGCCCCATCTGGCCAGCCTGGGAGTGGGAGTGGGAGCTAACGGGCAAATCACCAGTACCTATCCTTACTTTGCGATCGGCGTAATCCACTTGATCAGTTCAGCGATTTTAGGAGCAGGGGGTATTTACCATGCAGTTCTGGGTCCCGAAAAGCTGGATGAAAAGGGATTTGGCTACCAATGGGAGGATGGGCGAAAAATGACCTCCATCCTGGGCATCCATCTGGTGCTGTTAGGGGTGGGTGCCCTGCTGCTCGTTGTCAAAGCAGTATTTGTGGGTGGATTATACGATTCGACCATTGAAAATGTGCGTTTGGTCTCACATCCAACACTGAATCCCCTCACAATTTTTGGCTACCTGGTGGGCATTACGCCTGAGGGCTGGACACTGAGGGGGATGGCAGCAGTCAACAATCTGGAAGATGTTGTTGGTGGACATATTTGGGTGAGCGCCCTCTGCATTCTCGGTGGCATTTGGCATATTCGTACCGAGCCAACGAAATGGGCAAAACGCTTATTTGTCTGGTCTGGGGAAGCTTATCTTTCTTACAGCCAAGCTGCATTAGCGTACATGGGCTTCTTTGCTGCCTACTTTGTTTGGATCAACGACACCGTTTATCCGGCTGTATTCTATGGTCCAGTCGGCACAACAACGGTAGATGGCATGATTACGCCACGCACCTGGCTAATGCTGTTTCATGGAATTGTTGCCAGTTTGCTGCTGGCTGGTCATTTCTGGCACGCGCTCAGGGCACGGGCGATCGCCACTGGCTTTGTATTTAGCAAAATGAAGTTCAACGCCAATTCCCTGTTTGGGGATACCCAATTCAGCACTGAACCCTTATTTGAAGGCATCATTCAAGCTCCCCAAAACAATCCTCAAATTGGTAACTTGCTCACACCGATCAACAATAGTGAAGTCACACTCAGTTGGATTAGAAACTTACCCATTTACCGGGAAGGACTGTCTCCCATTACCCGAGGACTGGAGATCGGCATGGCCCACGGTTACCTGTTGTTGGGGCCATTCCTCAAACTGGGACCCTTGCGTGATACCAACATGGCTTTATGGGCAGGATGGGGCAGTGCCTCTGGTTTAGTTGTCATTTTAAGTCTTTGCCTGTTCCTGTATGGCAGTGTCGTCTTTCAGGGTAGACGGAAGCCCGTAGGTGAATTACCGGCTAATTTGCAAACCCATCAAGATTGGAGCCACTTTACCTCTGGCTTCCTGGTTGGCGGATTGGGCGGGGTACTCTTTGCCGCGTTCATTCTGTTAGAAATTGGGCGATCGGGAATCGTGTAACAGAGTAATGGGGGGATGGGGTAATAGAAATAACTCCTCTTTCTCTCCCCAATCCTTCCTTCTTTACTCTCTCTTCCTCTTTGCACTCCTCTTCACAGAACACTTCAAAGAACACTTCACAGAACTTTTCATTATGACAATTCCCCTATTGAGTTATCCGCTGTCCAGCCAAAATCAGCGCGTTAATGGCTTTGAAATTTCAGGAGATGAGCAACCCAGAGTCTATTCTCTAGACAACTTGCCTGGTGGGACTGAAATGGATGAGATTATCTGGGCAGCTTATCGGCAAGTCTTTAATGAACAGCAAATCATTGCCCATCATCGTCAAATTGCTTTAGAGTCACAACTGCGGGCTGGCCAAATTACTGTGCGAGATTTCATTCGTGGATTAGTCCTGTCTGATTCGTTTAGGCGATTGAATTATGAACCGAATAACAATTATCGGTTTGTGGAAATGTGTATGCAGCGCGTTCTCGGTCGCCGGGTTTACAATAACCGTGAAACTCTTGCCATGTCGATCGTGTTGGCAACTAAAGGGCTAAAGGGATTTGTCGATACCTTGCTTAACACAGAGGAATATCTCAGCTTGTTCGGCGATACGACAGTTCCCTATCAGCGCCGCAGAATTTTACCGCAGCGATCACAAGGGGAACTCCCCTTTGCCCGTATGGCTCGTTACGACCAGTATCATCTCAGGCAATTGCAGCAATCAGGACAGTTACGTCCCTGGACTTTGGGAGTGGTCGATCGCAGCGCATCGGTTTACCGCAAAGTCTTATTTGTGGTGCCAACTGCTTCAGTTGCACTATTGGTTGCAACGTTGATTTTCATAATTGCACCCAAATAGCAATGGATCAAACCTTTAAGTTTTCAATTGGGGTTTAAAAGTCAATGCAACATCTACAAGAGCAGGATTTTAAATCTAATTCTGAAGTATCCAATACTCAAGGCTTAAGCTATCCAAAACGGTTAGAAATTTGGAGTGGGCGTTTGGCAATGGTGGGTTTTATGACAACTGTTACAGTGATAGTTTTGAATTCTTTTGGGTACATTCCCCGTGGCTTACCAGGTTTGCTCTAGAGGAGAGTATTGCTCTCAAAACAGCAGCTTTCGTAATGCTCCTTTCCCTTGCAGCGGAGATAAGAGTTTTATCTCTCTGCCCTTTTTTTACTGCAGTTTACTAACAGAAGGAAACTTGAATGTCTCCATTGCCGGATGCCCTTTGGATCAATGTCAGCGCTCCCTTGCAGGGATTAGATCGCCCCTTACTCCAGATTCTCTCTCAACACACGTTGATCGCGCAATGGGAATATATCCAGACTTCTGATGAACCAAATTCATTAGAGACTGCCCTGGTGGTGCTGCAAGATTACTTAAAAGATCACCATCGACCCATTCATTTACTGGGACACAGTACGGGTGGATTGCTGGGGTTGCTCTATGCCCGTCAGCACCCAGAAAGAGTGCGCTCACTCACTCTATTTTCTGTTGGAGTGAATCCTGCGATCGATTGGCAGTCGCACTACTATACCCAACGCCGCCTGCTGCCCTGTGATCAACAAACTATTTTGCAACAGATGGTCTATAGCTTACTGGGTTTCTTTCCAAAAGACACAACTCAGACACTACTGAAGCTGCTGGAACAGGATCTCTATCAATCGCTTTCACCCCACAGTTTGGTGAGATCGATGAGCTTGTTACCAATTTCAGTTGAAATTCCACTCCTGGTTTGCGGTAGCGTTGATGATGTAGTGGTTGATCCTAATCAGTTGCGGGGTTGGCGGCAGTACTTGTATCACTCGGCTTCTCGTCTCTGGGTTTGTCCAGGCGGTCGTTATTTTTTTCACTACTTCTATCCGGAACAGGTGAGTGAACAAATTATTCAATTTTGGAGTACTGTTCTCTCGTCAAAACCTGCATCGCCTGATCAAAGCTCCATAGATGTTCCTGTAAAAGCTAGTACTTAATCTGCTCACTCTTTTTTCACTCATGATTCACTGTGCAATAGCTTTTCTTTTTCCAGTTCTAATCTGGATCGTTTTAGTTGGTTTCTTTCTAGCAGTCTGCCTTGCAGTACAGGATGGCATCGTTCGATTAAAGCGATTACACCAAATTCCCTGTAGCCGCTGTGCATTTTACACGGGTGACTATCGATTGAAGTGTACAGTGCATCCCTGCAAAGCATTGTCTGAAGAAGCGATAAATTGTTTGGATTATGAGGCTATTTCTTCTGCAAAATTAGCGGTATCGCCCGCTATAACGATTTCCGAAAAATATCTGAAAACATCTTTATTTAGTTCTGAAAATTCATGAATCGAAGACCATCAACTCTTCTTAGCCACTCCTCTCATCTCTACATTGTGCCTGCTCAATCGACCTTCAAATGCAAAGAGAGTTTGTCATTGAAACCAGATGCACTGTGTAGGATTGAATCGGGAGTGGTGCGTTCATTCACCTGGGATGAGGAAGGTAGACTCATGACCTTAGGATTCTGGGGCAAAGGAGATGTTATAGGGCATCCCTTATCTCGAATGGAACCATATCAGGTGGAGTGTCTGACAACGGTGCAGATCTGTGAGCTTCCACCAGAGAGTAGTTATTTACAAAAAGCATTGCTGGCTCATGCCTGGAAAAGTGAGGAACTGCTGAGAATTATTCATCAATCCTCAATTGCCAATCGCTTACTTCACTTACTGCTATGGCTTGCCGATCAGTTTGGCAAACCAATGGTGTCTGGAATACTGCTTGAATTGCGGCTAACACATCAAGATCTGGCAGACACGATCGGTTCAACGCGAGTGAGTGTCACCCGGTTGCTAAGCCAGATGGAGCGAGACGGTAAGATTAAGCGATTTTCCAGAACCCAGCTAATCCTAAGGTAGGGAGTGAAGTGTACCCCATTGTCTAGACAGTCTTAGTAGTTAAAGACTCTATCTTACTGCTCTGTCCAGTTTTCGAGGTCCACCTCACATGAAAGACTCCGACCACGGGTCGAGTAGTTCAAAGCTTAACCTCTAGTCCATTTTTTTTAGTCCACTTCACTGCCATCATCCACCAAAACAGTGACGGTTGCTGCGCTTGCTTTCGCTCTCTCTCTGGCTTGCTCCACGGTATCGCCCAGCGCCAAAGCAATCCCCATCCGACGGTTCAGATAGGCCCGAGGCTTGCCGAACAGACGGACCTTACTCGTCGGTACCTGCAACGCTTCGTGAATTCCGGTAAATCGGGGATTATCGCCCGCCCCATTGGCTAGAATCACAGCCGATGCCCCGGGTTGGATCAGGGTAATCTCGCCGATCGGAAGCCCAGTAATCGCCCGCACATGCAACTCAAACTCAGACATATTCTGACTAATCAGCGTCACCATCCCGGTATCATGGGGACGAGGACTCACTTCACTGAAGTAAACAGTTTGTTCTATTTCACTGGCCCCTTGAATAAAGAGTTCAACCCCAAAGATGCCCCATCCCCCCAGGGCTGTTGTAATCTTCTCGGCAATCTCTTGACACTGCTCTAGCGTCTGGGGGTGCAGAGCGCAGGGTTGCCAGGATTCTCGGTAGTCGCCACTCATTTGAATATGACCAATGGGTGGGCAGAAGTGAGTTCCTGAGGCAGAACGCACTGTCAGTAAGGTAATCTCAATGTCAAAGGGGATAAATCCTTCGACAATCACTCGCCCACCTTTGGTGCGTCCCCCGGCTTGGGCATACTCCCAGGCGGGTTGTACATCTGCCTCACTACGGAGGGTACTCTGACCTTTTCCAGAGGAACTCATCACGGGTTTTACGACACAGGGAAAGCCCAGTTCTGCGATCGCTTGCTGGTATTCTGCTTCTGTCTCAGCAAAGCGATAGGGTGAGGTTTTCAGCCCTAACTCCTCGGCAGCTAGCCGCCGAATTCCCTCTCGATTCATCGTGAGTAGGGTTGCCTTTGCGGTGGGAACGACTCGCCAGCCTTCCTGTTCCAGTTCAACCAAGGTAGCCGTAGCGATCGCCTCGACTTCCGGTACAATCAGCCCCGGTTTTTCTTGCTCAACTATCCGCCGCACCTGTACTCCGTCTAGCATATTGATCACATGCGATCGATGGGCGGCCTGCATAGCGGGCGCATTCGCATAGCTATCGACTGCAATGACTTCTAAGCCCAGGCGCATGGCTTCAATGGCAATTTCTTTACCCAATTCGCCAGAACCAAGTAAGAGAAGCCGTTGAGCAGTGGAAGTCAGGGACGTACCCCAGGGTGACAGATCGGCCATGATGAAAAACGGAAGAAAGTTTACTTCCCCTTAATTATCTGACGTAGGGCGTTGTTGAGGTCTGCCTTGGGCACGCCGCTTGCCCTTAAAACCATTGTTGGGGTTGCGTTAGACTAAGCCCGGCAGTCACCCACCCAACTCGTCTGCAAAACCGATTGAAAAAAGACTGGAACATGATCCAGATTTACCCAAATGGGATACTCTGATTCGACCTGCTAACGGATAAACTCATTCGTGGGAGTCTCCCCAGTCAGACAGGCTGATCCTCTTTCTCATAATCGGCCGATCTCAACAGGGTATTTAGGCAGGGTCAGGCGGGTGAGCGTAAAGGTGGGCTTTCACTTTACCGCCCCAAGCCAGTGGCAATAGTTATAATTAGTAACAAATCTCAATATAAATTTGGAATTGATCTGGAGGGACGTTATGGTGCAATTTCTTTCCGGACCAGCTTTGCGGCGATTCTCCACCCTTCTGGCGATCAGTATTCTCACCCTGGTAGCGATCGCAGGAACCTCTGGGGTCCTCCTGGCCTTTTATTACCGACCTGAAGCGGGGGGTGCCTATGATGCTGTTCAGCAAATTACCCAGGAGATTCCCTATGGCTGGCTGGTCCAGGCGTTACATAATATCGCGGGCAACGGAATTATTGTTTTGGGATTGATTCAGATGGTCGTGCTGTTTCTCGGAGAACAATTCCGTCGTAGTTGGCTGACTGCCTGGATCAGTGGCATTTTGTTGATCCTGACAGCGATCGGACTGAGCTGGACAGCCATGATTTTAGATTGGAGCCAGATTGGCTACTGGCGGCTGAGTATTGAACTGGGAACGATCCAGGCCATTCCCCTGATTGGACCCACTTTGCGCCAAATTATTACAGGTGGGGGGGCGATCGGGACCGTCACGGTCGAACACCTCTATGCCATCCACAGCTATATCCTGGCCGGGATTGCCACGCTTCTGGCGATCGTTCATCTGGCCGGGTTGGTGATTCTGGAGCGCCAGCAGCAAGCCGAAGCACTGGTTTCATCAGCAGAGCATCCGCAAACCTGAATTTTCACCCCTACACTTGGGGAAAAGGCTGCAGGGGGAAAAGCCCAATTCAACGAACTAGCAGTAAAATAAGTGTTTTAGCAGCACGAAGGTGACTTGTGCAGAGCAGACCCATCGTTGCCTTGATTGATGATTCTTTATGATTAGTTCGATAGAACGGAATACGACTTGTAACAACCAATTGCTGGTAAGTAGTACGCAAGCTCTCAATGTCGATCCGGCAAAAACATTCGATATTGCGATCGTGGGCGGCGGGATTGTCGGTCTCACCCTGGCGGCTTTATTGAAAGACTCTGGTTTGAGCATTGCCGTGGTCGAAGCCCAGTCCCAGTCAGTGGCAGCCGCAAAAGGTCAGGCCTATGCCCTTCATCTAATTTCCAGCCGAATCTTTAGCGGAATTGGGGTTTGGGCAGACATTGCTCCCCAGGTAGAACCTTTCAAGCAGGTGCGGCTCTCTGATGCGGACTATCCCCACAGGGTTGACTTTCAGCCTGCTGACCTGAACACCGAGGTGCTGGGCCATGTGGCTGAACATGGGGTTCTGCTCAGGGCTTTGCAAAACTTTCTCCAAAGCTGCGAAAATGTGACCTGGTTTTGTCCAGCAGAAGTAACCCAAACCCACTGTAATCAAGGCGGCGTAAGGGTTGAGCTATCTCCCGTGCAGTCTGATAGCCCTGTTAATGGGATCAATTTACCCACAACTGTGCAGGCCAAATTACTGATTGGTGCCGATGGATCGCGATCGCCCATTCGGACCAAAGCGGGAATTTCGACCCATGGTTGGCAGTACTGGCAATCCTGTGTGGTGGTAACGGTAGCAACGGAAAAACCGCATCACAATACCGCCTATGAACGGTTCTGGCCGAGTGGCCCCTTTGCCATTTTGCCCCTGTCTGGCAATCGTTGCCGTATTGTCTGGACTTCCCCCCACGCTGAAGCCGAGCGGATTTTGAATCTGGATGAACCCCAGTTTTTGCAGGAGTTGAGTCAACGGTTTGGCACCCAGATGGGCCAACTGTCATTGTTGAGCCGCCCCTTCCTGTTTCCAGCCCGATTAATGCACACTCAGGCTTACTCAGGTCAACGGTTAGCCTTGATTGGAGATGCCGCCCATACCTGCCATCCGGTGGGGGGTCAGGGTTTAAATTTGGGCATTCGAGATGCCGCAGCTTTAGCAGAGGTGCTCCAGACCGCCCATCAACGGGGAGAAGACATTGGTAGCCAGGCGGTCCTTAAACGGTATCAAAACTGGCGCAGTTGGGAAAATTGGGCAACCCTCGCTTTTACAGATTTTCTGGATCGGCTCTTTTCTAATCAATGGTTCCCCCTGGTGGTGGGGCGGCGGTTGGGGCTGCGAGTGATGCAAAAGTTGCCCTTCCTTCGCATTGCGGCCTTGCGCTTTATGGCGGGATTGAGTGGACGGGTTCCCCAAATTGCCCGGCTTGAATCAAATTCCTAGTTGTAAAATTAACAACTACCTCCCGATTGCTTACCTTTAGTTGAATTCGGATTCATCCTGGCATTCACCTCTGCAGGGTTGGGGGCATTGGCGGTAGGTAAATTTGAAGATTCCGGATCAGAGGTGCCAGGGACAAAATTTTCTGCAGAACTGCTGGCAATGCCACCGGCAGCATTTGGTCCTTTACCTTCATTCGCATTCCGCGCTTCTTCCTGGGAGATTAAGGGATTAGCATTAATGGCAGCAGCTCTGGCCCCCGGATTATCTGCTACCTCTTCTAACAGGGCTTCTGGGTCAGTATTGGCTAAATCCTGGCGGTTTTCCATCCTAAAACTCGCATTTTCTCAACAGCTAATACCAATTCCTTAAAGTCCGGCTACAGATAACGCCTCAAGGATGGAGGTTCT